>Ga0055476_10000124_pt1 | contig 17724 bp, 13 predicted proteins | sample Muzzi_CordC_D2_FD_57682 | JGI IMG/M metagenome (GOLD analysis project Ga0055476, IMG submission 57682) | Wetland microbial communities from San Francisco Bay, California, USA, that impact long-term carbon sequestration - Muzzi_CordC_D2 | ecosystem: Environmental > Aquatic > Marine > Wetlands ... | reverse complement strand
CGCGCTTCTGCCAGTCCCGACTCGAGCTGGCGATGGCAGCTCGTACGGTGCTCTCCAAACACGACGGATATGTTGCCGCGACACGTTCTGTTGAACGTAGCGATGACAGCATCAGTGAATTGTTCCGTTTCGATGTCGCCGCGGGTGAGGCAGTGAGGATCGACAAGACCGTCACACTCTTCACGTCGCATGATCACGCCATCTCGGAGCCGTCGAGCGCCGCAATGACGGAGCTTGCGGACGCCGCAGGGTTTGAGCAGTACAAGGCGGCGCATTGTGGCGCTTGGGCTCAACTTTGGGATGTCTTCCACATCGACATCGAGACCGCGGTAGACCACAACTCAGAAATGAAGTTGCATCTGCATATTTTCCATCTTTTGCAAACGGTCTCGCCGCACTCGGTCGATCTCGACATCGGCGTTCCCGCCCGCGGCTGGCACGGCGAGGCGTACCGCGGGCACATATTCTGGGATGAATTGTTTATTTTTTCTTTCATTAATTTGCGCATGCCAATGATCACGCGCGCGCTCCTGCTTTATCGCTGCAGACGATTGCCCGAGGCTCGTCGCGCTGCGCGTCAGGCCGGATTGAACGGCGCAATGTTTCCGTGGCAGAGCGGCAGCAACGGCCGTGAAGAAACCCAGCGCGTCCATCTCAATCCCCTATCCGGCCACTGGACGCCGGATGTCACGCACCGCCAGCGGCACGTCAACGCCGCAATCGCCTACAACGTTTGGCAATATTACGAGGTGACCCAGGACCGCGAGTTCCTGGTCATGCATGGCGCCGAGCTCATGCTTGAGATCTGCCGGTTCTGGGCCAGTCTGGCCGAATATGATGCCGAGAGGGATCGCTACAACATCCGCGGCGTGATGGGCCCCGACGAGTTCCACACCGCCGATGTCGGGAAGTCCGCTGAGGACGGCGGCATCGTCAACAACGCCTATACCAATCTGATGGTCTCATGGACCATTGCTCGCACATTGGACGTCTTCGAGACGCTGTCGGAGAGCGAACGCCAGCGTCTACATGCGAGCCTGGAGATAGAGCCAGCCGAACTCGAGCGTTGGGATCATATCAGTCGCAACCTCGTGATCCCCTTCCACGATGACGGAATCATTTCCCAATTCGAGGGCTACGAAAAACTGCAGGAACTCGACTGGGAGGACTACGCCAGACGTTACGACAGCCTGCAACGGCTCGACCGAATCCTTGAGGCCGAAAATAAGAACATCAACGACTACAAGGTTTCAAAGCAGCCCGACGTCTTGATGCTGTTCTTTCTGTTCTCAACCGAAGAGCTCAAGGAGCTCTTCGATCGGTTGGGTTATCGATTTTCGCCGGAGCTGATTGGTCGCAACATCCAGTATTACATCGCGCGAACTTCGCATGGTTCGACCCTGAGTTGGGTGACGCATGCTTGGATCCTGTCCCGGTGGGACCGGGCACGGTCGTGGCGTCTATTCAGCCAGGCATTGGATAGCGACTTTGCGGATGCTCAAGGTGGGACCACTGCCGAAGGGATCCATCTGGGTGCCATGGCAGGAAGCGTCGATCTTCTTCAACGCTGCTATACGGGCGTAGAAGTCAGAGCCAACATGCTGAGTTTCAATCCGCTCTTACCCGAGGAACTGCAGCGCCTCGAGAAGGTGATCCGCTATCGCGGCCATACCTTGGACGTGTGCGTAACAGACCGGCAGCTGCGCGTCTCGAGCCGCGGTTGCACCGCCGCCCCAATCCTGATCGCCTATCGCGGTGAGGTTCGGGCAATCAGCCCTGGGCAGTGTTATTTGTTCCGGCTCATAGCCCCGATTGAAAAGCGTTCGGAACTGCCGGGTGCCTCCCGAGGAGCAGATGAAGCGAATTCTGACCATAACGCTGAACCCAGCACTTGATCTGACCACAACGGTTCCCGCCTTGGTCAGCGACCGCAAGATGCGCTGCACGCCGCCACGTATCGAACCCGGCGGTGGCGGAGTCAATGTTTCGCGCGCCATCTCCAAGCTCGGACGCTCGAGCATCCCTTTTGTGGCGATCGGCGGTGGAGTTGGTGACGAGCTACGGTCACGTTTACAGGCGGAAGGCATCGACGGCATCTGGTTCGATACCGGAGCCCCAACTCGGCAAAGTTTTGCTGTCCATGACGCGACGGCGGCCGTCCAGTATCGCTTCGTGCTTCCAGGATCGCCATGGTCATCACAAACGTGGCAAAGCGGTTTGGAAACATTGACGTCGCTGCTTCAGCCAGATGATCTGATCGTCATCAGCGGGAGCCTTCCGCCAGGCGTTCCGAAGCATGCTCATCGGACAATCGCCGAGCTTGCGAGGTATGACGGCCAGCACATTATCGTGGATACAAGCGGAGAGCCTTTGGCAACATTGGCTGGCGGAAGTCCAAGCCGGGTCGATACGATTGTGATGGACGAAACCGAAGCGCTTTCGCTGATCCAAGAAGAACACCTGGAGGTTTCGAGTGCGATCAAGCTGGCTCGAGAAATTGTAAAGCGCAAAAACGCCCGCTTCGTTATCGTGACGCTCGGTGCGCGGGGGGCTGTCGCAATCAAGGATGGCGAGGCCTGGCGGGTAACGCCGCCTCCGGTCGAGGTCGCGAGCAAGGTTGGCGCAGGCGACAGCTTTGTTGCGGGACTTGCCGTCGGGCTCGCCGAAGGACGGCCTGTTGCCAACGCGATCACGCTTGCGATGGGCGCGGCGGCGTCGGCCGTCACGACGCCGGCAAGCCAACTTTGCACGCGTGTGGGGACCGAAACGTACACACGTCTTGTGAGAGTTCGGCAAATTTAAAGGAGAGAAAGGCCCGATCCGACGGACAATGCCAGGAAACAGCACTGAAACGACCGTGCAATCACGCAAGCTTCAACCAGGGAGATCAACATGCACAAGAAAGCCGCATATAACCTCGCCGTCGGACTGACGCTCAAAGACCTGCACCAGCAACGTCACATCGAACGAGCCAAGTTAGCCGAAGCGTTGGAAACATCCGAGTTGGACGTCACCAAGGTCGAGCACGGTGAGCTGCGGCTTTCTGCTGGTGAACTGATCTTGCTGCTGGAACTGTTCGATCTCGACAGCAAAGATTTTCTTGATCGTGTGCGAAAGAATCTTCCAGACGCCGAGTCATCGATGATCTGAACCTGGAACCGGAATCGTTTGATGATTGGGCCTGCTCAATGGTTCGAATCGGCCGCCGTTGCGCTGTCGAATAAGGGCTATTGGGGTGATGCGAAGTGGCGCCAGTGGCAGATTTGGAGTCGTCGAGCGATTGATCGAAATCATGGTGCCGCGAATTCTGAATGGCAGTCTGAAGGATTGAAAGACCGTTTAACCAATCGCTGTCGCGCGGGAAGCAATGTCGCCCAAGCAATCGTCTTTTGCCTCTAAGTCTGTTGCGGGTCTGGCCATCTCGGCCATCAAGGGCATGGCCATGCGCGCCGCAGCGTACGAGGATGTCGCCTCTCTGACATGGGGGCTGCCTTCGTTTCAGACGCCTGCGCATATCAGGAATGCGGTCAGCGTCGCTCTTGCCCAGGATCCCGATGCCGGCAAATATACACTTCCGGATGGTTTGCCGATTCTGCGGGAAGCCATTGCAGAGACACATGCCGCGCAAACCGGCGTCAAAGTCTGCCCCGATCGAAACGTTGTCGTAACGGCGGGCAACATGCAGGGTATCAAGGTGCTGTTGGATACCCTCCTTGAGAGCGGCGACGAGGTCGTTGTCACCGATCCATGTTTTGCGTCGCACCTCACGCAGATCTGCTTGTGCGGTGGCAAGCCGGTGTTCTGGCCTCTCAACGAGGCGTCCGGTTGGTCGGTCAACACCAGTCATCTCGAGACACTGATTACGCCGCAAACCCGCGCCATCGTGCTGGTGACGCCAAGCAACCCGACCGGCACTCTGTTCGGTCGGGACGATCTTGTACGCGTTGCTCAAGTTGCGAAAGAGAACGGACTGCTCGTGATCCTGGATGATCCTTACAGCCAATTTTGCTTCGACGATGAGAACGCCCATTTCAATCTCGCGTCCCGTGAGGCGTACGCGGATCATCTGGCCTACCTGTTCACGTTCTCGAAGTGCCACGCGATGAGCGGCTGGCGACTGGGTTATGCCATCGTACCAGAAGCGCTGAAGCGGCAGATATTGAAGGTCCATGATGCGACGCTGATTTGCGCCCCGCGCCCGTCGCAGCTTGCCGGCCTCGCGGCCCTGAATGGCGATCAATCGCACCTGTCCGGGTTTCGTGAGATCCTGCGCAAAAGGCGAGAGCTGATCTGTGAGCGGCTCGATCGCGTGCCGCACGTTTTCTCATACGTCCGGCCGCAGGGCGCCTATTATGTCTTCCCGCGCATCGAAGCGCGACACTCCGATTCCGAGAGCTTCGCAATCGAGCTCTTGAAGGAGGCGCGTGTTTGCGTGACGCCGGGATCGGCGTTCGGGCCATCGGGCGAAAGCCACGTCCGCATGGCTTTCTGCGTCGAGAATGACGTCATCAATAAAGCATTCGACAGAATCGAAGCGTTCTTCGGAAGGGATAGCTGACAAGCTTCGAGAACGAATTGCGCGAAAGGAAGCACGCCATGTCCGATACGATCATACGAAAGCATGGCCAAGATGCTGCTGCGGCCGATCTGGAGGCGCTACGCAAGACGTTTTCGTGGGCGTCGGCCGAACAGGAGCTTGCCGGTCTGCCCGGCGGTCGAGGTCTCAACATCGCCTATGAGGCCGTCGACCGACACGTCGACGAAGGGCGCGGGGAAAAGACCGCCTTGCGTTGGATCGGACGAGACCGTTCCGTCAAGGCGATCGGATATGGCGACCTGAAGGCCTCGAGCAATCAGTTTGCGAATGCGCTGATTGAACTCGGCGTCGACCGCGGAGCGCGTGTGTTTTCTCTCCTGGGACGGGTGCCGGAGCTGTTCGTCACGGCGCTTGGCACGTGGAAGCGCGGGGCCGTGTTCTGCCCGTTGTTCTCGGCGTTCGGTCCTGAGCCGATCAAGTCACGCATGACCATCGCTCAGGCCACAGTGCTTGTGACGACCGAGCGGTTGTTCAAGCGGAAAGTGGAGCCTGTCCTAGCCGACATGCCGTTTCTCAAGCATGTCATCCTGGTTGGTGGTGGAGAGAATGGCCATGACTTCCAGGCGCTGGTTGCGGCCGCTTCGTCGGAATTCGCGCATGTGGATACGCAGGCCAGCGATTTGTCGACCCTCCACTTCACCAGCGGCACGACGGGCAAACCCAAAGGTGCCATGCATGTTCATGGTGCCGTTGCGGCGCACTTGGTAACCGCGCGGCTGGCACTCGATCTGAGGCCCGACGATGTCTACTGGTGCACGGCCGACCCCGGCTGGGTCACGGGTACATCTTATGGGATTATTGCACCATTGGCCGTCGGCGCAACGGCGATTGTGGACGAAGAAGAGTTCGATGCCGAGCGTTGGTACGGTGTCCTCGACGAAGAGAAAGTCAATGTCTGGTATACCGCGCCAACAGCCATACGCATGTTGATGCGTGCCGGCGACGACCTCCCGAGGCGCTACGATCTTTCGGCTTTGCGCTTCATCGCCAGCGTTGGTGAACCGCTCAATCCGGAAGCCGTCGTGTGGGGTGACCGCGTCCTCGGGCGGCCAATCCACGACAACTGGTGGCAGAGCGAAACCGGCGGCATCATGATCGCCAATTGTGCGCCGATGGACATCAAGCCGGGGTCGATGGGCAAGCCGCTGCCCGGCATCGAAGCGGAGATCGTCAGGCGGACGAACGGATCGGTTGAGGTCATTGAGGCGCCGGACGTGGATGGCGAGTTGGCGCTTAGGCGCGGCTGGCCGTCGATGTTTCGCGGTTATCTCGGCGAGGAAGAGCGCTACGCCAAATGCTTTGTTGGCGAATGGTATCTGACAGAAGATCTCGCTGCAAAGGACGCGGACGGCTATTTCTGGTTCGTGGGTCGCGCCGACGACATCATCAAATCGGCGGGCCATCTCATCGGGCCGTTCGAGGTCGAAAGCGCGCTGATTGAACACGAGGCTGTCGCCGAGGCCGGCGTGATCGGCGTGCCCGATGAGGTCGCCGGCGAAATCGTGAAGGCCTTCGTCGCGCTTAATCCGAACTACAAGCCGTCCGAGGACCTGCGCAAAAGCATTCTTGCTCTCGCCCGCAAACGCCTCGGGCCGGCCGTCGCTCCGCGCGTGATTGCGTTCCAACAAAACCTCCCCAAGACGCGGTCAGGCAAAATCATGCGCCGCCTGCTCAAGGCCCGCGAATTGGGTCTGCCCGAAGGCGATACATCGACCTTGGAGGACAACGAATGAGCAACAGTTCCCGTGTCCACCTCGATCGTAACCACGCGCTGGAACTGCTCGGACAGATGATCTTGATCCGGCGGTTTGAAGAAAAGTGTGCGGAACTCTACAGCGCGCAGAAGATCCGCGGGTTCCTGCATCTCTACATCGGGGAAGAGGCCAACGCCGTCGGCGTGATGCAGGCGCTGACGGCCGACGATGCCGTTGTGGCCACCTATCGTGAGCACGGCCATGCCTTGGTGCGTGGCCTGCCGCCTGGAGAGATCTTAGCCGAAATGTTTGGCAAGTCCGATGGCTCAAGCAGAGGCCGCGGCGGTTCGATGCACATTTTCGACGCTGCGCATCGCTTCTATGGCGGCAACGCCATTGTCGGTGGTGGTCTGCCTCTGGCGGTAGGGTTGGCACTGGCCGACAAGATGCAGGGCCGACAGCGTGTCACATGCTGCTTTTTCGGCGAAGGCGCCGCTGCGGAAGGTGAATTCCACGAGTCGATGAATTTGGCGGCGCTTTGGGATCTGCCCGTGATGTTCGTGTGTGAAAATAACGGCTACGCCATGGGCACGGCATTGGAACGTTCGGAGTCGGAAACCAGTATCGCCCGGCATGCCGAAAGCTATCGGATCGAAAGCGAGGCGGTCGATGGAATGGACGTCGTGGCGGTCGAAGCTGCCGCGCGTCGCGCCGCTGACGCGGTACGTGCAGGTGCTGGGCCACGATTTCTGGAGGCCAGGACCTACCGGTTCCGAGCGCACTCGATGTTCGATCCGGATCTTTACAGGGAAAAGTCAGAGATCGAGGCCTGGAAGACGAAAGGGCCGGTCGTGACGTTCTCTCAATGGCTGCTCGACAATCAGTTGGTTCGGCCTGACGATATTGCCGCGCTCGAGCGCTATGCCGATGATGTTGTCGCTCGCGCGGTCGCGTTCGCCGAGGCGTCTTCGTGGGAGCCCGTCGAAGATCTCGAGCGTGATGTGTTGGCGCCCGTTGGTTGGGAGGTCAGTCAATGACGGCCCGCAAGATCACATACCGCGATGCGGTCCGAGAAGCCATGCGCGAGGCCTTGCTGGCTGACCATCGTGTTTTCCTGATGGGTGAGGATGTCGGCCGATATGGCGGCGCCTATGCCTGCTCCAAGGGCTTCTTGGAAGAGTTCGGCGAGGCGCGCATTCGCGACACACCGCTTTCCGAGTCGGGGTTCGTAGGAGCCGGCATCGGGGCGGCGCTCGGCGGCATGCGACCGATCATCGAAATCATGACGGTCAACTTCAGCCTTTTGGCCCTCGATCAGATCGTCAACACCGCGGCAACGCTGCGTCACATGTCGGGTGGGCAATTCAGCGTGCCCGTCGTCATCCGAATGGCAACCGGCGCGGGACGCCAGCTGGCGGCGCAGCACTCGCACAGCCTGGAATGCTGGTATGCGCACGTTCCTGGCATCAAGGTCATCGCACCCGCCACCGTTGGCGACGCTCGGGGCATGCTCAAAACGGCGCTAGCTGATCCCAATCCCGTTATCATCTTCGAGCACGCGACGCTCTACAATGAAACGGGCGAGCTAGCCGAAATGGATGACTATGCCGTCGACATCGACAGGGCGCGCGTTCGCAGGACCGGCAGCGACATCAGTCTGATTACCTATGGCGGCAGCCTGTCCAAGACACTCGCCGCAGCGGAACTGCTCGAGCGTGACGGCATCGGATGCGAGGTTGTCGATCTGAGAACGCTGCGCCCGCTCGACGATGCCGTGCTCGTTCAGTCCGTCAGAAAGACGCACAAAGCGATCGTGGTCGATGAAGGCTGGCGTTCAGGTAGCCTCGCCGCCGAGGTCAGTGCGCGCATGGCGGAGCAGGCGTTCTTTGACCTCGATGGCCCAATCGCGCGTGTCTGCTCGGCGGAGGTTCCTGTTCCTTACGCGCGCCACCTCGAGCAGGCGGCGACGCCCCAGGTCGAAAACATCGTTGCCGCAGCGCAAAAGGTGATGCGGCGATGAAGGAATTCCGCATGCCCTCGCTCGGCGCCGACATGGACGCGGGCACTTTGGTCGAGTGGCTGAAGTCGCCCGGCGACAAAGTCAGGCGTGGCGACATCATTGCCGTGGTCGAAACGCAGAAAGGGGCGATCGAAATCGAAGTCTTCGATGACGGCGTGCTGTCCGAGATCCGCGTCAAGCCAGGCGACGAGGTGCCTGTTGGCCAGGTGCTTGCGTTGATCGATGGAGCAGACGAGGACAGCGAACCACCTCCCGCCGAAACGGCGACGAAAGCGGCCGGCCTTCCATCGCGGCCGATGGACCAGGAACCTCTGCGAACCGTTTCTCAGCCAACAGCCGACGGGCCGAAGATCAGTCCGGCAGCCCGTCGTCTCGCGCAATCGTGCGGCCTGGATCCCGGTTCAATTACGCCTGGCAAGGATGGTGTCATCGGTTTGCGCGAAGTGGAAGCCGCAGCTCACCATGCAGATACGACGCAGCCGGCTGGCATCGACCAGCGTGCAATGCGCAATGCCATCGCTTCGGCGATGGCACGATCGAACAGGGAGATCCCGCACTATTACGTGACTTCGACACTCGACGTGACTCCGATGATGGAGTGGCTTGGCGCCTACAATGCGCGCCAGCCGATTGAGCGGCGCCTACTTTATCTGGTGCCGCTTTTGCGCGCGGCTGCGCTTTCGCTTCGAAAGTTCGATGATCTGAATGGCGCCTTTGTCGATGGACGTTATCAGACAACCGCAAACGTCAACATCGGCGTTGCCATTGCCATGCGTAAGGGCGGCCTCATCACCCCGGCGATCCTCGATACGGCCAGCCATGACCTTCAGTCCCTTATGAGTAAGCTCAGTGACCTCGTGCGCCGGACGCGTCAGGGTGGGCTCAAAAGTTCAGAGCTCTCCATGGGGACAGTGACGCTTACCAACCTAGGCGAGCAGACAGCCGATGCGCTTCTGCCGATCATCTACCCACCACAGGTCTTCATCATCGGATGTGGCCAGATCCAGGTGCGTCCTTGGGTTATCGATGATGCAGTCGTGCCCCGTCAGCTCATGGACGTGACAGTGGCCGGCGATCACAGGGTCAGCGATGGTCGTCGCGGTGCGCAGTTTCTGCGTAACTTTGGCGATCTGCTTGCAAGACCGGAGGAATTATGACCGAACCCGAAATCGAAAACCTAGTCCGAAGGGAACTCTATGCTGTCGCGCCAGACCTTGAAGGCCTGGAGATCGAGCCGAACGAGACCTTTCGGGATCAGTTTGAGATCGATTCGATGGATACGCTGAATTTCATCATCGGGCTCAGCAAGGCGACGGGGCTCGACATTCCAGAAGCGGACTATCCGCAACTGGAGACCTTCTCCGGATGCAAGAGCTATATCTCGAAGCGATTGCGCGCACCGGGATGACGGCTGCGAAGTTCTATTTCGTTCATCGAATCGAGTTGACCGACGTCATAAGGGACCGAGGCGCTTTGTGGCCTCATGTCTTCGAGAAAAATTGAGGAGGCACAAGAGTTGGACGAGGATCGGTCAACACCCCGACGCAAGCCTGAACCGGCGCATCCCAGATACCGTCAGATCGAGCTGCCCTGGCAAACACCAAAGGCGGGCTTTGAGGATCCGGTAGCGCCATCTTTGGTGTCAACGATCCTGAACAGCGCAGAATACCGTGAAGCAGACGAAGACGTTGATTTTCTGCAGGGCGATTCAACACGGGGGGTGAGGCTGCAGCTCGACTTTCTCAAAGCGGAAAAGTTGTTTATCGAGCATGGCATCACTCACTCGATTGTCATCTTTGGAGGCACGCGCGTCCGCGAGCCCAAGTCGGCACGTCAGAAGGTTGAGGAGCTGCAGGCAAAGGTCGAACAAGATCCGACCAACACGCTCCTTCATGACCAGCTCCGGGTTGCAGAGCGTGTCCTTGCCAAGAGCCGTTACTACGATGTCGCACGAGAGCTCGGCCGGGTGATTGGACTTGCGGAGGGCGAAAGCCCGCATCGTCTCGCGGTCGTAACCGGCGGTGGACCCGGAATCATGGAAGCGGCAAACCGCGGCGCACATGATGTCGGTGCCCGGACTGTTGGCCTCAATATCACGTTGCCTCACGAGCAGTATCCGAACCCCTATCTGACACCCGGCCTTTGCTTCCGATTCCATTACTTTGCGATACGCAAGCTGCACTTCTTGAAGCGTGCCCGTGCGCTTGTGTTTTTTCCTGGCGGTTACGGCACGCTCGATGAGCTGTTTGAGACCCTCACTCTCATCCAAACACGGAAGATCTCGCCTGTTCCTGTGATCCTGGTGGGCAGTGAATTCTGGCTGAAACTCTTTAATCCCGAGTTCCTCGTCGAAGAGGGGGTTATCGATCCTGAAGATCGCCAACTGTTCTGGTTTGCCGAGAGCGCTCAGGAGATTTGGGACGACATTCTTCGCTGGTATGAAAGAGCCGGCAAATCGCTCACCGACTGACGGGAAAGATGGTCATGAGGATCTCGTTTCATGGAGCTGCCGGGCACGTGACCGGCTCGTGTCATCTCGTATCCTCGGCTGGGCGGAAGATCCTGATTGATTGCGGGATGTATCAGGGCGGCCGCGAGCTCGAAGAGGAGAATGCCGACCCCTTTGGCTTCGATCCAGCAACGATCGACGTCCTACTCTTGACACACGCGCATCTCGATCACTGCGGGCGGATCCCGCTGCTCGTGAAACGCGGCTTCAAGGGCGAAATCATTTGCACATCCGCGACTCGCGATCTGGCGCGCCTCGTCCTATTGGATTCTGCTCATCTCCACGAGGAAGAGGCGCGGCATCGTCATCGGCACGGCGCGGATCGTAAGCCGCTGTATGACACCGTGGACGCGCTTGACAGTCTGGAACGGTTCGGGCGCGTGACCGAATACGGAGACGTCATCGAACTTGGTAGTGGGATCCGAGCGACCTTCTTCGATGCTGGTCACATTCTTGGTTCTGCAAGTGTGCTTGTAGAGGCAATTGAGAGCGGCGAGAAACGGCGCATCCTGTTCTCGGGCGATATCGGACCGCCCGATCGACCGTTCCTTAATCGGCCGACGCCACCAACCGATGTTGACGTTGTCGTCATGGAATCAACCTACGGGAATCGAGATCACCGGCCACTCGACGCTTCCGTTGCCGAATTCAACGAGGCAATCGAGAACGCTCTGGAACGAGGCGGCAATATTATCATCCCGACTTTTGCGCTCGAGCGAGCGCAAGAGCTGCTGTTTTATCTCCGAAAGGGTGTGTCGAGCGGGGAGATTCCACCGTCAATATATGTATTTCTGGACTCACCGATGGCGATCTCAGCGACGCGGTTGTTTCAGCGTCACCCAGAGGGCATGAACAGTGAGATCGCCAATATGTTGCACGATGGGAAGGATCCCTTCGATCTGCCGAACCTGCGCTTCACGCGTGACACGTCCGAGTCAGTTGCGCTGAACCGCATACGATCGGGGGCCATCATCATGGCCGGTTCGGGCATGTGCACGGGTGGCCGGGTGAGGCACCACTTGCGCCACAACCTTGGTCATAGCGACTGTTCGGTCATCTTCGTCGGATACGCGGCTGAAGGAACGTTGGCGCGGATCATTATCGAGGGTGCGAATTCAGTGAAGCTGTTCGGCGAAAACGTTCCCGTTCGGGCTCGCATTCACACGATCAACGGGTTCTCGGCGCATGCTGGACAAAAGGACCTTATCGAATGGCACAATCGAACCGGGCGGCCCAAGACCACGTTTCTCGTCCATGGGGAACATCAGGCGATGGAGGCACTGGCTGCCAAACTCAAAGCAACGGGAATCGAACGACCTTCACTTCATCAAAGCTACGCGCTCTGAGGGATCGTGATCGATCTGTTGGCGTCAGCTCTCCTGCTCCGCCTGTCGGCGCAGAGCGTTGAGGTCGTTGGATTTGATCCGCTGGCCGCTGGAAAGCTTGCTAACAGGGGCGGCGCGGAGTTTGCTGAATTGGCGGCTCACTGTTTCGAGCGTCAAGCCGAGAAACCCAGCGACCTCGCGGCGGGCGAACGGACAGTTGATGTTCAACGCATCGTCGTGAACCTGTTCGACGGCCTCATGATAGTAATCGTCTTCTCTCAATCATACGTGAAAGCTTGAGGCCTCATGCTCATTTGCACCGGAACCAGGACAACTCCGCTGATCAATTCATGACCGATCCCAATTTGCCCGCGGACGATGCCCACACACCTTGGCATGCGATCTCTGTTAACGAGACCTTGCATCGCCTCGCTTGCGACATCGGGTCGGGATTGGCTAGCAGGGAAGCGGCGGAGCGGCGCTTACGTTTCGGGGAGAACACCGTCCGCGAACAGTCGCCGCGATCAATCCAAGCGATGCTCCTCGGCCAGCTCTCGGATTTCATGATCCTGGTGCTGATTGCTGCGGCCATTGTCGCCGGAATAGTCGGTGACCCGCAGGATAGCGTCGTCATTCTCGTGATCGTTGTCCTCAACGCGATCTTCGGCGTCGTGCAGGAGTGGCGAGCCGAACGTGCTCTCGCGGCCCTTCGAGGCATGACGGCGCCTTCTGCTCGGATCTTGCGCGACGGCGCCCAACGCATCGTGCCGGTCACCGAGATCGTTCCGGGCGACGTGGTTCTTTTGTCGGAAGGCGATATCGTTCCGGCCGACCTTCGGCTGGTCGAGACTGCGAGCTTGAGCGCCGACGAATCCATGTTGACCGGCGAATCCATTCCCGCCGATAAGAACTCCGGCCATCTCGGACCCGAGGACGCCGCTCTTGCCGAGCGCGCAAACATGGCCTTCAAGGGAGCCATCATTACGCATGGGCGCGGTGTCGGGGTTGCGGTGGCCACCGGCATGGCAAGTGAGCTCGGTCGCATCGCCGGCATGCTCGACACGACGGAGCGCCTGCAGACACCCCTCCAGCGTCGCCTTGCTCGCTTCGGACGGTGGATCGGCATCGCTGTTCTGATCATATGCGCCATCGTATTCGGGTTTGGTCTCTTGCGTGGAGAACCGCCCATTGAGATGTTTCTGACCGCGGTCAGCCTTGCGGTGGCAGCTGTCCCCGAGGCCTTGCCGGCCGTTGTGACAATTGCGCTGGCACTCGGCGCGCGCCAAATGATGCATCAGAACGCGTTGGTGCGTGCACTTCCCGCAGTCGAGACGCTCGGCTCGGTGACCATGATCTGCACCGACAAAACCGGCACCCTGACTCAGAACCGGATGCAGGTCGATACGGTGATCGCCGATCGCAGTGAGCTTGATCTCGAAGCAGACCCGACATTCGATCAGCGCGGTTTTGAACTGCTGAGGGCGATGGCTCTCTGCAATGACGCCGAGGTCAACGATCACTCTGTTCCCATCGGTGACCCGACAGAAATCGCACTCGCGTACCGCGCGGCAACCGCAGGGTTCTTGCGGAACGAGCTGCAGACCCGCCTGCCACGGATCGGCGAGATCGCATTCGACTCCGACCGCAAGCGAATGACGACGCTCCATGCCGATGGTGACAATCAGCTCTCCTATTGCAAAGGCGCACCAGAATCCATCCTGCCGCTGTGCACGACCCAGCTTGCCGCTGATGGCGACAGGCAACACTTTGATGCAACTTCGATTCTCACCGAATCCGAGCGGTTGGCAGCCCAGGGACTTCGCGTTATCGCGTTCGCTGAAAGGCGACTAACTGGCGCCAGCGGTTGGTCTCGCATCGAACCAAATCATTTAGAGCGAGACATGACCTTCATCGCGCTGGTCGGCCTGCTCGATCCACCTCGTCCGGAGGCAAATGACGCCGTCGAGGTCTGTCGGCAAGCCGGCATTACTCCAATCATGATTACGGGCGATCATCCTGCGACGGCAAAGCAGATCGGCAGGCGGCTCGGCTTCATCACCGATGGCGATAAGGTCATCACGGGGTTCGAATTGCGCGGCATGAGCGATGGGGCGTTTTCCGCGCTTATCGGTACCGCACGTGTTTACGCGCGCACGGATCCAAGCCAAAAGATCCGCATCGTCGAAGCATTACAAAGCCGCGGTGAAATCGTCGCGATGACCGGAGACGGCGTGAACGATGCGCCGGCTCTGAAACGCGCGGATATCGGGGTTGCCATGGGCCGCGGTGGCACAGATGTCGCTCGGGAAGCCTCGAGCCTCGTTCTTCTCGACGACAACTTTGCGACCATCGTCGCGGCCGTGCGCGCTGGTCGGCGGATCTTCGACGACATCCGCAAATTCATCAAATACACGATGACGAGTAACTCTGGAGAGATCTGGACAATTTTTCTGGCTCCCTTTCTGGGGCTGCCGATACCGCTGCTTCCAATCCATATCCTTTGGATCAATCTCATCACGGACGGTTTGCCGGGACTCGCGCTCGCCGTTGAGCCCGAAGAGGATGGCGTGATGAAGCGCCCCCCTCGCCCGCCGCAAGAGAGCATTTTCGCACACGGCATGTGGCAGCACATCATCTGGTGCGGACTTGCAATGGCAAGCGTTTGCCTTGCGACGCAGGCCTGGGCCATCTCGTCCGGCCACGATGACACATGGCAAACCATGGTTCTCACGGTGTTGACACTATCGCAGATGGGCCATGTGCTTGCGATCAGATCCGAGCAGGCGCCATTAGTCTCTTCGCGGTTTTTCACCAATGGTTCCCTACTTGGCGCGGTGGCACTGACGTTCGCGCTTCAGCTGGCCATCATCTACGTGCCGGTGCTCAATCCAATCTTCAAGACCGCGCCGCTGAGCGCCAGTGAATTGGCCATCTGTATCGCGTTGTCGGCTGTGGTCGCCGGGCTCGTGGAAATCGAGAAATGGCTGATACGTCGTCGTCTGATCTACCAATCAGGACGTTCCGGATCACACTGAAGGGTCTCAGCAGATCCTGGGCAGTGGATCGTCCTCAAGCTCGTCAAGAATCCGCCAGCCGGAAACCCGCGTTTCCAATACGACGCGGGGTGGTCCCGCAACAATCTCTCCAACAATCTCTGCGTTCCGACCGTTTTCGAAACTGCGCCACGCGGCAGTCACATCGACCGCCTGCTCTGGCGACACGACCGCAATGACGCGGCCCTCGGATGCGAGATAATAAGGCTCGAAGCCGAGTATTTCACAAACCGACCGAACAGCGTCGCGGATTGGAAGCTTCAACTCTCGCAACCGCACCTCACACGACGTCGCTCGGGCGATCTCGTTGGCGACCGTCGCGACGCCGCCGCGCGTTGGATCGCGCATGAAGCGGACGCCTTCATATTCGGAAACCGCCTGCGTCAGCTCCAACACCGGACCACAATCGGAACGCAGATCGCCTTCGAGGCCGAACTCCTCCCGCGCGAGGATGACGGCTGCTCCATGATCCCCCAAGGGTCCACTCGCGATGATCAAATCCCCGGCCTGGACCTGCGACAGCCCAAGTTCGCGAGCCGAATTGCGGTAGCCGACACCGGTGGTGACAAGATAAAGCCCACCACCCTGCCCACTCGGCACCACCTTCGTGTCGCCTGCGACAACCCGAGCACCCGACTCGCGCGCCGCCTGCCCTGCACTCGCAACGATCCGATCGAGTTGGGCGACCTCGAATCCCTCCTCAATTATTGCAGACAACGTCAGATACTGAGGTATGGCGCCGGCCACTGCCAGGTCATTAATCGTACCATTGATGGCCAGCGACCCGATATCGCCGCCCGGAAATTCGAGTGGTTGAACCGTGAATCCGTCGCTCGTCACGTAGGGGATCCCGTCAAACGTTGCCAACGGTGCGGCGTCCGCCGCCACGTCGAGGTCGGGATTTCGCAAATGAACCTCGAACACATCGCGGATCAACTCGCGCATGAACCGTCCACCATTGCCGTGGGCCAGTCTAATTGTGCGGTCCGCCGTCACGCCGGCGCCTCCCCGGCCAGAATGGCCGCAGCCTCGACGAGCTGACCATAGGCAAGACCACCATCATTCACAGGCGAACTCGACGGCAGATAAGCTGCCATCCCGGCCTGCTCGAGACATGTTAGACTGAGTTCAGACAGCAGCCTGTTCTGGAACACGCCACCGGTCAGCCCGACGGCATCGAATCCATCTATCGGTCCGTCGGCACCCAACTTGGCGGCAATGGTGCGAGCCTGCGTAACGATCGTTTCGGCCAGCGTTGCATGAAATGAAAAGGCTCTTGTTGGCGCGGACATCGCCTCATTAGCAAGCATCGGCAGGAGGGGCGCCCAATCGGAACGCAACACACCCGTACGATCCGAGGTCATCGGCAGTTGGAGCGTTGGTGCATCGCTCAAACCGAACCGTCCGGCTAGCGCTTCGAGATGCATTGCGGCCTCGCCCTCGTAGCTTGCGAACTCGAGGCCCGTCACCAGAAATCCGGCGGCGTCGAAGATTCGCCCGATTGAAGAGGAGACCGGTGAGTTCAGGCCGCGCTCCCATGCCCGTCGCAAAAGCTCCGTCTCGCGTTCGCGAAGCGGAGAGGCGACCTTTTGCCCGGTCGCCCACATCAGCGCAGCCGCCGATCGCCACGGCTCTCGCGCGGCACGATCGCCACCCGGCAGGCGGAACGGTCGAAAGCTCGCAACACGCCGCCAGTCCCCGGGTCGCCCCAGCATTGCCTCGCCACCCCACATCGTTCCGTCTTCGCCGAACCCGCTGCCGTCCCAGGTGAAAACCAGCCAGCGTTCGATTTTGGGATATGCGCCGGCCAACGCCGAGGCATGGGCGGCATGGTGCTGCACCACGTGCAACGGCAGACCGCGACGCTTGGCCCAGCGCACACTTGCGTAATCGGGATGGGCATCACAAGCCACGCGCTTTACATCGACGCCATAGAGCGTCGGGAGTTCGCTCGCAAGGCGCGCATGCAGATCGCGGCTGCGCGCGTCGTCGAGGTCGCCGATGTGCGGCGAGATAACGGCACGATCACCGAATCCAATCCCGAGCGTGGCCTTGAGATGACCACCGACAGCCAGAACAGGCTCGTTCAAGACGACCGGCAATTTCAACTCGGCTGGCGCATTTCCGCGACCGAAGCGGATTACGCGTGGTTCTGCCGCCGACACGCGGATGATGGGGTCGTCGGCCGGTCGCTCGATGGTGCGGTCGTGGTGAAGGAAGGCGGATGCAATCCCGGCAAGGCGGTGCTCCGCCTCACTGGCATCGATAATGACCGGCGCGCCGCTGACGTTGCCCGACGTCGCAACCATAGGCGCACCGAAATCGCTGGCGATCAGACTGTGTAATGGGCTGTAAGGAAGAAGCACACCGAGAGTGTCGAGCGCCGGTGCCAGATCGCGTGAAAGCGGACAATCAACCCGACGCCGCGCGAGCACGATAGGCCGGACCGGATCGGTCAGAGCCGCAATGTCGTGGCGATCGAGCGCAACACTGGCAAGCACGCATTCAAGACCATCCTCGCCGGTG
>Ga0055476_10000122_pt1 | contig 17960 bp, 13 predicted proteins | sample Muzzi_CordC_D2_FD_57682 | JGI IMG/M metagenome (GOLD analysis project Ga0055476, IMG submission 57682) | Wetland microbial communities from San Francisco Bay, California, USA, that impact long-term carbon sequestration - Muzzi_CordC_D2 | ecosystem: Environmental > Aquatic > Marine > Wetlands ... | reverse complement strand
TTCAAGCTGCAGGTCTATGCGGATGGCTTTGCGCCAACGATCCAGACCTTTGACGAGTTCCAAGCCGTGAACGACGTCCGCATGGCGCGTTCTGTGGAATGCCAGTAATTAATATTGAAGACTGACAACAGCGGCTCCTTTAGACGATCTCGTTCGTTGATGGCGGCCTTCGGGTCGCCGTTTTCGTTTGGCGTCGAAGGTCTCAAAGTGGCTGGAAGTGCTCGTTTAGTGCTAAACGAGGACTTTCCGGTGGGTGTGGCGTGACAGATAGGGCAGTACGGCAGTCGGTCCGGCGAAGGGGCGTTCGAGGGTGGTCTCGAAGAAAAACTTCAGTCCTGTGATGATGGTGTTCAGAGAACCACTCCAGATGCCCTGCTTGACCAGCTCCTGCTGATACCGTCTCAGGTCCCCGGCACTGGCCGTATCCGGGGCCCGTTTAAGAAACCGTATGAACCTTTTGACTGCGAGTATGTAGCCTGTCTGCGTCTGGATTGAAAGTTTACGCAACATCACGTCTTCGATCATGCGTTGGTGTAATGGGCTGATGAGACAGGTGTTTTGCGTCATGACTCTGCCCCACTCAAATCGTGCCACCCCCTGCCGCGCGAGCGTTTAGACTGTCGACCCTTTAGTGATATTCGCGGAATCGAACTGCTCATTGACCACTCAATCTTTATTGTAGGTCAATTGTAAGTATTACCAGCTTACGCTTCAGAGACTGCTACATAAAACCAGGGAAACAAGGAGCGGGGTTCATGAAATCACGCCTGCTGAGTGCTGTATATGGAGACGATCTGTTCAAGTGGTGTAAAGACCATTTATTCGGCCTATACTCTTCATCGAACGGCTGTTCACTACAACTGGATTTTGGCAAAAGGGTCTTTATTCTTAAGCTGCCGGTAATGTTTTCACCCCTGAGTCTTTTTTATGGCAACCCTGGCTTTTGATGTCTATGGTACTTTGATTAACACTTGTGGAATGATCGATCTTCTGCAGCGATATATTGGGGAGGAAAAAGCGCTACCCTTTGCCATGCAGTGGCGCGACAAACAGCTGGAATATTCATTTCGTCGCAGCATGATGAACTGTTATGAACCTTTCTATATATGTACTTCCAATGCACTGGATTACTGCATCGATTCATTTGACGTTTCAATTACACGAGAGCAGCATTCCAGTTTAATCAAACAGTATAAAAACCTGCCGGTTTATGATGATGTTGTAAATTGCCTGAGTTCGATCAGTAAACGCAGTGAAATACGCATTTACGCATTAACAAATGGACCTCTGGAAGATGTAGAAAAGCTGTTTGAGGATGATGGCATTAATCAGTACTTTAAAGACATTGTCAGTGTCGATGAATTCAAAAAGTACAAACCCGATCCGGCGGTATATCAACATTTTCTGGATAGAACCGGATCAAGCGCTGAAGATAGCTGGTTGATTTCCGGTAATGCTTTTGACGTGGTTGGTGCCAGTACGTTCGGTATGAACAGCGTGTGGATCAAACGGACAGAACAGCAGCGCATGGATACCTGGGGGGGGGGCGGCCTACGCATACCATCCAGTCGCTGTCTGCGCTGGAAGCTTTATTTTAATTATATGGCTACAAAAATACGCAATAGCCGTAATAAAAAAGTTATTGCGGAATTTTAACGACAGTACGGCCTCTAATCTGACCTTTTAATATCGCGGATGAAGCTTCCGGCAGGTCATCAAAACTGATTTCAGTGGATAAGGATTCCAGTAAATCCCTGTCCAGATCTGCATCCAGTCGCTGCCAGGCAGTCAGTCGTTTCTGCATAGGGCACATGACCGAATCAATACCATACAGTGTGATACCGCGCAGAATAAAGGGAGCCACGCTGGTGGGCAGCTCCATCGACTCTGCCAGGCCACAGGCGGCGACGGCGCCCCCTCTTTTGATTTGGCTCAAGACATTAGCCAGCGTATTGCCGCCCGCCACATCGACAGCGCCCGCCCATAATTCTTTCCCGAGTGGTTTCGCTTTATCGGCGAATGATTTTCGATCAATGACTACGCTGGCGCCCAGTGATTCAAGGTAATCACTTTCCTGCAAACGTCCCGTGACGGCGGTCACCGGGTAACCCAGTTTGTTCAGTATTGAAACAGCAACACTACCGACCCCACCCGTAGCACCGGTAACCAGTAGGTGACCGCCACTGGGGGCAATACCATGTTGTTCTAAAGCCAGGATGCACAACATGGCGGTATAACCGGCGGTACCGATAGCCATCGCCTGGCGTGTGCTGATATTGTCCGGTAAATGCACCAGCCAGTCGCTGTTTACACGCGCCAGACCTGCGAAACCGCCCGAGTGAGATTCGCCCACGCCAAAACCGTTCAAGACCACTCGATCTCCCGAATTAAAGCGGTCATTGGTGGATTCAACGACAGTACCTGAAAAATCAATTCCCGGAATAAGTGGATACTGACGAATAATGGGGGCGCTGTTCATCATGGCCAGGCCGTCTTTGTAGTTAAGCGCGGAATATTCGACCTTGACCGTGACATCTCCATCCATTAAATCATCTTCAGTCAGTTCGCTTTTATTGATGGACTGAACTCCATTTGTCTTTGTTGCGAGATATGCGGGAAAGCTGGTCATGGATGTGAACTCCGAATATTAAGCCGGCATTTCAATAAACAAATCCATCATGTCATTCACCCCGGTCTGTTCGAATGCCGTGGCCGAGCGGATAATCGACGCTTTCTTTTATACTGCTGCCATCAGTGAAAGTGATTTCAATCGCATTGCCGATGGCGCGCTTATCTGCTTCGAGGTATTAGTGCGTAAAACGTTCATCTTCTTTGACAGTCATCTTGTCACGCGATTGGTCAATGCGTGGATCGGATGCGACATTTTTTGTGGCCCGGAATGCCTTCGGCGCGGTGAAGAGAACTTTAACATTATGTTCACTAATCAGGCGCCAGAATGCACCGAGGCCCGGAGTGTCGACCGGTTTGCCTTCGTAGATAATTGTAGTACAGATTTTCAGTAAAGGCCCCTAGGCGATATAGCTATGACCGAATATCCAGCCGACCTCGGAAGCGGCCCGGTGCATGTCCACCGCATGTCCACCGTTATCACGGATAACGCCTTTAGGCTGTCCCGTGGTACCGGAGGTAAAAAGAAGGTAGAGCGGATCGGTGGCAGCAACCGGCACGCAATCTGCCGGTACGCTGGCGGCCATTTCATTATCCCAGTCAAAATCGCGACCTTCGATCACCCCGGCAGTGGCCTGGGACCTGTTTTAATGATCGGCAGGTATTTCCAACCCCAATGATAGCGCACATCAAGTCGAATGCGAGCGCCGCAGTGGATTGCGGTCGGTAGGTTATTTGCTGCTCACACATAGGCTGGAACAGCTCCTGAGAACACAGGCCTGCCATTGCCGTCGAGCCGCAACTTGCATTGGCGCGGCTCGGTGGCTCTGAACCCGTAAATATTAATTTGAAGAAGTACTGGTATTTGACCTAACTCAAGGAAATATTCTTATTTGGGTCTATCTTTAAAACCAGAATGATAGATATAAGAAGGGGCCGTATCATGTTTAAGAACACAACGACATTTTTAAGTATAGCACGGGCTGTATCGGTCACTACGCTGATACTTGTTATTTGGGGTTCGCCGGCATACGCCGTTCAGTGGACTGAATCTCCCGACGCCGGCGACCTGCCGGGGACTGCTCAGGTGACAAGTGGCCCGGCTAATGAGGCTTTAACCACCATCAGCGGTACGAATTCAGGCACCCAGGACCGTGATATGTATAAGATCCGGATTTCGAACCCGAGCATTTTTTCGGCGTCCACCTTCGGCGGGGACACCGGTCTGTTTGACTCCGCCCTCGCCCTGTTCGATGCCAACGGATTTGGAGTTTATATGAACGACGATGGTTTCGTTAACGTGGGTGATTCCATGCTGCCTGCCTCGCATCCGCTGGGTCCGAGCAGCCCGGGAATCTACTACATTGTGATATACAACAGTAACGAAACAGCTCCTGCGAGTGGGGCCGCAGTTTCTCTCAGCGATTTGATTTTTCCAATACCGCAAGCGCCTTTCACTCAAGTATTGGGACCAACGGGTGGTGGTGGCAGCTTACCTGTCAGCGGATGGTTGGCAGCGGACGTATTTGCTTTGAATGCAGGGTACCAGATCAACCTCACAGGGGCCGAGCCTGCTGAAGCAGAGGGCCTGGTTGACCTGAGTGGTACTGTGGAAACCGCGGGTGGCACCGGTCTTTGTGCCATGGTGTTAGCCAGCGGCAAATTCATATTCTCCTGTAATCCGAATGGGCCATTTTCTCTGACCGGTTTGTCACGCGCAAATGATGATACGGTAAAGCGGCAGGTCTACGTGGATGGATTTTTCCCTAACATTCAAGTATTGACGGATTCTGTTTCCGAAACCGTGGTCATGACGCGTTCCGGCACCTGTCCCAGCTATAACACGCCATCCAATCCCGGCGTTTTCCCAGGCTCGGCCGGTAAACGGATCGACATCTCAGGCTCGGTGCTGCTGCAGGATAAGCAAACGCCGATCTGTGCCATGGTGCTCGCCAATGGGCAATTCATGTTCTCTTGCGGTGGTTCGGGCAGTTATGCACTGAATATCCCACTGGATAGCAACGGGCAGTTCAAGCTTCAGGTTTATGCGGATGGCTTCGCGCCCACCATCCAAAAGTTTGATGAATTCAGTGCGATTAACGACGTGCGAATGGCGCGTTCCATCGAGTGCCAATAATGCGCAGGTAAGAATCGCTTCAAGAAGCTCGTTATAATCACGCGATATCAATGACGTGAGGTAGTTATGAAGTGTTTCATCGAAGATGAAGGCCGAAACCCGGGCACGTTATTCCCGGATTGTCTTGAAGCTTATATTGCAGAGGATAACCCTGTCAGGGTTATCGACGGGTTCATTGATGAGCGCGATCCCAGCCAGCTGACTTTCGGGGGTGTTGAGCCACAGGTGACGGTCAGGCCCGCCTACCACCCAGCGACCTTGCTGAAGCTCTACGTATACGGTTATCTCAATCGGGTTTAGTGCAGGTCCCCCTGAATTTTTACTTATTTTGAGTTTTTACTCACCCTGGACCCGAATAAGACATTAAGCGTACGTTTTCTCTGTCCATACTTCCTTCTTATGTTGCTATGATTGGTATATTAAGCCGTTTCACTTGATCTAATCGGGGGGGTACGGCAAGATTTCAGTCATTATTAGTTCACAGTATACGGGCCCACGAGTAGAGAGAATGGACAAGGCCGATGAGTGATTCGTACCGAACGGGAAGCTGCAAGCGTTCAACCAGGGACCGGGCCTGCGTGATGCTGCTTGGCGTTTACCTGTTCGCCGGCGAGCTCCTGGCCGCTAACGCCGTTCCCCAGGGCAAGATCGGCATTATAGGGGACAGTATCGCCGCCGGGACACATAGTTCCGAGATGTGCCGCAATCAGGATATCGTGGATTGCGTCCAGGATCTCGCCGGCCAGCAAAGCCGTGACTGGAGCTACGCAGGCGGCCGGCAGAGCTGGTCGATTGCCGGTGTCTTGGGATACCTTCCGGAACGCGTCGTTGACGCGTCCGACGATGGCGAGGAATGGAAGGATGCCTTTAACCAGGCTGTGTGGGTCATGGCCGATCCGGAGGTGGAAACCGTTTTCATCGGCCTCGGCGCCAACGATATCTGTCAGGCACGTGGCCACGACTACAGCGGCGACCTGGAAGTGGTGGCCTCGCTCATCGATGAAACCCTGAATTATCTCACCAGTACCCTGCCCGACGGCGGTTCCATTTACTGGAGCGGGGTGCCGGATATTGTGCAGATGCGCGAGCTGATGCGCAATCGTGACCACAATCTTCTCTTCGAGACCTGCCAGGCGACCTGGGACCTGGATGGCAACGATGTGAAGGAAGGCGTGGCGGAAGATGCCTGTAACCACTATTTCAGCAACAACTTCTGCAAGTCCGCCGGTAACCAGGGACAGGCGGTGGATCTTCTTGTGGAACTGCTACTCGATAACTGGCTTGATATGGAGGGTATCGAAGAAGGTCCCTGTGGGAAGGTCTTGAACAGCGGTTCCACTGACCAGGACCGCCTCGAGGCGCGGAATTTTACCGTGGATCTGAACCGGCTGATGGCTCAGAAGGCCAGAGATTGGGCAGGTCGGAATGGTATTAATGTGCATTACAACGACCGTCTCTTTTACGCATCCCCAACCATTCAGCCACACCACCTCTCACGCTTTGATTGTTTTCACCCCAGTCGCAGCGGGCAGATGAAGTTCGCCTACGAGATCTGGAGCGGTTTCAACCAGGGCAACGAACAGATCAAAGCCATCTTTATCGACGAATTCGATTCTGCCGACTATTGTACGCAGGAATTTGGCGACTGGGGAAGTTGCTGGACTGAAACCAACGACGACAACGCTGCGACGAGCGGTGATATCCGGATCGCAGCTAATGAATTGAGTATGCGAAGCGGATCAAAGCAAATCTCCCGTGCGATGGATCTCCAGCATGTTGATCAGGCCTGGATGTCGTTCAACCGCCGCCGTGACAACCTCGATCACCTGGGTGATTTTGTTGATTTCCAGATATCACCGGATGCCGGCCAGACATGGAATCAACTGGACCATTTCGTGGGTGAGGCCACCGATTTCGGCTCGCACCGCGGAAGTTATTATGATATCAGTCAATATGCCACGGCTGATACACGCATTCGGTTTATCAGCTCCGACGGTATGGGCGTAAACGACGAGCTGTTTTTCGATAACGTAAAAGTTAATTCCTGGGAAAGCAGTGGTGCCTTGCCGGCAGCATCAATTTTCGGCGAGCTGTCGCTGGACGAAAGCTGGCAGACGGTAGCTGCCCCGGCCGCTGATTCACCTCCCATGGTGTTTATGGGTGTTGCTACTGACAGCGCCGGTGGTGCAGGCGTTGCGGTCGTGAGAAATGTCGGTACGGACCATTTCGAGGCTCAACTGCAGGAACTCAATGAGACTGGAGGAGATGTTTCGGCAGAGTCTGTTCCCTATCTCGTGCTGCAGCCCGGTACTTACGTGATGCCTGATGGCAGTCATTGGGAAGTGGGCAGATTTGACATCAGCGCGGATGGCACCTGGCAGTCGCAGCTGTTCAAGACCCCCTTTGTAGAACAGCCGTTTGTGTTTCTTTCGCTGCAAACAGCAAATAATGCAGAATTCCCTGTTCTGCGGGTTAAGGCTGTCGATACAGCGGGTTTCGAGGTGGCCTTGTTTGAACAGGTGACGGGCGGCACAGTGGGATTGAATGAAACGGCCGCTTACCTGGCGATCTACAGTCCCGGCGACTCGGGGACCGTCCGTATTGCCGATACTTACCGGTCTTACCGCCTGCAACGGAAATTACTGGACGGGTCATGGACACCGGTACTGGATACCTTTCTGCGCCGGTGGGATGGCTTGTCGGGAGATGAGCAGATTAACGTCGAAACACATGACGTGTTTATGTTAGGGACACATGTGTTTGCACAGCAGGTAAGCGAGGTGGCGTCTGACCTCGCGGTTCCGCAACGGATAAGCCCTGTTGACCTGAACGGGACCGTAAGAAGTATCAATGGCACGGATATCTGTGCCATGGTGTTAACCAGCGGTAAGTTCACATTTTCCTGCAACCCAGTCGGCGTGTTTTCCCTGACTGGGCTGCCGCGTGACGATAACGGTACTGTCAAACGCCAGATCTACGCAGACGGGTTCTTCCCGAAGATAGATGTTCTGCAAGATTCTGTCGATGAAGCGGTGGTCATGACAAGATCGGGTATCTGTCCGGAGTACAATCCACCGGTTGATCCCAGGTTCTTCCCTGAAGCTGCCGGGAAACGGATCGATATATCCGGTTCCGTTGAAGTTGGCGCGAACGGCAAGCCTGTGTGTGCCATGGTGCTGGCAAATGGACAGCACATGTTTTCCTGTGACGGTTCAGGCAGCTATTCACTGAACATCCCGCTGGATGCCAACGGGCAATTCAAGCTGCAGGTTTACGCAGATGGCTTTGCGCCTACCGTTCTGATCTTTGATGAATTAAGTCCGATTAATGACGCGCGCCTTGCGCGTGCCGCAGAGTGCCAGTAAGGCCAAGGTAATAAATCGTTCAAAAACCGATAAATGGAGTCGGAGCCAATGGTCTGATTCGCCTGCCCCTCTAAATAGGCCGCCGCCGTCACCCGCGTGGGTAACGGCGGCGCCAATCACTATCCCCGAATTTCTCATCGTACTAATCGATGCCTTGTTGCCAAACTGATAGCGTTGCTGCGCCTGGGTGCGGATCAGCTTCGTCCGATTTTTACCTGCTTTTACCTCTTTTGTGGACGTTTTTATAACAGAATCAGTTCGCTATTCCCTTTAAATCACCGGCTTATGGATATTTGAGGGACGGCTAATTAATCAGCGCTTCCCCGGCATCTGAAATGGCGTGCGCGCATTGATATATGACTGGCAATGTTGAAAAATGGCTATACAGATATACCTTGAGATAGACGGGGCCCTTCCCGTGCATGATGAACCAGAATTCTGACCTGTTAAATTACAACGTCGATCGCATGATTGTTCGCAATGGGCGAATTTTCGGGTTTGGTTGGATATTTCATCATGACTCTGAGATCAAGTCGATACAGCTCGATTTGAAACTTTCCGACGGAGGAATAGTTACTCTACCGATCATCTATAACAAGCTACGTGATGATGTGCACAAAGCATACCCGGATGTGCCTCATTCATTACGTTGCGGTTTTGTTGTTTATGGTGGCTGGAATGCTCGTGCAGATATAGCGGATGTAAGCATAGTTGGCGCGTTGCAAGAAGGCGGGCTTTTCAAGGTGGGCGCGTCAATTACTAATCTTTCTGTATACAGCGGGTTTTCTTCGATAAGTTTTTTGCCGTACCGTGTAATGCTGGCGCGCGCCTGGAATCTGTTATTAACCGGGAAGTTCAAGGCATTACGCTCGAAGATTAAACGATATTGGCCGGCAGCGCCTGCCAGTAATGAAAATATATGCAGCGCAAGCAGGAAGTTACTGTCACATGAATCATGCACCCGTGTTATGTTGCTGGTGGATCATGACTTGGGGGGTGGTGCAAACACTTATCGTGAAGGCCTGTTGAAAGACTGTTTGCAGCAAGGGTATGGAATACTTCTCCTTTCCTATAATTTACTGTCATTGCACTATGTCGTTGACGTTTGCACCAGAGGAGGTAGAAAGCGTTACAGTGTTTCCGGGCTGGATACTATCGTTGAGCTTGCCGAGGAAGGCTTGGTTAACGAGGTCTTTTATAATAATGCTGTTTCCTTTGAAAGACCTGAAGATATACCGGACCTGTTGACAGCTCTCAGGCAAATATACGGGTTGCCGCTGACTATTGCGGTCCATGATTATTTCACGATTTGTCCATCGCATTTCCTTTTGAACTCGGATGGCCGATATTGCAATCTTCCCGACATCGAACAATGCACCGCTTGCCTGCAAAATATTGATTATGGGTTTGTGTCGTTTTATCAGTCGAACAATATGGAATCATGGCGCAAGAAATGGGGGGCTTGTTATGAATTGGCTGATCGGATTCTGTGTTTCTCAAACACATCACGCCAATTGATTCAAAAAGCTTACCCGGCCATTGCCTCGGAACAGATCGAGATTATTCCTCATGCTGTCAAGTACTTCCCTGATCGCAAACCTGGAGTCAGTCTTGCAGATAAACTGAATATTGGCGTAGTGGGTGAAATAGGTTTACATAAGGGCAGTCAGGTGATTCAGGCCCTGGCCAGGGAAATAGTAAGGAAAGAGCTGGATATCAGCATTTCGGTTATTGGTTCGATCGAGACCGAATGTGACGGAAAGGTGGTCACTGAAACAGGCCCATATGAGCATTCACAACTGGTTGACTTGATAGAGGCCAGGGGGCCGAACATTTTCTTTTTCCCTTCCATTTGGCCAGAGACCTTTTCGTATGTGACAGATGAACTGATGCAGCTGGATGTGCCAATTGTGTGCTTTGATTTGGGCGCTCCTGCAGAACGCGTCAGAAGATATGCCAGGGGAAAGGTGATCCAGATTGCGGATGCAGAGACCATCCTGCGGGATATTTGTGAATTTCATGAAGACCTTGAAAGGTCGGATGGTAGTGAGAAGTAAGTAGCGTTCAACTATATCCCAAAAGCGCGAATACTCTTCCGGTCCTGACGTGCAATATCAATCCGAATGTGTATGACATCTGGCGCTTGTCACCGGATTTTACAGCGGCAACCATCGGATCATGGCGGCAAAGTACGTAAAGGCAGTGTTCTACCGCTGAGCTAATCGCCCGTTAGGGTGTGGATTTCCAGCTCCTGCTGGTTGCCGGATCCCGTGGTCGAACATCCTGAACAAAGACAGCAGTGGTCGGGTTGTAAAGCAACATAAAAACAGCGTTATATGATATTGAGCCGATGCATGCGCCGCCACAACGTGCTGCGGTCAATGCCCAATAAACGAGCGGCTTCTGCCCGGTTGCCGTTGCTCTTTTCCAGAGCATCCAGTATTTCTTTGCTATGACTGTCAATCTCGGGTTGATTGCCTTCGCTTGCGTGTTTTGCCTCGGTTTCGGCCTGTGGATGATGATGACGAACGTCGTAGGGCAGAGAGCTTGATTTTACCATGCCGTTTTTGGCCAGAATCATCCCGTGTTCGACCGCATTGGCCAGTTCGCGTACATTACCCGGCCAGGGGTAATCCATCATCAGTTGCATCGCGTCCTCATCACATTTGAGGTTGTCCGGGTAGCCTCGGCTGACCAGCTGGTCACAGATAAAGCGGATCAGCAAAGGTATGTCGCCCGGACGGTCTCTTAATGCCGGTATGTCGACCGGGATTACCGCCAGGCGGTAATACAGGTCAGCGCGGAAACGGCCACTGTCTACCAGCTCCCTGAGGTTTTGATTGGATGCGGCAATGATGCGTACGTCGACACTCACGTTTTTATCTGAACCCACCATCTGGAAGCATTGTTCTTCAATGGCTTTCAACATCTTGGGTTGCAGATGTAAAGGTAATTCGCTGATTTCGTCCAGGAACAGTGTACCGCCGTTGGCGGATTGCAGGCGACCCTGTCGATCCGAAGAGGCCCCGGTGAAAGCGCCTTTGACATGGCCAAATAATTCCGATTCCAGCAATGCTTCTGGAATCGCGGCGCAATTGAGTTCAACCAGCGGCTTGTCGCCGCGGTCACTTTCCTGATGGATCATGCGTGCAAGCAGGCTTTTACCGGTACCGGATTCTCCCTGTAACAGCACCGCGGCTTTGGTTGGCGCAATATGCCCCATCATGGCGGTGATCTCGATCATGCGGGGATCCTGGGTGATCATGCCGCGGCTCGAATTATCGTTCAATACCGCCTGCAGCCGGCGTTTGTCAGTGACATCGGCCATCACCATCAGGTGAATCGGGTCAGCCTCTCCCGGCATCGGCACGATCGTGGAGTTCACTTCGATAAACCGTGTCTTACCGTTGCGAGTTAGCCGTTGTTCGAAATGATGCCGATCGAGAACGTCACGACCGGAGGCTGGGACCATGTCCTGGTTGCGGGGTGAGGGCAGCAGCGGAGTGTGAAGATCGACGCCCGTGCTTTTACGGATTTCGTGCACCGAATCGAAGTTGGGGGAGCCCAGCAGTTCGCTTGCCGCCCGGTTATAGAAAAGGACCTTGCCCTTGTAGTCGGCAAGTATGACACCCTCATGGATATGAGAGATCACCGCATCCATCAATGGCGTGAACTGTTCTAAGGCGTTCATCCAATCCATCCCTCACTCAAGTACGGTTATTATAGGCTTCGGTTATTTCTGCGCAAAACCACCCTTCAACGCTGATTTGTCGCGTTCAGAGTATTTACCTTAATAGAATAGCTCACCTGTTGCGTTGATGCAGGTCAATCCGCAACAAAAAACTGTTGCAATACGTTGAATCTGTTGCAGCTGTGTTGCACTGCGGCTTCTTACGGTATGAGTTAAGTTATATCAATAGCTTAAACTTTAAATTGCATGTTAGTTGTTATTGAAAGTGTTGCAAGTGAACACTCGGCCACACTTCAATAAAACCAATAAAAACAAAAATCTACAAGTTGGCACGCAGTTTGCGAAGGATATGGGAACAGCACCCTGCCGCAGGAGGACGTTGCAGATCGGTTCCGGTCAGGGTGGTCACCAATCTCGTATGAGGAGACAATCCGTGACGTCACGAGTTCAGGAACCAGTTCCGCAAGACCGCAGTGTTGCACGGTTTTGTCGAATTGCACAGAAATATTCCCTCCAACGGTTGACGTCTTTCCTGGCGAGCACGTTGCTGACGCTTCCGCTGGGCTTACTGGCTCAGCCGGCATCGGCTCAAGGTGGCCCAGCCGATGGCTCTGAAATTGTCACCGTACAGGCGAGCAGTGCGGGGAGTGCGGTAACGCTGGGCGGTACCGTGGTCGCTTTCAGGCAGGTGACCCTGACGGCGCAGATTCCGGGGCGTGTTGAATTCATCGCCGGACAGGAAGGCGACAGCTTTAAAGCCGACGAGATCCTGGTTGCCATCGATGACGATGATCTGCTGGCCAAGCGTCGTGCAGCAGTTGCCCAGTTCAACAATGCCACGTCTTCCATTAGCAATGCCCAGGTTCAGTACCAGCGGGAACTCTGGTCCCCGCAAGATCGCAGTATTTCGCAGTCTGGCGGCATGGGTATCCCGAACATGTTCGACCAGATGTTTACCCAGCCTTTTGCCCAGTCTTTCATGCCGGGCAATACAGGTGGTGATCGATATGTGGATCGCACCGCCAACCTCTGGGGTCGTGGCACACAGCTGACGCAGGCGCGTAACCAGCAGCTCGCGGCCCAGTCCGCCATTGAGGAAATCGATGCCAAGTTGCGCGATGCCCGGTCCTTCGCGCCGTTCGATGGTGTCATCATCGACAAACTGGTGGAAGAGGGCGATACGGTTCAGCCGGGTCAGCCGCTGATGGTGTTTTCCGACCTGACCTATCTGCAGGTGCAGGTCGATGTACCGGTACGGCTCATGTCCGGATTGAAAATGGGCATGCTGGTGCCGGTGAAGATAGACGTTGGCAATGTTCGCGTCGACGCCCGTGTGGCGCAGATTTTCCCGTCCGCCGATCCCCAGCGCCACACCGTTACCGTCAAGTTTGATCTTCCCATCAACGTACCGGGCGGTCCCGGTATGTACGCAGAAGTCATGCTTACGGATCTTTCCGTTCCGGTCGCTGAAGTGCCCGTCATTCCGGATAGCGCGGTGTTATGGCGAGGCAGTCTGCCCGCCGTGTATGTCGCTACCGAAGACAAGGGTGCGCACCTGCGTCTGATTCGACTGGGTGATTATGTCAGTGCTCATCAGGTGGCGGTGCTGTCCGGTCTGAAGGTTGGGGAGCGCATCTACGCGGCACCCCCCGCGGCTGATGGTGCATCGTCTGCCTGGCATCAACGCGCCGAATAACACTCAGGACGGTTTAGGTACAATAACCATGACGGAAGAAACAGAGAATACTTCCCAGCAGCCTGAAGAGAGCGAGGAACTGATCGAGCAGCGTGACCGCGATGAGGTCGAGAGAAAAAACCTCGGTATCGCCGGACGGATCGCCGCGACCTTTATCGATTCCCCGATATCACCGCTGCTGATGGTGGCAACCCTTGCCATCGGGCTGTTGGGGCTGATATTTACACCGCGCCAGGAAGATCCGCAGATCTCGGTGCCCATGATCGACATCTTTGTCCAGTATCCGGGTGCTTCGGCGGATCAGGTGGCCAGTCTGGTGACTGAGCCGCTGGAACGCATCATGTATCAGATTCCCGGTGTGCGGCACGTCTACTCGGCCAGTCAGCGTGGCCAGGCGATGGTCACCGTTCGTTTCATCGTCGGTGAACCGCTGGGACCGTCCATCGTTAAAGTGCACGACAAGATACAGTCCAATCTGGACAAAATTCCGCCCGGGGTAACACTACCGCTGGTGAAACCCAAGGGCATCGACGATGTGCCGGTGGTTACCCTGACCCTGTCATCCGATAGTGTCGATGACGCAGCCTTGCGTACTCTGGGTATGGATGTCCTGCAACGCCTGCGGGAAGTGAAAAATACCGGCCAGGGTGAAGTGGTTGGCGGGCGGGCCGAACAGGTACGGGTGGAAGTGGTACCGGAAAGGCTGGCGGGCTACGGTCTGACGATGGATAAGCTCGCCCAAACCATCAACTCAGCCAACCAGCAAATGCAGGCAGGTTCGACCGAGTCTGGAAACTCCGCTTTCTCGGTGTATACCGGTTCGTTTCTGCGCACGGCAGATGAAATCTCGCGCCTGGTGGTCGGTGTCCACGGTGGCATACCGGTCTACGTCAGCGACGTAGCCAAGGTTTTCGATGGACCTGAAGAAGCACGCCAGATCGTGGGTTTCTACACGGGGGCGGCGGCAGCTGAAGACGAGAAGACAGCAGATGCTGAACCGGCAGTCACTATCGCCCTGGCCAAAAAAGAAGGCTCCAACGGGGTGACGGTCGCCAACGACATCCTGGATAAACTGGAAGTCCTGCGCGGACACCTGATTCCGGACAATGTGCGGGTCAGCATCACGCGTGATTACGGCAAGACGGCCAACGACAAGGTCAACGAACTGCTCACGGCGCTGTTCGAAGCCGCTTTGGCGGTGGCGGTGCTGTGTCTGGTCGGCCTGGGTTTTCGTGCCGCCTTTGTGGTTATCACCGTTATCCCCATCGTCATCCTGATTACTGTATGGGCGGCCTGGGTGCTGGGTTACACCATCGACCGAGTCAGCTTGTTCGCACTGATTTTCTCCATCGGTATTCTGGTCGACGATGCGACGGTGGTGGTGGAAAATATTTTCCGCCGCTGGATGGACGCCGGCCGTACCACCGTCGGTATCGGTATCGATGCGGTGCGCGAAGTGGGTAATCCGACCATCCTCGCCACGCTGACCATTATTTCGGCCTTGCTGCCGATGGGTTTTGTCAGCGGCCTGATGGGACCCTACATGCGGCCGATCCCGGTGCTGGGTTCATCGGCCATGTTCTTTTCGCTGGTGGCGGCATTCATCTTTACACCCTGGTTTGCGGTACGTATGCGCCCGGCCAGTCTTGCTGCATTCAGGAAAGCCGAAGCGCGTGAGGAGCGCACCCATAAAATCATCGGCAAGATCTACGAGCCCATCATTCGTCCGCTCATCAATCACCGTTCATTGGGCATTCTGTTCCTGATCAGCATTATCGGTATTACGGCGGCTGTCTGTTCACTGTTCTACTTCAAGGTGGTGGCGGTAAAAATGCTGCCTTTTGACAACAAGCCGGAATTCAACGTGGTCGTCAACATGCCGGAGGGGACCGCACTGCCGGTTACCGCCAACGTCGTGCAGACATTGGCAGAAACGCTTCGCGCAGAGATGCCGGAAGTTGTTGCACTGCAGACCTACTCGGGTACGGCGTCACCGTTTAACTTCAATGGCCTGGTGCGACACTACTACTTGCGCCAAATGCCCTGGGTGGGTGATATTCAGGTGATGTTGCTGGACAAGAAAGAGCGCGAGCGTTCCAGTCATGAGTTGTCGGTCATTGCGCGCAACCTGTTGACACCGATCGCACACCAGCTCGGTGCAAAAATTCAGGTGGTTGAAATGCCACCCGGTCCGCCGGTCCTGCAAACCGTGGTGGCCGAAGTCTATGGGCCTGACGACGTCACCCGCCGCCAGACAGCGCGCGATATGGAAGCCATGTTTAACGAGGTGGAAGACCTGGTGGATGTCGATACCTACATGGTGGATCCCCATACCTTCTGGCAATTTGAGGTCGATCGTGAAAAAGCGGTGCGCAACGGAGTCAGCACAGAAGACATCAACCGCAATCTGGCAATGGCGATGGGTGGACACAAACTGGGCGACGTCAAGCGCGCGGCACCGCTGGAACCGACCTATATTGTCATCCAGGCACCGCTGGCGGTGCGTTCCCAGGTTTCGCGTCTTGCCAACCTGCCGATTCCGACTTCGACGGGTGGGACCGTTCCACTGGGTGAACTCGGTACTTTTATAAAACGCCAGGAAGAACCCTATATCTACCATCAGGATCTGCGTTCCGTTGAGTACGTCACCGGTGAGATGACCGGTTTCCTGGGAGCGCCCATCTACGGCATGTTCAGCGTCGAAGATCTGCTCGACAACTACACGGCGCCGGATGGTGTGCAGATTAGCGGTATGCCCTGGGGCCTGATCGGGCCGCCCGCCAACGACCTGCAGTCCGGTTTTGAGTGGGGCGGTGAATGGACCGTGACCTATGAAACTTTCCGTGACATGGGGCTTGCTTTCATCGCGGCCTTGCTGTTGATCTATGGCCTGATCGTGGTCGAGTTCCGCGACTATGCACTGGCCGGCCTGATCATGGCGCCGATTCCGCTCACCTTGATAGGCATCATTCCCGGACACTGGATCATGGGTACGGAATTTACAGCCACATCCATGATCGGGCTGATTGCCCTGGGTGGCATCATCGTGCGTGTCTCCATCCTGATCGTGGAGTTCGTCAAAAATGAAGTCGCGGCGGGCAAGGATATTGTTGAAGCAGCGGTGCACGCAGCCAAGACTCGCATGCGTCCGATTTTCATCACCTCACTGACCCTGATGGCCGGTGCGATGGCGATCCTGCAAGACCCGATTTTCAACGGTATGGCGGTCACCCTGTTGTTTGGTACGGGTGTGGCCACATTGTTTACCCTGATCGTGATACCGATGGGCTGTATCAGTGCCGAGAGCCGGTTTATCAAGCACCGGGATGTTGTTGCACAAAGAGCCAATTCAGCTGCAGAGGCCGCCGAGAGCGAGGCATCGGCATGATGGGAAATGAAGACAGTAGTTCAGGGTATTTTGAGTTTTGTTGCCGGCAATTAGCAGTTGTTTCCGGTGATGGATTAACACAAATCGCAGCGCGGAGGGCGTTATCGTGATGAAGAATTCAGAAACAGATAATACGATTGCAGGATGGTTGCAGTTGCTGGTGGCGGGTTCCGTCGCCGGCAGTCTGCTGTTTGTGCCGGTTGTACAGGCAGAAGACAAGGATGCCGCTCAGGCGGCACCGGTAGAGGCTGCTGAGAGCCCGGCTGCGGTCACACCACCGCCGCCACCCGGCCCTTTTTCATCGGGTGCACCGGCGGACGCGCCTCCCCAGTTCCGTCCTGATCAGGGGATGGAAAGCGGGGCAGGTGCGCATCCGCCAGGCATGCCAAGCAGTTTTCCGGACGACACCCGCCGTGGTGGGCTGACTCGCCAGGAGTTCCTGAGTCAGCAGCAGGAACGCCGCAAGCAGATGGATCAGCAGCGTCAGGCACACCAGGCCGAAATGCAGAAACGTGTCGAAGAGATGCAGAAACGCATGGATGAAGTGCGGGCGCAAAGTGAAGCTGAGCGCATGCAGCCGGGGATACCGCCTGCACCGCCTGTGCCGCCCGAGGCGGGTCAGCCTCCTGCACCGCCCGTGCCGCCTAGCGCAGCGAGCCAGCCTGCTGTTCCGCCAGTACCCCCAGTACCGAGCCACGAGGAGATGCAGAAACAGTGGGAACAGCGAAAAGCTGAACAGGCAAAACAGTGGGAGCAACAGAAAGCCGAGCAGGAAAAACGCTGGGAGCAGATGCAGGCCGAGCGCACACAGCGGATGCAGCAGCATCCGGCCGCAGCCGGTCAGCAGCCCCAAGATTCGGCAACGCCCCCGAGCCCGCCAAGTCGTGAGGCGATGGACAAAGAGTGGGAGCAGCGCAAGGCCGAGCAGGAAAAACGCTGGGAGCAGATGCAGGCCGAGCACGCACAGCACATGCAGCAGCATCCGGCCGCAGCAGGTCAGCAGCCTCCAGGTTCCGCAACGCCTCCAAGCAGCCCGCCAAGCCATGAAGCCATGG
>Ga0055476_10000120_pt1 | contig 18033 bp, 10 predicted proteins | sample Muzzi_CordC_D2_FD_57682 | JGI IMG/M metagenome (GOLD analysis project Ga0055476, IMG submission 57682) | Wetland microbial communities from San Francisco Bay, California, USA, that impact long-term carbon sequestration - Muzzi_CordC_D2 | ecosystem: Environmental > Aquatic > Marine > Wetlands ... | reverse complement strand
GACGCTCTCGAGGCCGGCGATGGCGCGAACCCTCGGCACGAAGCGTTTCGTCACGATGTCCATGTCGACGTCGCCCGCAAAACGCGGAAACAGCTCGACGAGTCGGGTGCCACGGGGATCCATGACCTGGCTCCAGTGTGGAATGATCACGACGAGCAGGCGGGAGTCCGCCGCTGCGACGTCGGCGGCGATCAACTGGATTCCGCGCGCGGTCTCTTCGAGCAGTCGCCGACGCAGCGTCGAACGTCGGAGCGCCTTGCTGCCGACACCCGCGTACTCCGTCGAAAGCGACCGCACGTGACGAATCGCGAGCAGGCCGGCGACGTAGGCGTGGGAGTGCGAGCCGAGCCAGCGGTTCGCCCAATAGCGGCCGCGCGCCCACGCGGAACTCTTGGTGTCGAATACCCTGGGTCCGATGGTCGCGCGACTCAACTCGACCGCGAAGGACGATGGAATTCTGGTGACATCGCGCGTGAAATCGTTCCCGGCGTAGAAGTTGAGAATCACCAGATCGTAGTGAGCCGCGGGGTCTGCGAGCCTTTCGCGCACGCTCTTCACGTACTGGCTCATTTCGTAGCCCCCCACCCCGGCCACTTCGACGCAGGCCCCGGTATCCCGTTCGAGCCGGCTCCACACCGTCTCGCGGTACGGAACCGCCAGCGCTTCGACGAACGAGTCGCCGATCGCCAGGATGCGCCGTTCGCACGCCGGTTCGACTTCGACATCGCAGTCGATGCGATCGCCGCGAGCGTCGGTACAGATCCGCACGTCGCGGCCGGCGCTGTTCACCAGGATCCGGCGATTCGGACGCCGTCGCCAGCCGATCTCCGCATCGGGGACCCACAGGTCGGGGGGGTCGTGGATGAGCGATTGCGGAATCACGGTTCGCACCGCGACTTCGAGGCCGAGACCGGCAGTGACGATCAGGAAGATCGAAAATGCGACTGCCCGCAGACCGCGCTTCATCCCGTCGGGCACTCGGGTAGACGGCATTGGAAGCTCGCCGATCCCGCTTCGGCGTCGCGCGCGGACGCGCGAATCCGCTTCGTCCAGACTTCGGCACTCCGGTCGGCCACTGGAACTCCATCGAGATCGGCGGTTTCGCCTTCCACGCCCGAAGACGGCAACCCGAAGAACGGATGGATGCTACCGAAGGGCCCCCGAATCGCCCCCCTCCGACGGGCGGCGAATGCCGTGGCCGGGATTCGGCGGCGCCGCGCCGATTTTCGTGGATTCGGATCGCGCGGTCGCCTAAGCTGCATACATGATTCGTTCATGTACACTTGGAATCATTTTCGCATTGCTGCTGCCGGGCTGTGCCGGCACGCCGAGCTCGCCAGGCGACCGGGACGGCGCTTCCGACGGAAATCCGGCAGCGATCGGCAGCCCGTTCCCGAGCGAGGCCGAGGTCGACCAACTCGCCGGTCGGGCCGCGCCAAGCACGCTCGATGCACTGAGAGGCCACGACGTCGACGAATGGGAATTCATCGGACCCTTCCCGGAGCGGGTCGGGGTCATCGCCGATCCCGGCGACACGCGGTGGGAGACCCTGCTCGCCGAGGAGGCGAGGCGGCGCGTCGGGCTCGTGGTTCCCACCGAAGCGATGCATTGCGTCGCGCGCCAGATCGGCGCGTTCTTTCTCGCCAATCGAGCGATGCCGACCAATGGGCTCGAGACCTACATCGCGAGCCGCTGCAACGCCTCGATCGCCAGCTACGAGGTCGGCTACTTCCACGCCGACCTCCCGGAGTCCTCACCCGAGAGCGAGATCTTCGAACAGTGGCGGACCCAGCTGACGGAACGGATTCGTTCCCTGCTGACCGGCGGACCCCAGACGGTCGGAGTCTGGTTCGGGCGCAACGGCGATTCGGTCGTCGCGATTGCCGTCGCGGGAATCCGCGCGGTCCGCGTCGATCCCGTCGATCCGATCCCGAACTCCGATGGGCGAATCCTCTTGAGCGGAGAAGTGCTCTCCCCGGTCGAAGAGGTCAGCGCCACGGTCGGTCGCGGACGCTTCGGTTTCGCGGAGTGCGACAACGATCCGAACATCCCGCTACCGCGTTTCGCGATCTCGTGCGAAACGGACCCCGCCGACGAATCGGCGATCGTGAGCATCGGCTATCGCCCGCCGGGCAGGTTGCTCGGAAAGGCGGGGCTCAATCTCCTCGTCTGGCCCACCGGCAAGCCCAGCGCCCGCTATCGACGCCCCTCCTACGGCGTGAAGCGCGAAGTGGCGACCGCCCAGGCGGCCCGCTCGCGTTTCGTCGAATTGCTGAACGAGGTGCGCGCCGAGGCGGGCTTGCGACCCGTCGTCGAAGCCAAGCGCCAGAGCGCGGTCGCCTCCGAGCTCGCACCACACTACTTCGCAGCAGCCGCCGGCCTGGACCCCGAACGAAACGTGGATGTCGTCGTGATGGGAATGCTCGCCGGCTGGAATGTCGAAGGCGTACTGCAGACCGGACGCTTCACCGCTGCCTGGGTGACGCAGACGACGGATGTGAACCGCCTGCTGTCGGAGGCACTCCAATTCCCCAACGCGCGGGCGGTGCTGCTGGCAGCCGACATCGACCGGATCGCGATCGGCGCGCTGATCGAGTCCGACGACGAGAATTCCGCGCTCGCGGCCGTCGTGGGCACATACTCGTTGTTCTCCGAAACGGAGCACCGCGAGAATGCTGCGCGCGTCTACGAACGCTTTCAGGCCGAGCGGGCGCGACGCAATCTTCGCCCCGCCGACCGCCTCGAAGAGATCGAGCCCATGAGCATGGCCGCGGCAGCCCGGATCCAGGCCGGCGCGAACCCCACCGACACGCTCGACGATCTCCTCCGGTCGAGCGTCGACGTGCTGCAGCGATCCGCAAATGGCTGGATCGGCGAGGTCGCGAAGCTGGAAGACCTGAAGTTCCCGGAAGACTTCGTCGAGCAGGATTCGCTGGGAATTGCGGTCGGCGTCTCGTACCACAAGCCCGACGACGAACCGTGGGGGCGCTACGTCGTCATGCTGGTCGCGGCAGGCCCCCAAAGCCGCCGCATCTAGCCGACTGCCGACGAGCCACCCGCTCCGTGCTGCGAAGAGCGAGTGCGGCGGGACGACGAGCCCTGCACGGAGTCGCGCCGGAAACCGGCGCGAGGCTCGGCGACTACCGGCCCTTTGGTGGGCGGGAATCCCGGCACTCGAAGAAACGTGGCGTTAGACTGTGCGCTTCGCGCCCCACCAGCGGCGAACCGCGCAGCCCGCGGCTCGTCGGGAGTCCGGCTTGTCCTCGGAAACCCCGTCCATCCCAGAGACCACCGCTTCGGCGCTCACCGGACTCGCGGCAGCGAGTGAGGTGGAACGTCTGCGAAACGCGCCGGGCTGGTACACCGCCGACCTGTGCGACGACTGGAACTTCATGACGCCGTCCGGCGGCGTACTCATGAGCATCGCATTGCGGGCCATGCAGGCCGAGCTCGACGACCCCGAGCTGCGACCGCTCTCCGCGACGACGCTGTTCATGTCCCCCGTGCCCGCGGGCCCCATGGAGATCCGGGTCGAGCTGTTGCGACGCGGCGGGGTCGCCGCCCAGCTGCGCGCGGAGCTGTCGTCGACCACCCTGCCCGGTCCCGGGCTCGAGGTCAGCGCGACCTTCGCTCGCCGGCTGGCCAACGGCCCGTCGTTCACCGACGCGATCTTCCCGGACGTGCCCCTGCCCGAAGATGTCCCGCCCGAAGCGCCCATGGAGCGTCCGGCCTTCTTCGACAATCTCGAAATCGTTCAGGTCGAAGGGCCGACCGTCTTCTCCGAAGCGGGCTGGGAGCCGTCGAACGCGCTCGTCACCCGCTGGTATCGCTATCGCGTGCCCCAATTCGACGACGCGGGACGCTTCGACCGCATGGCGCTGCCGCCGATCATCGACAACATGCCGCCGGCCGCATTCGCACGAATCGGATCGGAGGGCCCGCCGCTGCACGCGCCGAGCCTGGACTTGACCGTGCACTTCCTGGACGACTGCGCCGACGAGTGGTTGCTGCTGCGCCACCGAGCCAAGAAGGCGCACGGCGGATTCGGGACCGCGGATGTCGAGGTGTGGTCTCGCGGCGGCAGACTGGTCGCGGTAGGAACCCAGATGATGATCTTCCGATCGATGCCCGCCGATCCGCCCACCGGATTCCGGCGGAGCAGCGGGACGAGCTGAGCGCGGCACCGGCCGGGAGAATCGATGGACATCGGCATCTGCCTGCCCTACATGGAACGCGACTTCGATCGTGATGCGCTGCTCGCATGGTGCCGCGCGATCGATGCAGGGCCGTTCTCGACGCTTTCGTGCGGCGAGCGCATTACCGGCTACACGCTGGAAATGCGCGCCGTACTGTCCGCGGCGGCGGTGCTCACACAGCGGGTTCGGATCATGCCTTCGCTCTACGTGCTGCCGATGCACTCCGCGGTCTGGGCTGCAAAGGAAATCGCCACGCTCGACGTGCTGTCGGACGGCCGCGTGACGCTGTGCGTCGGAGTCGGCGGGCGGGAGATCGACTACCGCGCGGTCGAAGCGGCGTTCGAACGCCGACACGCGCGCATGGACCATCAGATCGAACGAATGCGAGCGGTCTGGCGCGGCGAGCCGCCGCTCGCGGGCGCCGATCCGGTCGGTCCCGCCCCCGTGCAGACGGGTGGCCCGCCGATTCTCGTCGGAGCGATGCGCCGGAAGGCGATCGCGCGCGTGTCGCGCTGGGCGGACGGACTCTACGGCTTCAGCATGAACGGCGACCCGAAAGCGGTGGCCGAGTGGTTCCGCATGGCCGACTCGGCCTGGGAGGCGGCGGAACGCACCCGGCGACCGCGCCGGGTTGCGGGGTTCTGGTATTCGCTGGCAGACGACGCCGATGCGCGCCTGAAGAAGTACGTCTACGAATACCTCGAGGTCCTCGGCAAGGACGCGGCGCGCGCAGTCGCCGCCGGCATGACGATGAGCGCGCCCGACGCGATCCGCGCCGGAATCGACGCCATCGAAGAACTCGGCTGCGACGAGCTGCTGATGGTGCCCGCCACCGCCGATCTCTCGGAGGTCGATCGAATCGCGGAATTGATCGCGAATCGCTGACTTCGAGCACTTCTCTCCTATCCTCCTACCGATGACCGCCCTGCCCCCCTCGCGACTGGCACGGATTCTCGGTCGCGTCGCCCACGCTTCAGAGCGCCACGCGTACCTGACGTTGACGGCCGCGTTCGCGATCACGCTCGCACTCGGATCCTTCGCAGCCACCCGGATCACCTTCAACGCCGACCCGAACGCGCTGTTTTCGGCCGATCTCCGCTTCCAGCGAGCCATCGTCGAGTTCGAACAGTACTTCCCGGTTCTGACCAACTCGCTGCTGATCGTGATCGACGCCGAGACACCCGAGCAGGTGCGACGAGCGGCCGAACGACTGACACCCGCACTCGATGCGCAGAGGCAATACTTCCACCGGGCCTACCTGCCGGGCGAGGATCGCTTCTTCGAGCGCCACGGCCTGCTCTACGGCAGCGTCGAAGAGGTCTACGACTTCGCCGACCACATGGCGGTCGTCCAGCCCGTGCTCGCCGAACTCGCACGCGACCCGACCCTTCCGACCCTCACGAAGGTCCTCCGGACCGGTCTCGACGCGGTTGCCGACGGCAGCGTGCGCGACGAGGGCTGGGATTCGGTACTCGCGCACATCCGCACGGCCGTCGTCGCGATCGACGGCGGCGACGACTCCGCGCTCTCATGGGAGAGCGTGCTCATCAGCGGAACCGGCTTCGAGCCCGTCACACGCACCGTGATCGTCGCCGAGCCGATCCTCGACTTCGAGCGCGTGTTCGCCGCGGAGCGATCGATCGATGCGGTGCGTGCAACCGTCCTGCGCCTGGGCCTCGTGCCCGAGAACGGCGTCGAGGTACGCATCACCGGCTATCCCGCGATCAACTACGAGGAGATGGTCGGGCTCGCGACGGACACCACGCTCGCGGGCGTGCTTTCGTTCGTATTCGTCATCGCGATCCTGTCGTTCGCATTTCGCTCCTGGCGCATGGTGCTCGCGGCTGCGATCACGTTGATGGCCGGAATCGTCTGGGCGGTCGCGTTCTCGGCCGCGACGGTGCGGGAGCTGAATCCGATCTCGATCACTTTCGGAATCCTCGTCATCGGGCTCGGAATCGACTTCATGATCCATCTCGGCATGCACATCGTCGAGGAAGCCACTCACGGCGCGAACATCGAAGACGCGATCCACCGCGCCATGCTCGACACGGGCGTCGCGCTCACGCTCTGTGCGCTCACGACCGGCGTCGGCTTCCTCGCGTTCGTGCCGACGGAATTCCGCGGCGTCTCCGATCTCGGCATGGCCGCTGCCGGCGGCATGGTCTCGATCCTGATCCTGACCTTCACGCTGTTCCCCGCGCTGATTCGGCTGCTGCTCGTTCCGAAAGCGCTCGCGCGCTTCGTCGCGCGCGGGCCGGATGCCGGCTTGCGAATCCTCGCACAGCACCACCCCGCGACCGTCATCGGAATCGCGAGCGCGCTCGGAATCGCGGCGCTGCTGCTGCTTCCCTCGGTCGATCTCGAAACCAATGTGATCTCGCTTCGGAATCAGTCCACGGAGAGCGTCCAAAGCTTCAAGGACCTGCTCGAGGAACGCACGACGACGCCGTGGTTCCTCGACGCGCTCGCGCCTTCGATCGACGAGGCGGTGATGCTGGCGGACCGCATGCGCGAGCTGCCGACGGTCGACAAGGTCGCGACACTCGCCGACTTCGTGCCGGAAGAGCAGGACGAGAAGATCGAGATCCTCGGGGACGTCTCGTTGATGCTCGGCTTGCCGGATGTCACGCCGCGGCGACCGGCAGCGCCCGAACGGCAACGCGCCGCGCTCGAGGAGCTGCGCGACTACCTCGCCACGGCACCCCTGGGCGAAGATCATCCGCTCTCCCCGCTCGTCCGCGACCTCCACGCTGCGCTGGTGGATCTGCTCGCGGCGGACGTCGCGGGCGATGCCTCGCGCATCAGCAGGCTGGCCGACGTGCTGCTCGATCCGATCCCCGACCAGATCGCCCGTCTCGAGGCGAACCTCGACGTCGGAAAAATCGACCGCGCGGACCTGCCGCCGAAGCTGGTCGAGCGCATGCTGAGTGCGGACGGTCACGCCCGAATCCAGGTCTACCCCGCCGAAGACCTCTGGAACCACGCGGCGATGGTGGATTTCGTCGAGTCGATCCGTCCGGTGTGGCCGGAAATCACCGGGCTGCCGGTGAACCTCGTCGAATCGGCGCGCGCGACCTGGCATTCGCTGCGCGCGGCGCTGCTGTGGGCGGCGCTCGCGATCGCAGCGCTGCTGATCGCACTCTGGCGCAACGCGCTCGAAACCGTCATCGTGATGCTCCCCCTGCTGCTCGCGGTGCTGCTGACATTGGTGTCGACCGTCGTCCTGCCGGTCACCCTCAACTTCGGCTCGGTGGTCGTGCTGCCGCTGCTCCTGGGCATCGGAGTCGACAGCGGCATCCACCTCGTCGAACGCTTCAGGCAGGTCGACGGCCGAACGGAAGCATTGCTCGATTCGACGACTGCCCGCGCCGTGCTGTTCAGCGGCTTCACGACCGTTGCGAGCTTCGGCACGCTCATGATTTCGCTCAACGTCGGCGTCGCGAGCCTCGGAAAGCTGCTGGTGGTGGGAATGGCCTGGACGCTGCTCGCCAATCTCGTCCTGCTGCCCGCGATCCTCACGGCCTTCCCGAACCGCGGGGCGGCCCAGCGCAACAACTCCTAGAATCCACCGGATGCACCACACTCGGCGTGAGTTCATCCCTGCGGCCGGATTCGACTGGCTGCTGCCCCTCTACGACCCCCTGCTGCGATTGTTGCGTCGCGACCTGCTGCTGCAGAAGACACTGATCGCGGATGCCGGCATCGAGCCCGGCCAGAGGCTGCTCGACATCGGCTGCGGCACCGGCATCGTCAGCGTGCTCCTGAAGCAGGCCGAGCCGGCCGCCAGCGTGCGCGGCCTCGACCCCGATCCCGGGGCGCTCGCACGCGCCAGGGCGCGCGCGAAACGCGCGGGCGCCGAGATCGGTTTCGACCGCGGCTTCGCCGACCAGCTGCCCTATTCCGATGCGACCTTCGACCGCGTGTTCTCGTCGCTGATGTTCCACCACCTCACTCCCGACCAGAAGTTCGCGGCGCTGCTCGACGTACGCCGCGTGTTGCGCCCGGGTGGATCCCTCCACGTGCTCGACTTCGGCGAAACCGACAGCGGCTTGCACAGCCTGCTCGCTCATCTGTTCCACCGCGGCGAGGAGATCCGGGACAACCTCGAGGGCCGTATTCCTGCGTTGATGCGCGAAACCGGCCTCGAGGATGTCGATGAGGTGAGCCGCCATGCCGCGATGTTCGGAAGCGTGTCCTATTACCGCGCGCGTCGTGCTGCCGAAGACGAAGCGACACCGACGCCCGCACGGTAGCTTCGCGCCGTTGCGCGCGAAATCGACACCTGCGCGCCCTCGATGTGGCACCATGTTCGCATGAGGTCGGCTTCGCCGCGGCCGTCCAGCGCCTACCGCTTCTTCTCGGCGATGGCCGAGACCGTACTGCGCCAGCGCGCATTGCTGCTCGCAGCCGTCCTCGCACTCACCTCGTTCTTCGCATTCCACGCCCGGAAGCTCGAACTCGACACCAACAACGACATCTGGTTCGTCGAGGGGGACCGGACCCTGGAGCTCTCCGATCGCTTCAAGGAAGCCTTCGGAAACGACGATTTCGTCTACATCGTCTTCGAGAGCGAGGACTTCTTTCGCCCCGAGAACATCCGACGAATGCGCGAACTCGCCGACGCGTTGGAGGTGTCGGTGCCGCACCTGCTCGAGCTCACCTGGCTCGGAAACGTGGAAGACATCGTCGGCCGGGAAGACCGGATCGAGATCGAGGAATTCCTGGTCAAAGCGCCCGAGGAACCGGCCGAACTCGCGAAGCTGCGTCGCACGGCCCTGTCCGAACCGACCTTCGTGAACGATCTCATCTCGAGCGACGGCCGCATCGCCGGACTGCTGCTCGAGATGGACGCCTATCCCGACGAGGCGGGCGACCCGCGCAAACAGGTGCCGCCGGCGGTTCGCGAAGTGCTCGGACGGCCCGAGTACCGCGACCTCCTGCTCCACGTCGTCGGCGGGCCGATCATCGATTACGACATCGATGTCCTGACCGCCAAGGAGGCTGCGCTCTTCACGTCGTTATGTCTGGTGGTGCAGATGGCAATCCTGTTCTGGGTCGCACGCGGGCCACGTGGCGTCGCGGTTCCGATCGCAATCGTCGCGCTCGCGATCGTCTGGACCCTCGGAGCCATCGCACTCTACGGCTTCAAGCTCAACATCTTCGCCATCCTGCTTCCGGTACTGCTGATCTGCGTCGGCATCGGCGACTCCATGCACTTGATCGCGGAATTCCAGGATCAGCGGGATCGCGGCCTTCCCCGCCGCGAGGCGCTGATACACGCCACGGGGGTCGTGGGCTGGCCGTGCCTGCTCACGAGCTTGACGACCGCCGCGGGCTTCCTGGCGTTCCTCGCGGCGCGCATCCAGCCGTTTCGCGAAATGGGGATCTACACCGCCAGCGGCGTAGCGATCGCACTGGTCGTCACCTACGTGCTGGTCCCGGTGGCGTTTTCCTGGGGCGATCCGCGAGCGCGTGTGGATTCCGCGGACGCGCGCGCGCGTCGCAACGACGTATTCGACCGCTCCCTGCGCACCGTCCACGCGCTCGTCATCGCACGCCCACGCGCGATCGTCGCGGGCTTCCTGGTACTGCTCGGCATCTCCGCGTTCGGCTACTCGAAGCTCGAGGTCGAGTCGAATTCGATCGAGATGTTCGGACCCGACGTCCCGATCCGGCAGGCCTACGACTATGTCGACCGCCACATGGGCGGCTCGATGTCGATGGAGATCATGCTCGACACCGGCCGCAGCGACGGCGTTCTGGATGCGGGCTTCCTCGCCGCCATGGACGATCTCGACGGCTTCGTGACCGACCATCCACTGACCTCGAAGACGACGAGCATCCTCGACGTCCTGCGCAAGATGCGCCGGGCCTTCCACGAGAACAGGCCCGAGTACTACGACATCCCCGAAACTCGCGAGGAGGCGTCGCAATACCTGCTGCTGTACGAGAGTTCCGGCGGCGACCAGAAGCAGAAGCTCCTCACCTTCGACCAGGATCTCGCGCGTCTGACCGCGCGCACGCGCTCGCTCGACACCGGCGACTCGCGACGCTTCGTCGAAGACGTGGAGCGCTTCGTCGCCGATCGGCTGAACATGGATGCGAAGGTCGAGTTCACGGGAATGCTGGCGTGGGTGAGGGCCATGAACGACTTGATCGGCGAGGGGCAGAAGCGCAGCTTCCTGGCCGCGTTCGGGATCATCACGATCATCATGATGGCCGTGCTGCGCTCACCCGGTCTCGGCCTGATCAGCATGGTGCCGAACATCTTCCCGGTGATGATCTCCCTAGGCCTCATGGGCCTCATCGGCATCGAAATGGATCTGGGGATGATGACCTTCGCGGCCGTGATCATCGGAGTTGCGGTGGACGACACGATCCACTTCTTCGTGCGCTTTCGGAGCGAGTTCGAGGTTTCCGGGAGCTACGACGCCGCGCTGCTCGAGACGCTCACGAGCGTCGGCCGACCCATCACGTTCACGACCCTCACACTCAGTCTGGGCTTCGCGGTGCTCGCCCTGTCGGACATGCTCGGTCTGGTGCACTTCGGACTGCTGGCCGGCTTCGCGTTCGCCTGGGCGCTGCTCGCCGACTTCCTGTTCGCTCCCGCGCTGCTGCTGCTGCTGCGTCCACTCGGCCCCGAAAGTCGAGCGAATCGCTCGGAGGACGGGTCCTCGGCGCGTTTCTGAATCGCTCCCTCGCTCGCCCGAATCCTCGGTATCTTCACGGAGATGGCCAGCGTCCGCTTCCGACCCGGTCGTCGAACAGGAGGACTCCCATGTCGAACGATGTGCGTCATCAGGGCCTGAGCAGCCCCGATCGGATCCGAACTCGCAAACGCGGAATCTGGCTGCTGAAGAACCCCGCGACCAACAAGGGGCTGGCGTTCACGACCGAAGAGCGCGATCGCTTCGGCCTGAGCGGCCTGCTGCCGGTGACGATCCAGTCGATCGAACAGCAGGTGGAGCTCGAGCTCGAACACCTCCGCGACAAGGGTAGCGATCTCGAGCGCTACATCGGCCTGGCCGGGCTGCTGTATCGCAACGAGGTGTTGTTCTACCGGGTGCTCGTCGAGAACCTGGCGGAGCTGATGCCCATCGTCTACACGCCGACGGTCGGCGAAGCCTGCCAACGCTTCAGCCACATCGTGCGCGACATGCGCGGAATCTGGCTCACGCCCGACGACATCGACCGGATCCCGGAACGGCTGCGCAACTACCCCTACCAGGACATCCGACTCATCGTCGCCACGGACAACGAGCGCATCCTCGGCCTCGGCGACCAGGGTGCCGGCGGCATGGGCATCCCGGTCGGAAAGCTCGCCCTCTACGTCGCCGGTGCCGGCATCCACCCGTCCAAGGTGCTGCCCATCAGTCTCGACGTCGGCACCAACAACTCCGCACTGCTCGAAGATCCGCTCTACGTCGGGCACCGCGCGCGCCGCATCACGGGCGCCGCCTACGACGACTTCATCGAGGCCTTCGTCGAAGGCGTCAGCGAGGTCTTTCCTCACGCGGCGCTCCAGTGGGAGGACTTCCACAAGCGAAACGCCTTCCGGATCCTCGAGAACTACCGCCACCGACTGCGATGCTTCAACGACGACATCCAGGGCACTGCGGGCGTGGCCGTGGCGGGCATCCTGGCGGCGCTGCGCATCAGCCGACAGCCGATTCGCGAACAGCGCATCGTCTTCGTCGGCGCGGGCGAGGCCTGCACCGGCATCGCGCGACTGCTGGCGGCCGCCATGCGCGAAGCGGGCGCCGGCCCGGACGAGATCGCGGCCTCACGGCTTGCGTTCGACAGCCAGGGGCTGCTGCGCGAGGGCATGGAGATTTCCGACGACCACAAGCACGAGCTGGTGGCGAGCCACGAGATCCTGGCGCGTTACGGCCTCGATGCGATCCCCCACCCGACGCCGGAAGATGTCATTCGCTGCGTCAAGCCGACCGTCCTCGTGGGAGCCACCGCCTCGCCGGGCACCTTCACCCAGGCGATGATCGAGGAGATGGCGCGCCACGTGGATCGGCCCATCGTGATGCCGCTGTCGAACCCCACCCGCAAGGCGGAGTGCTCGCCCCGCGAGGCCATCGCTTGGAGCGACGGGCGCGCGCTCGTGGCCACGGGCAGCCCATTCGCCGACGTGGAGCACGGCGGCACTCGCCACGTGATCGGCCAGTCGAACAACGTGTTCGTCTTCCCGGGCGTCGGGATGGGCGTCGTGATCTCGGAGATCCGGGAAATCGACGAGGCGATCTTCCTGGTCGCAGCGCGAACGCTGGCCGAATCCGTGAGCGAAGAGCGCTTGAAGCAAGGCGCACTCTTTCCCGACCAGAGCGAGCTGCGGAGCGTCAGCGCGCGAATCGCCACGGCGGTCGTCCGCTACGCGAGCGAGAATCGCCTGGGGCGCTACTTCTCGGACGAAGAAATCGACCGGATCGTCGCGGACGCGACCTGGTACCCGGAGTACGTCCCCCTCGTCGCGTCGGACGAGTAGCGTGTGATGGAAGTTCCAGAACCCGGACCGATGGCGCGTATGCTCCCGAACGGTCGGAGAGCGGAGAGACGCGGATGACGCTTCGAGCGCTTCTTCCGTGGTTGTTCGCCGCGGGCCTCGCCCTCGTGCCGCTTTCCGCGGCGGCCGATCGGGTCACTCCCGCGGAGCGCGTGAAGAGCCGCCTCAACGTTCGCGCCGAGCCCGCGCCCGGGAGCCGCGTGCTGGCCGCGATGCGGCCCGGAGAGCAGTTGGATCTCGTCGCCACCGTCGACGGCTGGCATCGCGTCAGACTCGACGACGACACGGAGGGCTTCGTGGCGGCGGCCTACTGCGTCGTCATCGAAGAAGCCGACCCGACACCGCCCGTCGAAATTCCCTACGAGCCCATCGGCGTCGAGCACCTGGCTGCGAAGCCCGGGCCGTTCGCCGGGGTCGGGCGCTTCTTCCGCCGACTCTTCGGCATTCGCGGCTCGGTCGAACTCGTGATCGCCGAGCCGGCCGTCGAACGCGTCACCTTCCGCCACTCGGATCCCGACATCCCGGTGTCGGGCTACGCCCGGGCGAACGGCGCGAGTCGACGCTTCGACGTCTTCCTGGTGCTCGACGCCTCGACGTCCACCAACGAGTTCGCCGAAACCGACGTCGACCTCGACGGCGAGCCCGAAGACGACTGGAAGGGGGACGATTCGATCTACAAGGCGCAGCTGTCGGCGGCCGCGAGCTTCGTCTCCGTGCTCGCTGAGCTCCCCTACAACCGCAGCGGGCAGCGGGTCCGGGTCGGCATCGTGACTTGCTCGGGCGAAGACCGGCATCGGCGTTCCGAATCCGACGAGACTATGAAGATCACACTCGAAACGATCCGCTGGCTATCGCACCGGGACGCGAAGCTCGAGATGCCGCTCACGAGCGACTACGAGGCGCTCGGCGACCACCTGCGCCGACTCTGGACCGAAACCCCGGTCGGAATGACCGACGTGGCGGCCGGCATCGGACGCGCCGTGATCGAGCTCAGCGGCGACTCGCTGCGCGGCGCCGAGAGCGAAGCGCGTGAAGACGCCGACAAGATCATCCTCTATCTCGGCGACGGAAAGCCCCGACTCCCGTACGACAAACGCAAGGCCGAGCGCGCAGCAGCGTACGCGGGCGAACTCGCGGCGCGCTACGACATTCGCATCAACGTCTTCGAACTCGGTGTAAACGTCGTCAGCCGCTCGAAGAGTCATTGGCTGAAGCGGATGGCGCGCTACACCGGCGGAAGACACGTGGGTCTCGCGCGCCCGGGAGAAATCGTTGCGGCCCTCAAGACCACTCCGCTGTCCTTCGTCGACCGCGTAGAGGTCTGGAACCGCACGACCGGGGCCCCGCCGCCGCGCGTCGTCACCGCCATCGACGGCTCGTTCTATACCGACGTCCCCCTCACCGAGGGAGCGAACCGGATCGAGGTGAAGGCGACGCTCGAGGACGGCGGCACGAAGCGGAAGGAGCTGATCGTCGCCTATCGACCCGGCCCCCCGACCAGCGAGCTCGAGCGGCAGCTGAAGGAGCTGCGCATCGAGAACGCGGCATTGATCGAGCGAATTCGAGCCGGACTCGCCGAGGAGATGAAGGCGAAGAGTCGTCTCCAGGGTCGCGAAGTCGACGTGTCGATCGAGGAGCCGACCGACTGACGCGAGATCGGAAGACGCGCATCCACGGCGATCGTATCGCTCGTTCCGGTCGCATTTCATGGTAACGTTCGGTAGGGCGCCACACGGTCGGCTGCCTGCGACGAGTGCCCGGCGGCGCGGCACTCGATCGCTTCACGGGAGTTCAACCACGATGGAATCGTACAGTCGATGATTTCCGCACAGGAAGCACTCGCACGTCTCAAGGCGGGAAATCGACGCTTCGCGGCCGGCACGCAGAGCCACGACTCTCGATTGACTCATGCGCGACGAGTCGAGATCGAATCGCAGCAACAGCCCTTTGCGATCATCCTCGGCTGCTCGGACTCCCGCGTTCCGGCGGAGCTGGTATTCGACCAGGGACTCGGCGATCTCTTCGTGATCCGGGTCGCCGGAAACATCGTCGCACCCTCGCAGGTGGGCAGCATCGAGTTTGCCGCGGAGCAGTACGGCTCCCGACTCGTCGTGGTGCTCGGCCATTCCCAGTGCGGAGCCGTGCTGGCGACGTTGGATGACCTGCGCCATCCGAACGACAGCCATTCGAAGAACCTGCGCTCGATCGTCGACCGCGTCCGACCCACCGTCGAGAAATTGCTGGTCGGCGAAATCGAGAACGACGAGGATGCGCTCGTGCACCGGGCGGTTCGAGCCAACGTCGCGAACTCGGTGAACCAGCTGCGGAACGGCTCCGAGATCCTGGAACGGCTGATCCGGGACGAGGGCCTGCGAGTCGTGGGCTCGGAGTATTCGCTGGAGACCGGAAGGGTCGAATTCTTCGATGACGCGATGACCGCCTGAGCGCGGGAGTCACGCAGCGGCGATGGGAGATCGAGTGACGGTCGAGCCGCCCCAGACCGCCTACCACTGGGCCGGCGAGTCCGAGTGGTACCGCCTCGGCGCGATCGACAAGGCCGCGAACGTCGTGCGCCTCTGCAGCGGCCTTCCCCACGCCGCCGTTCTCGATGTCGGAGCGGGCGAGGGATCCTTCCTGAGCCGGCTCGCGCAGCTCGGATTCGGAGAGCGCCACACCGCCATCGATGTCTCACCGACCGGAATCGAAGCCATCCGCAGCCGAAAGCTCCCGTCTCTCGTCGAGTGCCGCCGCTTCGACGGCGAGCACATTCCGTACGCGGACGCCCAGTTCGACCTCGCCATCCTGAGCCACGTCGTCGAGCACGTCGAACATCCGCGAAAGCTGCTCTACGAAGCCGCGCGTGTGGCCCGGCACGTCTTCGTCGAGGTTCCCCTCGAACACAATCTGCGTCTGCCGCGCGACTTCGTGCGCGACGACCTCGGCCACATCAACGCCTACACGGCAACCAGCGTGCGTCGCCTGCTCCAGAGCTGCGACCTCGAAGTTCTCGAGCAGATCGTCGTCAACCGCTCGCGCGCGACCTACGCGTATCACGGCGACCGCCTCGCCGGACTGAAATACTGGTCGAAAGAACTCGCGCTGCGGGCCGCACCCCGGCTCGCGACGGCGATCTGGACCTACCACAGCGCCCTCGTCTGCCGGTCACCGTCGCGGTAGCCGCGCGCGAGCCGAACCGCTGCCCGAAGCGAGTGAGCGCCCCGGGCATCTCGCGCGTCCGGGCCGCCTATACTCCCGGACGTGAAGGACGAAAAGCCCCCCCAGGACCTGGGCGAACGGATTCGGAGCATCGCGTCCACGATCGCCGGCGAGGTCGACAAGCGCTGGATCGCCGGTGACGAGTCGCCTTCGATCCTCGACGCCGCAACGCGTTCGTTCGGAGCGACGATCGAGCGCTGGGGGCGAAACCCGAGCATTCGACGTCTTCTCGGTGGTGTCGAGCGCGACGTTCTCACGAGCCCGGGGGAACGAGTGGAGCTCTCGGCGAGCGTGGGAATGTCCGCCGCGCTCGGAACGACCGCGCGCTTTCTCGTAGACGGCGAAGCCGTCGCTGAAGTTCCGATTCTCGACGACACGGAAGTGCGCGCGCTGATCGAAGCACCGGGACCGGGCATCCATCGCATCGCCGTCAAGCTCTGCAACGCCAAGGGCACGGTCGTGTCGGACCTGATCGGCCACCGTCTGCTGCAGGTATCCGACGGTCGGCCGGTCGCGCTGGTGCGCGCGTCCCTCTTCCTGCGTCAGGCCCCGTACGATTCGGCGCCGATGGCTTCGCTCGCGGAAGCGCTGCGGGTCATGCTCGAGGCGGGCTTCGAGCTCGTCTACTTCGACATCCACGAGAAGAACCGCGACGCCCTGATCCACGAGGAGATCCTCGAGCGACGACTGCCGCCCGGGGCGATCCTGGTCTATTCGGCCGAAGAGCAGGAATTGCGGAGTCTGGGCCTCGATTTCGTCGACATGTTCGCGTCGACGGCGATCCGACGGTTGCGCGCGAAGGGCGTGCCCGTCACGACGATCCTGGCCGAGCGCGATGAAGATTCGAACGTGAGCCGCGCCGAAGAGGTGAGCATCATGGCGCCGTCGACGGTTCTGCGCCGCGCGCGCGAGGGCGGATTCGATGCCGAAATCGAACAGGCCGATCGCCTGCTTCGCGATCGGGCGGCGAGCAGCCGGATCGACTGGCGCCTCGACCAGACCACCGATTCCCGTCTCGTAGCGGGCAACTCGTTTCACGCGGAGCTCGACAACAAGGAAGCGCGGCGGCGACTGTTTGCCGCCTTCGAAGCGGCCGAAGCGACGATCCACATCCAGCTCTACATGATCCAGCCCGGCCGCTTCAGCGAGAGCCTGATCGTCGAGCTCATCCGGCGCGCTCGTGCCGGAGTCAAGGTCCGCTTCATGGTCGATGCCCTCTACTCGGACGAAGAAATCCTCGGCCGCCTCAATCCGCTGATCCGATCGCTGAAGGAAGAAGACGGCATCGAGGTGATCGCGGTCGATCCGATCGAGTCCTACCGGCACGTCGACGTTTCCCGATTGAAGCGGCGAGACCATCGCAAGCTCGTGATCGTCGACGGCCGCCGGGCCTTCGTTACGGGGCGCAACGCGGGCGACGAATACTACACGAGCTTCGACGAGGTCCCCGTACACGACAATACGCGTCACGAGAACATTCCTTGGCTCGACGCACACATGGAGGTGTCGGGCCCGCTGGTGCGGGAAGTCCAGGAAACCTTCATGCAAACCTGGCACGGGCACGGGGGATCGACGATCCCGCCGGATTCGGATGTCCTTCCGGTGCTGGAACCGACCGGAGCAACGGCCGGACGCCTGGTCGTGCATCGCGGCCTGGCCGAGACGAACGGCCTCGCGATGTATGAGGCGATGTTCGATGTCGCCGAAGACCACGTCTTCATCGTCAACGACTTTCCGATCGTCCCGGCCCTCGAACGCGCGATCCAGCGGCTACTGGCCAGGGGGGTCCGCGTCAAGCTGCTGACCGGGAGCGCGGCCGCCCGGCGCAGCGACGGCACGTTCTTTCCCGCGCCGCTGCAGCGGACGCTGTTCGAGTACATGGTCAAGGCGAAGCTGGAGCCGCTGCTCGACGCCGGCGTCGAAGTCTACGAGTTCGTTCCGCCGCCTTCCCAGAGAATCGTCGCGCGCGGCGGGCGCATACGCCCCTACGTACACGCCAAGCTCGTGTCGGTCGACGGCCTGGCGACCAGCATCGGCTCGGCCAACCTCGACGCGACCGCGAGCTTCTGGGAGAACGAAGCCAATATCGTGGTTCAAGATGCCGAG
>Ga0055476_10000119_pt1 | contig 18169 bp, 16 predicted proteins | sample Muzzi_CordC_D2_FD_57682 | JGI IMG/M metagenome (GOLD analysis project Ga0055476, IMG submission 57682) | Wetland microbial communities from San Francisco Bay, California, USA, that impact long-term carbon sequestration - Muzzi_CordC_D2 | ecosystem: Environmental > Aquatic > Marine > Wetlands ... | reverse complement strand
GAATTTCTCGGCTGACTGCGGGTCCGCAGCGGTCGATTCCCCTCGGGGGCCGTGCGGTTCCGATCGTTGTCGACTACTCCAGGGGCCGGTGCGGCGAGTCGACCGCTGCGCGGAACGACCGGCAGGGAGGCGTCGAGGACGTGAGCCAGACGAATCAGCACGGCGCGGCAGCCGGGCTCCACATCGGCGTCACGCCGTGGGGCGAAGATCGCAGCGGCAGCGCGCAATCGCTCGCCCGGCAGGCCGAACGCGCCGAGGCGCTCGGCTTCCGATCGTTCTGGCTGCCGGAGAGCCACTTTGCGGGTCGCCGTTCGATGCCTGCGCCATTGTTGCTGTTGGCCGCGGCCGCGGTGCGCACGACCCGCTTGCAGCTCGCGACGACCTCGTATCTGCTGACCGTGCGCCACCCCTTGCACGTCGCCGCCGAGGTCGCCGAGCTCGATCGCCTGTCGGGCGGTCGCGTGATCCTCGGAGTCGGCCGCGGCTTCCGCTCGGCATTGTTCCGCGCCTTCGACGTGCCCGTGAAGGAGAAGCGCGACCGTTTCGAGGCCTCGCTCGCGATCATCCGGTCGGCCTGGCGCGGCGAAGCCGTGGCGGTCGACGCCGACGACCGTCCGGTGATGCTCGCGCCGCTGCCGGTGCAGCAGCCCCACCCGCCCGTCTGGGTGGCGGGCTTCGGACCCAAGGCGGTCGCGCAAGCGGGCCGCCTCGGCCTGCCCTATCTGGCGTCGCCGATGGAGTCGCTCGCCGTGCTCGAAGAGAACTACGCGCGTCATCGCGATGCGCGCGATCCCGCCGCCGCGGACGAACCGCTCGCGGTACCGATCCTGCGGAACGTGTTCGTCAGTCGCAATCGGGCCTTGCTCGGGCGCGTGCGCGAATCACTCGCACGACAATCAGCCGCACTCGCGGCGGCTCCGATCGCGAGCCTGCGTCGCCACGCCGAGGCGGAGATCGACGACTGGGCGCTGGTGGGAGAGCCCGAAGCGGTTGCGGACCAGGTGCAACGCTACCGCGAGACGCTCGGCATGACGCACCTGCTGGCTCTACCGCAAGTCGCCGGTACGGATGCGGACGAAGTATCCGCCTCCCTGGAGCAGATTCCGGGCCTTGCGGAGTGATGCGGAAGTGGGACGCGGCCGGCGCGGGTCCGATGGCGGGCGGGCGCCTCCGGCCGTTCAGCCCGCGATCGACCGCAACCAGACGATCGCGACGATCACCAGGATCAACAAAGCGCTGAGCGAAGCGATGCGGCGCATCTCGCCTCCGAGCCGAGCGCGGCTGGGCGCCGCGGGCGAACACCTGCATATCATCTTCCGGGCCGCGCTGTAAATGCGGGCTAGGCTGGGCGCGATGAAGGCTGAGCGCGGCGATCGCCGCACCCCGGTGTTGGTGGTCTCGGGCTTCCTCGGCTCCGGGAAGACGACGCTGGTTCGGGCGCTGCTCGAAGACGCGCAGCGACGCGGTGTGCGGGTCGCGGTGGTGTCGAACGAATTCGGCGAGCTCGGGATCGACCAGGCGCTGCTCGGAGAGCTCGGCGACGGTTACATCGAACTCGAAGGCGGTTGCATCTGTTGTCGCCTCTCCGACGAGCTGGTCGAGACGCTGCAGCGGATTCACGAGAGCGTCGATCCGGATCGGATCATCGTCGAGACCTCGGGGGTGGCGCTGCCGTTCGACGTGCAGATCAACTTCTGGCGCCCGCCGGTCTCCGACTGGGCGGGCGAAGACGTCGCGGTCGTGGTCGTGAACGCCGAGCAGCTCGCGCACGGACGGGACCTCGACGCCACCTTCGAGCAGCAGCTGACGTCGGCGGACTTCCTGGTGCTGAACCAGATCGACCGGGTCGAGCCGAGCGAGCTGCCGCGACTCGAGGCGTTGCTGCGCGAGCTCGAGCCCGATGCACCGCTGGTGCGGAGTGTCTACGGTGACGTCGACCCGCTGCTGTTGTTTCCACCCGAGTCGCTGCAAGGCGCCTGCCGTCGTCGCGGCGGAGACGTTCCGGAGCACCACCACGAGCAGTTCGTGAGCGAGGAGCTCGCCGTCGAGGCGGGTCTCGAGCCGGAGCGGCTCGCCGAGCGCCTGCGCGACACGGGCGCCCTGCGGATCAAGGGCTTCGTCGAGACCGCCGCGGGGATTCGCGTGGTCCAGGGGGTGGGGCCCCGCATCGAGTTCAACGAGCCCGCCGCTCCGCCGGCGCCCGAGCTGCTCGGGCGCCTGGTGGTGATCCGCCGCGCGTGATCCGATCGGTCGATCGAATCGCGCGGCGGCGCTTCAGCCGAAGATCCGCTCGTAGAGCTCTTCGTTCCAGCCGACGATCACGGTCTTGCCGACTCGCAGACACGGAGCGCGCAGATTTCCGGTCGGTCCGAGCATCGCGGCCACCGTGGCCGCGTCGGCCTTCCCGGCCGGCGTGAATTCGTCGATCTTCTTGCCCTTGGCGACGTAGACCTTCGACGCCGCCTTCGCAAAGGCGGCCGCGTCCCGCTTGCCGAGCTTGCGGCTGGCGGGAACGATTTCCCTGGATTCGATCTTTCTGGCGTCCAGGAACTTGGACGCTCGGGCGCAGCTCGTTCAGCCCTTGCGGTCGTAGTGCCAGTCGATGCGCTTCGCCATGTGGCGTTCCTCCCGGTAGGCGGGCGAGATTAGCCGCGCGCGGGGCGCACCGCGAGCGGGACTTCCGCGGCGTCGCGTGGCCGCTCGCTCGAATCGGGGGCTCGCCGTCGCCCTGCTAGCCTGCCCGCATGTCGGATGTCGCGCCCCCGGAGTCGTCCCGTGCCGAGGAGTCGGGTCGCCCTTCGCTGGTGAGCCGCATCCCGGCCGGCGGCACCACGGACCCCGACCGGATCCTCGGCCTCTTCCTCGAATGGGTCGAGGACATCGGCCTCGAGCCCTACGCGGCGCAGGAAGAGGCGCTGCTCGAGATCATGTCGGACCGACACGTGATCCTCGGGACCCCGACCGGATCGGGCAAGTCGCTGGTCGCGACCGCGCTGCACTTCCGCGCGATGTGCGAGGGCGAGCGATCGTTCTACGCGGCGCCCATCAAGGCTCTCACGAGCGAGAAGTTCTTCGCCTTGTGCGAGGACTTCGGCCCCGACGCGGTCGGCATGCTGACCGGCGACGCCAGCATCAACCACGAGGCGGCGATCATCTGCTGCACCACCGAGGTGCTCGCCAACATGGCGCTCGCCGGCGGCGACTCGGTCGACGCCCGCTATGTGGTGCTCGACGAATTCCACTACTACGCCGATCGCGAACGCGGCGTCGCGTGGCAGATCCCGCTGATCACCCTGCGCGATACGCGTTTCCTGTTGATGTCCGCAACCCTCGGGAACACCGCGCGGATCGAGGAGCAGTTGCGCGAGTTCACCGGACGCGACGTCTGCCACGTCGCCAGCGGCGAGCGCCCCGTCCCGCTCGACTTCGAGTATCGCACGACACCGATCCACGAGACGATCGAGGCGCTGCTGCGGGCCCGGAAGTATCCCGTCTACGTCGTCAGCTTCACCCAGCGCGAATGCGCCGAGCGGGCCCAGGGGTTGACGAGTGCGAACATCGCGACGCGAGAAGAGAAACGCCGGATCACCGACGAGATCAAGAGCTTCCGCTTCGACTCGGCCTACGGCAAGGAGTTGCGTCGCTTCGTCGGTCACGGCATCGGAGTGCACCATGCGGGCCTGCTGCCCAAGTATCGGCTGCTGATCGAGCGGCTGGCCCAGCAGGGGCTGCTCAAGGTGATCTTCGGCACCGACACGCTCGGCGTCGGCGTGAACATCCCGATCCGGACGGTGCTGTTCAGCAAGCTCTGCAAGTTCGACGGCGAGAAGGTCGCGATCCTGAGCGCACGCGAATTCAAGCAGATCGCGGGCCGAGCCGGGCGCAAGGGCTTCGATGACGAGGGCAGTGTCGTATGCCAGGCGCCCGAGCACGTGATCGAGAATCTCCGTCTGGCCACGCGAGCCGAGGCAACCGCGGGCCGCAAGCGCAAGCTCGTGAAGAAGAAGCCGCCGACCCGCGGGTTCGTGCCGTGGAACGAAGACACCTTCCAGAGGCTGATCCACCAGGAGCCCGAGCTGCTCGAGTCGCGTTTCGAAGTGAGCCACGGCATGGTGGTCGCCCTGCTCCAGCGCGACCCGGCGAACGGGGGCGGCTATCGCGCGCTCGTGGAGCTGATCGACCGCTCTCACGAGACCCGCGCCTCGAAATCGCGGTTGCGCCGCCGGGCCGCCGTGTTGTTCCGCTCGCTGCGCCTCGCGGGAATCGCCGAAGTGGTGCGCGGCCCGGACGGTCGCGGCCCGGTCGCTCGGGTCCAACCCGACCTGCAACTCGATTTTTCGTTGCACAATACCCTGTCGCTCTATCTCGTCGAGGGACTGGGAGTGCTCGAGCCCGAGGCACCCGACTACGTGCTCGACCTGCTCAGCCTCGTCGAGGCGATCCTCGAGAATCCGCGGGTGGTGCTGCAGGCCCAGATCTCGAAGGCGAAGACGGAGCTGATCGATCGCCTCAAGGCCGAGGGGGTTCCCTACGAGGATCGGATTGCCCGGCTCGAGGATGTGACGCATCCGAAGCCGAACGCCGAGTTCATCTACGCGACCTTCAACGCTTTCGAACAGACGCATCCATGGGTGGGCGGCGAGAACATCCGGCCGAAGTCGATCGCACGCGAGATCTTCGAGGGCTACCACAGCTTCGTCGACTACGTGCGCGAATACGGGCTGGCGCGCAGCGAAGGCGTGCTGCTTCGCTACCTGAGCCAGGTCCACAACACGCTGGTGAAGACGGTGCCGATCGCCGCCAAGACCGATTCGGTGTTCGACCTGATCGCCTTCCTGCGGACGCTGATCGGGCGCGTCGATTCCAGCCTCGTCGAAGCCTGGGAAGCCCTGCTTTCCCCCGCCGCGCCCGACGAGGCGGCGCCCGAGCGCGTGTTCGATCTCGCGGCCGAGCCGCGGTTGCTCGCGGCGCGTGTTCGCGCCGAGCTGCACGCGCTGGTCGCCGCGCTGGCCAAGGGGGATTGCGAAGCCGCCGCGGCCGGCGTTCGCCCGGACGTGGACGACCCGTGGGACGCCGAGCGGTTCGAGCGGGCCCTCGAGCCGTTTTTCGACGAATACGATCGGATCCTCTTCACGCCGGCAGCCCGGCAGGCGCACAACACGCAGCTCACGCCCATCGCGCCGCGAAAATGGCGGGTATTCCAGGTGTTGTCGGACCCGGAGGGCGACGGCCTGTGGGCGATCGAGGGCGAGGTCGATCTCGGCGACGCGCGCGATCCGGAAGGTCCGCTGATTCGAGTGCGCGGGATCGGCGTTTGACGACGCGACCTTCCGCCGCGAGTCGATACACTCCGGAAACGATGTCGTTCCCGAGAATCATCGCGCAGCGGTCGCTCGTCTTCGTCGCGGCTGCGATCCTGGCTTGCGGGAGCGAGCCTCCGGTACGTCCCGACGTGCTGCTCGTCACGGTCGACACGCTGCGCCCGGATCGACTCGGCGCCTACGGCTACGACGCGATCGATACAAAGAACATCGATCGCCTGGCTGCGGAAGGCGCTTTGTTCGAGACGGCGCTCGCCGATACGCCCTGGACGACGCCGTCGATGTCGTCGGTGATGACCGGCACCTACGCGACCCGCCACGGCTTCAAGTCGACCAATGCGAACCGCCTCGCGCTGGAAAACGTCACGCTCGCAGAGGTGCTGACCGAGGCCGGCTACACCACTGCGGCGATCGTCGGCTCCTTCCCGCTCGATTCGATCTTCCAGCTCGACCAGGGATTCGGACATTACGACGACGAGTTCACGACGCCGATCTGGTCGATGCCGGGTCACGAATTCGAACACATCGAGAGTGAATTCTTCGAGGCTCCCGACCGCCAGCGTTTCTTCATCCTCTCGAAGGCCTTGAACGACAGCCGTCGCGAGGATTCCGAGGTGACGGACGCGGCGCTCGCGTGGCTCGCGCAGGAGCGCGACGCGCCCTTCTTCCTCTGGGTTCACTACTTCGGCCCGCACGAGAAGCCGGACTGGCGGGTCGCCGAAGATCGCCGCGAGCAACGACGGATCGGGATGTACGATCCCGATACCGAGAACACCGATCGGGAGGTGGGCCGGCTGCTCGCAGGGCTCGTCGAGGCGGGACTCGACAGCAACACGCTCGTGGTCTTCCACGCCGATCACGGCGAGAGCCTCGGCGAGCAGGGGCTGGTCGGTCACGGTCAGCTGCTCAACGACGCCACGATGCGGGTTCCGTTGATCCTGCGCTACCCGCCGCGGGTCGCTGCGGGCGTTCGGGTTCCGGGGCTGGTGCGCAACGTCGACATCTACCCGACGATCCTCGACGCCATCGGCATCGAGGACGAACGCGAGGTCTCCGGTGAGAGCCTGCTGCCCCTCGTCGCTCCCGGGATCGAGCGGCTGTTCTCGCGTCTGACCGGCCGCGTGGGTGGGGAGCGGGTGGCCTACATGGAGACCTACTATCCCGCCCACGTGGCGTTCGCGACGCCGGTCACGTTGCCGAACGGCAGCGAGACGAAGATCGGCCTGATCCGGCGCGGCGTCCAGACGCGCGACTGGAAGTACGTTCGCTCGGATCCGCACGAGCTGATCGATGTCGATCCCGGCTCGCTGCCGGAGGTTCCGGCCGAGCTCGCCGCGCGGCTGGTGCGCGAGGAGCTCTACGATCTGAACGCCGAGAACGGCGAATCGCGAAACGTCGCACGGCAGCATCCCGACGTCGTCGCGGAGCTGCGCGCGATCTACGAGCGCCACCTCGCCGACGAGGCCGCGAGCAAGGGAACGCTGCCGGGCGCAGTGGATCCCGAGATGAAGCTGCGGCTGAAGGCCCTGGGGTACGGTGGCTGAGTCGACGACTCGAGCGGGGCGTGCGATCCGCGGGCCGGACCGGACGCGGCGGCGGAAGCTCCCGCGCTGCACGGCCGCGATCGCCTTCGGCCTGCTTTGCGCCGGGGTGGCGGCGTGCGGTGACGACCGCTCGTCCGGGGCCCGTCCGACCGAACGCGTGATCCTGATCGTGATCGACACGCTTCGTCGCGATTTCCTGTCGACCTACGGGTCGAAGGTGGCGACGCCGAACATCGATGCGCTCGCGGCTCGCGGCCAGCGCTTCAACGACTTCTCCGCGTCGTTCCATCAGACCTCGATGTCGATGGGGTCGCTGTTCACCGGCCGCACCCCGAGCCTCGAGTTCAACCGCATCGAGCGGACGCTGTTCTGGAACTCGACCACCTGGTGCGGGCTCAACCGCTACGCGAAGAACCGGGACGAAACGCTGTGCATTCCCCCGTCGGTGCCGACGCTGGCGGAGACGATTCGCGACGCCGGCTACTGGACGATCGGTGTGGCGTCGAATCAATTCCTGTACGAGCCATCCGGCTTCAGCCGCGGCTTCGACGACTGGAACGAGGTCGGCAAGAAGCCCGAGACGATGGGTGCGCTGGCGCGTTTCAAGCTCCCCGACGCCTCGGAGACCCGCTTCTTCGGCCACGTGAACGACGCCGCGCTGGCGGCGGTCGATCGGCGCCCGAGCGATCGCTTCTTCCTCTACGTCCACTACATGGATGTCCACGATTACGGCGGGCACGGCGCGCAGCGTTACGCGAAGGCGGTCGGGAGCGTCGACTGGGCGGTCGGGAAGCTGCTCGGCGAAATCGAGACGCGCGGTCTCCTGGACGACGCGCGCGTGATCCTGACCTCCGACCACGGCGAGCGCCTGGCGGAGCGGCATGCGGTGCCGGGGAAGCCCGGACACACCGGGAATCCCTCCTTTCGCGAAGTGCTGGCCGTGCCGCTCGTGATCGCGCCGGCCGTCGATCGCGATCCCGACGCGTTTCTGCGCACGCAGGATCTCTTCTACGTGATCCAGGAAGCCGTGGGCATCGAGCCCGAGCCGGAGACCTCGCTCGCGCCGGACGAGTTGTTCCTCACGGAGACCGACTACCGGACCTATCAGCGCGGTCGCTTCAAGAGTTCGCTGCGCCGCGACGACGGCAGCTTCCTGTTGTTCGATCTCGAGGCCGACCCGGGCGAAGCGACCAATGTTGCGGCCGCGCACCCGGACGTGGTGGCGGAGCACACGCGGCGTATGGACGAGATCGCCGAAGCGGTGTGCGCTCGGCGCGCGGTGGTGGAACGGCTGAGCGAAGAGGATCGGGAGCGTCTGCGCGAGCTCGGCTACCTGGAGCAGCTCGAGCACCCGCGCTGAGCGCGCTCAGCGGCGGCTTTCGCGCGCGATCGCCGCCTTCGAGGCCGCCCACGAACAGATCGGGCAGGCCGCGAAATCGTGACCACGAGCGGGGCAGTACTCGCGCCCGAAGTAGATGATCTGCAGGTGCAGCCGGCCCCAGCTTTCCGGCGGGTAGAGCTTCTTCAGGTCGCGCTCCGTCTGCTCGACGTTCTTGCCGCGCGACAGTCCCCAGCGCTTCGCGAGTCGATGGATGTGGGTGTCGACCGGGAAGGCCGGGCGGCCGAACGCTTGCGACATCACCACGCTCGCGGTCTTGTGTCCGACTCCCCTGAGCGCTTCGAGCTCCTCGAAGGTGTCGGGGACGCGCCCGCCGTGCTTGCGGACGATGTCGCGTGACAGCGACGCGATGGCCCGGGATTTCTGTGGCGACAGGCCGCACGGTCGGATGATTTCGCGGATTTCGCCGACGTCGAGTCGCATCATCTCTTCCGGGGTGCGCGCCCGCGCGAACAACTTCGGCGTGACCTGGTTTACGCGCACGTCGGTGCATTGCGCGGACAACAACACCGCGACGAGCAGGCCGTAGGGATCGCGATGAGCGAGCGGCGCAGCCACCTCGGGATAGAGCTCGTCGAGGATCGCCTGGGCGCGGGCGGCCTTCTCCTCTCGCTTCACTCCACCTCCGATCCGTCGCCGGTGGCGCTCTCGACGCGTTGCATGAAGCCCAGCAGCGGCGCGCGATTCGTCACGAGCGCCTTCGTGCCCGGGATCGTATCGAGGGCGAGGGAGTACAACATGGCGTAGACGCTGAGGTCGGCCATGCTCACCTGGTTCGAGTAGAAGAAGGGGCGCGTCCCGAGGAAGCCGATCAGATCGTCGAGACGGTCGCCGATGCCGCGCAGTACGGCGGTCTCGGGGCGTTCCCAGGTGCCGCCCGCGCGCAACCACGCGTAGAATCGCCGCAGGCTGGCGGATCGCCGCCTGCCGCTGGCGTTCTCGTCTCCGAGGGCCTGGCTCGCATCGCGCTTCCGGATCCACTTGTTGAAGTAGAACAGCAGATTTTCGTCGGCCCAGTCTTCGAGCTGCACCTGCTGGCCGCTGACGCGAGGGTCCGCCGACAGGAACGGGGGGACGGGAAAGAGCTCGTCCAGCTTGAACAGGATGGCCGTCGAGTCTGCGATCCACTCGCCGTCGATCTCGATGATCGGGAGCAGGCCGGATTTCGGGTTCCAACGCCGGTAGTCCTCGGGACAGGTGGGCTCGACGAAGTCGAAGTCGATCCCCTTGAAGATCAATCCGCGCCGGACCTTCTCGGTGAACGGAACCTCGGCCGGTCCGTAGAGGGTCACCTTCCTGCTCGCGTTCGAATTCGCAGCGCCGGCCGCTTGGTTGGACATCCTGCTTCGCTCCGGCGCTCAGCCCGCGCCCTGCGTGCGGCCGCGATCCCGTACGGCATCGCGCCGAATCGCGATGGACTCCGCGGTCACACTCGCGGCATCTTCGGCCGAACGGCGAGCCTCCATCTTCATTGCATCCGCGAAATTCATTCCCATGCCGTCGTCGATGAGCTTCTTGTATCCGAGCATCGATCGGCGATCGCACGACAACATGTCGGCGGCGAGCGTGACGGCCGCGGGCACCAGCTCGTCCGCCGGGACGATGCGGTTGACGATGCCCCAGGCGCAGGCGCGTTCGGCATCGACGAAATTGCCGGTGAGCGAGATCTCCTTGGCGCGAAATTCCCCGATCAAACGCGGCAGGATCTGGCTGAGCCCCCACCCGGGCAGGATGCCGACCCGCGCGTGGGTGTCGGCGAAGCGGGCGTCGGGCGAAGCGATCAGCAGGTCACAGGCGAGCGCGAGCTCGAAGCCGCCCGTGATGGCGAAGCCGTTGACGGCGCCGATCACGGGTCCCTCGAACGCGCGAATCGCCTCGATCATGTTCTCGTCGCCGATGCCGCTGGTGGCTTCGTTGCTGAGCTCCTTCAGGTCGATGCCCGCGCAGAACGCGCGTCCCGCTCCGGTCAGCACGATGGCGCCGGTGCCCGGATCCGCCTGGAGATCTTCGAACGCGCGCGCGAGCGCGCCGCGGAGCTCGCGTGAAAGCGCGTTCATCGCCTGCGGACGGTCGAGCGTGACGACGGCGATTTCGTCGCGCCTCTCGATGCGGAGCACCGGCTCGCTCATTTCGCCTCCCCTGCGATTCTCCCGGGCCGCTTCGAGGATACGCGATGCGATCGGCATTGCGATATCCGGAGCGTCCGGGAGTCGCCGGAAGACCGTTCCGCTGCGGCCGCGGTTGCGCGACAATCGGCTCGTGCCGCACGAACCCGACAGCAGCTACAGCCGGATCTACGCCGTCGTCCGGCGCATTCCGCGCGGGCGGGTCGCAACCTACGGTCAGGTCGCTCGACTCGCGGGCCTGGCCGGACACGCGCGACAGGTCGGCTATGCGCTGCATGCGATGACGACGGAGCGCCCGGTGCCGTGGCATCGGGTGATCAACTCGCGCGGCTATGTGAGCCCCCGCTCCGACCCGGGCCCGGACGCGGCGCAGCGCGAGTTCCTCGAGCGCGAAGGCGTCGTCTTCGATCGAAGCGGTCGCGTCGACCTCGCACGCTTCCAGTGGCGTCCGCGCGACCGCTCGGATGGATCACGGCTTTAGCAGCAGCTTGCCCGTGGTCGCGCGCGACTCGAGCGCGCGGTGGGCGTCCGCCGCACGCGCGAGCGGGTATACGCCGCCGATGCGAATGACGAGGTGACCGTCGGCGATCGCGGTCAGCACCGCATTCGCACGCAGCTCGAGCTCGGCTGCGTCCCGGGTGTAGTGGGCCAGCGAGGGTCGCGTGACGAACAGCGAGCCGAGATTGTTGAGTCGATTGAGATCGAAAGGCGGCACCGCGCCACTCGATTGCCCGAACAGCACCAACAGCCCGCGCGGCCGCAGCGCATTCAGGCTGCCCTCGAAGGTCGATCGGCCGACCGAGTCGTAGACCACGTCGACTCCGGAGCCGCCGAGGAGGTCGCGCACGCGCAGCGCCACGTCCTCTTCGGTGTAGCGGATGATTTCGTCGGCCCCGGCGGCGCGCGCGATCTCGGCCTTCTCCGGAGTGGAGCAGGTGCCGATCACACGCGCTCCGGCCCGTTTCAGTGTCTGGACGAGCAGTCCGCCGGCGCCTCCCGCCGCGGCGTGGACCAGCGCAACGTCGCCCTTGCGTGTTTGCCGGCAGCCGTGCACGAGGTAATGAGCGGTCATTCCCTGCAGCATCGCGGCCGCAGCGAGGTCGAGGTCGAGCGCGTCGGGTACTTTCACGAGCCGGTCGGCGGGAGCGATCAGCTCGGTTGCATAGGAGCCGGGTATGCCCGCCCACGCGACGCGGTCGCCCGGCGCGAGCCCGGTGACGCCGGGGCCGACCGCGGTGACGGTCCCCGCGCCCTCGAGACCGTTCGTGAAGGGCAGCGGTCGGGGGTAGACGCCGGTGCGGAAGTAGACGTCGATGAAGTTCACCCCGGCGGCCGCGACGCGGACGAGCGCGTCGTTCGGTCCCGGCTCGCCCGGATCGTATGGCCCGAGCCTGAGCGTCTCGGGGCCACCGACGGCGTCGACGAAGATCGCTTCACCCACGCTCGAACCTCATTTCGCGTCGTCCGATCCACGGAAGCGAGCGAGCGCCGCGTCGTAGTCGTCGAAGCCGACGATGGCGCGCAGCTCGTCGAACGGCAGCAGCCTCTCGACGGCGGTTCCGTGCGCGAGCGCCTGCAACGCATCGTTCATCGCACGAGTGGCGGCCGAGAGCAGCGTCAGGGGATAGGCGGCGATCTTGTAGCCCAGCGCTTCGAGTCGTTTCGGCGGCAGGACCGGCGTGTCGCCGTCCTCGACCATGTTGGCCATCTGGTGCCCCGGCAGCTCGGCGCAGATCCGCGCCATTTCGGCCGCCGTTGCGGGTGCTTCGACGAACAGGATGTCGGCGCCGAGCTCCGAGAAGGTACGGGCGCGCAGCAACGCCTCGTCGAGGCCCTCGCACGCGCGCGCATCGGTGCGCGCCATGATCAGGATGTCGGCGCCCTCGTCGCGTGCCTCGACGGCGGCTCGGATCCGATCGAAGGCCTCGCTGCGAGCGACGACCGCCTTGCCGCGGGTGTGGCCGCAGCGCTTCGGCGCCTGCTGGTCCTCGATCATCGCGCACGCGAAGCCCGCCGCCGCATATCCGGCAACCGTGCGTTTGACGTTGAGCGGGTTGCCGTAGCCGGTGTCGGCATCGCCGATCACCGGAATCGATACCGCGCCGCACAGGTTGCGCCCCTGGTCGAGCATTTCGCCGTAGGAGATCAGGCCGGTGTCGGGTTGGGCGAGTCGCGCCGCCGAGACCGCGAAGCCGCTCATGAAGGTGAGCGGGAAGCCCGCGCGCTCGATCAAGCGCGCGGACAGCGCATCGAAACAGCACGGCATGCTGATCAGCCCGGGGGCGGCGAGCAGTTCCCTGAGCTTCGAAGCCGGCGTCGTCATGCAGGATCCCCGCGGTTGCTCCGGGGATTTCTTACCACAAGTTCGCGGTCATCCGTCGAATGAACGGATTCGTCCGCCGCGCTCGGTCGCAGCTCGGAATCCGGCGGGCACCCGGACCGAAACGGTTCTCAGGCTGCGGGCTGGGCCGCTTCGGGGTCGAACGGCAGGTAGACGCTCATCGTCGTTCCGATGCCCGGCTCCGATTCGACCTCGATCGAACCGCCGTGGTTTCGGACGATCTGATAACACAGGGCCAGGCCGAGCCCGGTGCCTTCACCGACCGGGCGCGTGGTGAAGAACGGATCGAAGATCCGCTCGATGTCGGCTTCGGCGATGCCGCAGCCGTCGTCCTGGATTCGGATCGCGATTCCGTCGCCCGCGGGCTCGGTGACGAGACGGATGTTCCCGAAATCGCCGATCGATTGGAAGGCGTTGATGAGCAGGTTGAGGAACACCTGCTTGAGCTGTTGGGGGGCGCAGCGAATCGGCGGCAGGCCGGAATAGCAACGCTCCATCGACACCGAGAAGCTCAGGGTTGCGACGTTGACGGCGTTGTCGAGCAGTTCGTTGATGTCGACCGAATCGAAGTTGCCGATCCCCGCATGCGAAATTGCGCCGACGTCGCGCACGATCGACGTGATCCGGTCGACACCTTCGATCGATTCCTCGAGGATCTCCTCGCCTTCCCGGAATCGCATGTCGAGGTCTGCCGACCGGCCGAAGCCTTCGGCCGCTTCGTTGAGGCCGCCCCAATCTCCTCGCAGCGCGACCAGATTGGCGCGAACGAAGGTGATCGGGTTGTTGATTTCGTGCGCGATTCCGGCAGCGAGTTCTCCCACGGCAGCGAGCCGATCCGAAGTGACGAGACGGCTTCTCAGGGTCTCGACCTCGCGCAGGTCTCGCACCGCGATCACACAACCGATCACCTCGTCCTTGTCATCACGGAGGGGCGACAGGGAAACCGAGACGGGAACGTTCCGGCCGCCGGTCCCGGCAAGCGGAACGAGTTCGGTCTCGAAATCGATCACTTCGCTCGTCACGTCCACGTCGAGATCGGGCAGGAATTCGGCGATCGGGGCATCGACCAGCTCGTCCCGGGGCGCTCCCACCAGCCGGGCCAGCGAGTCGTTGCAGGAGTCGACCCGGCCGTCTTCCCGCAACATCGCCACGCCGTCCCGCAGGGTTTCGAGGATTTCGCGGGTGAAGGCGCCCGGGACCAGCAGGAAGTAGCCGTGTCGGCGGATGCTCCAGGCGACGATCGCTCCGATCATCAAGATGCTGGTGCTTCCGAGCCGCGGCACGTGGATGCCGCGGTACGGCAACAGGACATCGGTGACCGTCGCGACCGCAGTGGGAACCAGGATTCCGAAGAACATCCACAGCACCTGGCGCCGCTCGCCCGCTGAGGTGGTCTTCGTGATCAAGCCCGGCCACAGCGCCAGCGCTCCGCAGATGTAGAAGATCGTCGGCAGGAACGCGAGTGGGAACAGCGGCCCGAAGGAATAGCTCCAGCCCCACTCGAGGCGTGTCGGGGAGTGGACGAACAGCGGAGTCGTGAAGTAGAGGCAGATCGCGACCGCCGCCGTGGCGTATGCGATCGGCTTGATCCTGCGAAGCCGCGAACGCGCACTGCCCGTGATCTCGAAGAAGAGATCCAATGTGAGCGGGCCGAGCGGGATCCAGCCCAGTGAGGACGCCCGGACCAGCGTGATCACGCGATTCGGATCGTCGGAGAGGTTCCAGAGGATCTCGCACAGCGACCAGTACGCGGAGCAGGCCAGTACGGTCGCCAGCAGGCGATTGCTGCGTTGGCCCGGGTCGCGCACGAGGATCGCGCCGCCGAGGATCCCGGCGCCGACACACGAGACGATGAGCATGGCGACGATCGGATTCACCGGAGCGTCTCCGAAGCGTCGACGACTCCGTCCGCGACTTCGCCGGGCAGGCGGATCTGGAAGATCGTTCCGTCTCCGGGGGTCGACTCGACCTCGATCGTGCCGCCGTGCTTCTCGACGATCTGTCGCGAGATCGGGAGCCCGAGCCCGGTGCCTTCGCCGACGGGTTTCGTCGTGAAGAACGGAGTGAAGATCTGCGCCAGCGTGCCGGGTGTCATCCCCACACCGTTGTCGATCACGCGGACCCGGATCCACTCGCCGTCGAATGCGGTTTCGAGTCGGATTTCGCCCATCGGTTCGACCGAGTGGGCGGCGTTGAGGAGCAGGTTCAAGAACACCTGCATCAATTCCTGTGCGATGCACGGGATGAGCGGAAGCTCGCCGTAGTGACGCGTGACCTCGGCGCGTTTTCGCAGCTGCGGGTGCGCGACGCGTGCCGCGGTCTCGAGCAGCTTGTTGATGTCCGAGCTCTCCCACGCCGGGCCGGAATTTCTCGAAAAGCCGCCGACATCGCGAACGATCGCGGTCACCCGATCGAGGCCGTCTCGCAATTCCTCGATCATTTCCCGGCCCTCGGCCAGGGTTGCGGCGACTTCCGCTTCACGCTCGTTCTTCTCGAACTCGTTCGCCAGCACGTCCCAGTGTTCTTCGAACATGTTGATGTTGGACTGGACGTACGCGATCGGATTGTTGATTTCGTGCGCGATTCCCGCTGCGAGCTGCCCCACCGCCGCGAGTCGTCCGGAGGTCACCAGGCGGTTGCGCAGCGATGCGACCTCGCGCAGATCGCGCACGACGATCACTTTGCCGAGATGTTCTCCGTCGTCGTCGAAGAGCCTGGTCTCGTCGATCAGGACGGCGATCCGTTCTCCGTCGGCCCGTATGAGCTTGCGCTCGCGGTCGCCGTGGACACGCGATTGCGGCCTGTCGAGATCGCCGAGAACGGCTTCGATCGGAAGGCCCACGAGCTCGCTTGCGTCCACTCCGATGAGCTCGGCCATCTTCCGGTTGACCGAGCGGATGGTTCCGTCCAGCCGCAGCAAGGTCACGCCATCGGGCAGCGTCGTGAGGATCTCGCGCGCAAAGAGATGTGGCACGAAGATCGGGTTGCGGAAGCGATAGATCTTCCAGAACGCCAGGGCGCCCCAGGTGACGAGCGACACATTCCCGAGACGCGGGAATCGCACGCCGGCGAACGGCAGCACGAAGTCGGTCAGCGTCGCGACGATGGCCGGGATTGCGACCGCGACTCCCATCCAGCGGGTCAGCTTCGTCGAGTCGTCTCGCGAGCGGAACCACTCGACCAGCGCGGCGGCCGGAAACGGGATGATGACCGCCCACGCGATGGCGACGCCCGGCCCGATTTCACCCGCCCAGCCCCATTCGGATCGCGTGACGCCGGACCAGAAGGTCGGTGTCGACAGGGCGATCACGACGAAGATCACCGCGGACGAGTAGGTGAAGGGAAGGAAACGGCCGTAGCGCGGCATGAGCTTCGGCTCGAGCGTCAGCAGCATGTGGAACGAGAGCGAACCGATCATGACCGAACCGATGCACGAGCCGTGCAGGAACGCGAGCGCGGTCGCGGGGTCTTCGGCCATGTTCGAAAATACGTTGCAGAGCGACCACACCACCGCGCACCCGAGTGCGATCGCCACGAGCTGGTTCCCGCGGTTGCTCGGGTCGCGAGCCCAGGCCGCCCCGGCGAGGATCCCCGCGGCGACGGCTGCAAACAGCGATATCAATACGTAAGGGTGCATTTTTGCGCGGTTTCCCGCGGGACTCATCGGGCCGACAGCGGATTCGCTTGATCGCCGTTTGGCGGCACGGAGCCCCGGGGAAATCGAGGGTTCGTCGCGGACCCGCGGGCCCGACACCCGTCGGGCGTGCGGTTCAGACGCCGGATCCGGCCTCGTCTTCCGTCGGCGCGACGGGGATCGAGCGATCCGACAGGCGAGTCGGCGGCAGCGGTTCGTCGACCCGGCGCCCGTCTCGCTTCACGATTGCAGCCGGCGCACCCACGGCCGTGCAGTTGGGGGGGACGTCGTGCATGCGGATGAACGAATTCGCACCCACCTTGGTGTGTGAGCCGATCGTGATCGGGCCGAGCAGTGTCGCCGACGTGCCGATCAGCACGTCGTCGCCGAGCGTCGGGTGGCGCTTGCCGCGGTGGTGGCCCGTGCCGCCCAGCGTCACGTTGTGGAACAGCACGCAGTCGTCGCCGATCTCCGCGGTTTCGCCGATGACGACCCCGGTGCCGTGGTCGATGAAGAAGCGACGTCCGATCCTGGCGGCCGGGTGGATTTCGACCCCGGTGAGGAAGCGCGCCAACATCGAAATCAAACGCGCCGGGAGCGACAGGCCGAACCGGGCATACAGCACGTGGGCGATCCGGTAGAGCAGGATCGCGTGAAGCGGCGAGTGGCACAGCAGGGTCTCGAGCCGATTCTTGGCTGCCGGATCGTGACGCTCGACCACGTTCAGGTCTTCGAGGAATCTCGTCAGCACGTCATTTCCACGATCCGTCGGGGCGCAAACGTCGCGGAGTCTACAGTTCGCGGCACGCGGAGGCCCGTGCTACGCACTCCGCTCTCCGGACGTTCCGACCCGCCTCACTCTCCCTCCGAAGCGTGACATGCAGAAACCGCTCGACTCCCTGATCCGTCTTCTCGACCTCGAAGATCTCGAAGTGAACCTGTTTCGCGGAGTCAGTCCCGACGGCGATTCGCAGCGCGTCTTCGGCGGCCAGGTGCTCGGCCAGGCGCTGATCGCGGCCGGGCGCACGACCGAAGGACTGCACGCGAATTCGCTGCACGCATACTTCCTGCGGCCGGGCGATCCGAGCACGCCGATCGTGTATCAGGTCGACCGCACCAAGGACGGCCGCAGCTTCACCACCCGGCGGGTGATCGCGATCCAGCACGGTCACGCGATCTTCCATCTCGAGGCCTCGTTCCACCGCCCCGAAGCCGGCTTCTCGCATCAGGACACGATGCCCGACGTGCCCGACCCCGAATCGCTGCCGACCTGGCACGAGCGGCTCGAGCCGCTCGTCGTCGATGCCCCCGAGGGCATCCGCAGCCGGGTGCTGCAACCGCGGCCGATCGACAGCCGTCACGTCACCTGGGTGAATCCGATCGACCCCGAGAAGCTGCCGCCGCAAATGCTGGTCTGGATCCGCGCGGATGGGAAGCTCCCGGCCGAGCAGTTGATGCAGCAGTGCATCGTCGCCTACGCGTCCGACATGACTCTGCTCGATACGGCCGCGCTGCCGCATCGGATCGGCTGGTTCGACGACTCCTATACGGTCGCCAGCCTGGACCACGCCATGTGGTTCCACCACGATTTTCGCGCGGACGACTGGCTGCTCTACGCCCAGGAGAGTCCCGCAGCCGCGGGTGGGCGGGGCTTCAGCACGGGGCGCCTGTTCACGCGGGCCGGCGATCTCGTGGCGTCGGTGGTCCAGGAAGGGCTGTTCCGACGACGCGAGGGTTGAGCGGCTTCGCTATACGTTCAGTCGAACGCCTTCACTTCACACGGGCCGGAGGGATCGGAGGAGTC
>Ga0055476_10000118_pt1 | contig 18263 bp, 9 predicted proteins | sample Muzzi_CordC_D2_FD_57682 | JGI IMG/M metagenome (GOLD analysis project Ga0055476, IMG submission 57682) | Wetland microbial communities from San Francisco Bay, California, USA, that impact long-term carbon sequestration - Muzzi_CordC_D2 | ecosystem: Environmental > Aquatic > Marine > Wetlands ... | reverse complement strand
CTCGCCCTCGGGGGAGTGGGCCGTCTATGCTTTTCGCGGCTATCGACAAGGCGGGGAGCTGGAGCTTGAGCTGGCCCCGGGAATCGTGGTGCGCCGGAGCGGGGATCGATTAGAGCTGTATGCGGAGATCCGTCCGGTTTTTCTGCCGCCGGGCCATTCGCTGCGGCTGGGGCTATCCGCGGTTGTGGAAGATGTTAACGGCACGCTGTCTTACTGGGCGTTGCGACATCATCCAGGCAAGCCCGACTTCCATCACACTGACGCCTTCGCGTTGCAACTGGTACAACCCTGAATGCGTAACTTAAACAATTTAACCGGCGGAGTGAGGCCATGAAGTTTGGCATCGATCGCCTGCTGCAACAACCTGTGCTCCGCCAGTCAGTGAAGGGGCGCCGTGTGGCCCTGCTGGCCCATCCTGCCTCTGTGACAGACGACCTCACCCATTCCCTGGACGCCCTTGCTCGGCTGCCTGACATTCGGCTCAGCGCTGCCTTTGGCCCCCAGCATGGCCTGCGCGGTGATAAGCAGGACAACATGATGGAATCGCCGGACTTCAACGACCCGGTGCTGGGCATACCGGTGTTCAGCCTGTACGGTAAGGTACGCAGACCCTTGCTGGCCATGATGGACAGCTTCGACGTGGTGCTGGTGGACCTGCAGGACCTGGGTTGCCGCATCTACACTTTTATAACCACCCTGCGCTATGTTCTTGAGGCAGCGGCGCAGTTCAACAAGCGGGTGGTAGTGCTGGACCGACCCAACCCGGCTGGACGTCCTGTGGAGGGGCTGACCCTGCGTCCGGGTTGGGAGAGCTTCGTGGGCGCAGGTCCTCTGCCCATGCGCCACGGCCTCACCATGGGCGAACTGGCCTTGTGGTTTGTGCATACCCTGAACCTGGACGTGGAATGCGAGGTGTTGACCATGGAGGGCTGGGCACCCGGGACTGGTCCGGGCTACGGCTGGCCTCTGGGCGAGCGCAGCTGGGTCAATCCCAGTCCCAATGCGCCCAATCTCTGGATGGCCCGCTGCTATGCCGGCACCGTCATGCTGGAGGGCACAACCCTGTCCGAGGGGCGCGGCACCACCCGGCCCCTGGAGCTGTTCGGGGCACCGGGCCTGGAACCTCGAAAGCTGTTGGCGGAGATGCAGCACCTTGCTCCCCAGTGGCTGCAGGGATGCCGGCTGCGGGCGTGCTGGTTTGAGCCCACCTTCAACAAACACGCGGGAAAGCTGTGCGCCGGGGTACAGATTCACGTGGAGGATGGGGCCTACGACCATGCTGCATTCCGCCCCTGGCGGCTGATGGCCCTGGCCTTCAAGGCTCTGCGCCGGCAGCGGCCGGATTACGAGCTTTGGCGAGACTTCCATTACGAGTACGAATACGACCGTCTGGCCATCGACCTGATCAATGGCGGCGAGCTGCTGCGCCAGTGGGTGGACGACCCCGAGGCCACACCGGGCGATCTGGAGGTACTGGCCGGGGCGGACGAGGTGGCATGGATCGCGGAGCAGGAATCAGTGATGCTGTATCGGTGAATCTCTTGCGGTGGTTCCATGTGTCCCGCGAAAAATCGGGTCAGGTTGTGGTGCATGGTCGGATGGACTGCCTTTCTTAGTCAACCTGTTTCTGAATATTCAGACGAGGATGATGCACCTGCCCGATATTAGCGCAGAGGTGTTGAACCGCAACCGGGCGGTCGGCATTCCGGTTTACCCTTGGGGCACAGACTGTAGGTGCAGAGTCAGCCCAGGTAGCAGTCCGACCCGCGTTCCATGATGAAGACGTCAACCTGATGATGGGCCACCCCAATATTATGTTCGTCAAACAATAGAGACAGTGCTCTGGAGCGGGCCTTCTGCATCCCGCTTGAGAGACTGTGCAGTGCGGCGCTTCTTTCCAGGCATTTTTCCGGTCTTCTTCTCATACAGTTCGTGTATCCACTGTTTGACCGGTAACTTCCACCGTTGGATTGGTGAAGGGATGTTCTTGATCAGGGAGCGGGGATTAAGGCCCAGCTCCCTGGCCATGCGAATATCCTCCTTGTTGAGGTGGCAGCGTTGTTTGGCCTCGGCCCATTGCCGATCCTGTTTCGAACCCGGTTGTTTCAAGTTGGCCACAGATACGCTTTCAAGAAGCACGAAGTGTCAGCCGCCTTGTGCCGACTCCAGGACCGAGGCGGCCCGCGAAAGCAGGCTGTCGCTTTGTGTGAGGAGTTTACCCGCCTTCGCTTCCTCCAATTCAGATTGTTCGTCCCGCAGCAGGGAGATCAGGGACAGGGTTTCGTTCGGCAGCAGCTTTGGCTGTACCAGCATTGAGTCGATCACCCCCAGGTCGAGCGGTCTATCGGCATTGTGGCCCCGCCAGTGGGTCAAGGCCTGCAAGGCCGTCTCGACCGCCTCACGCATCGGGACGAGCGCCTCCATTGAAAAGCCGCCATCGGTGAGCACTTTCGCCATCCGCCATTTGTGTTCACCCTGGACCAGCCGGTTGCGGGCCTCGGTCAGCCGTTGTGATTGTCCGTCATCCTCTGGCCTATCCGAGGTCGGGGCGCGGTACAGCGTTCTGGCCGTATTCTGGCTGGCATTCAAAACGCCTGCTTCGATCAGTTGCCGGATGGTTGCGAAGGCATCCCGATCCAGCAATTTCAATTGCGGTGGCTGGTTGGGGAACTGTTCCTGCAGTTGCCGGGTAAGGGTACTGTGCAGTGCGTCATCCAACCGGTCTGCCACCACCAGCAGGGTTTGCTGTTCGCTCCCGCCATGCAGTTCCATCAGGTCCAGTTGATTGCGCCACTGGGAAAGAATGTCGTCCCGCAGCCGATCGAGCGGGTCGCCAGGCGGTGTCGGTGGTTCTTTTGTCTCACCGGTCATCAGGGCATCAAGCCGTTCCAGAAAGGCAGCCCGGCCAGAAGGCAGATTCATCTCGTTTTTGCCCTTGCCGTCTATCACACCCTCGGCCAGGGAACGTTTCTGCTCCAGCAGGGAGAGCATGCGATGCTCGATGGAGTGTTCAGAGACAAGATTAATCACCTGCACCGGACGTTTCTGGTGCTTGCGCCAGGCACGGGCGATGCGTTGCTCCAGCTTGGCCGGGTTCCAGGGCATATCCAGGTTGATCACCACGTCGGCCACCTGCAGGTTGAGTCCTGTGGCGCCTGAGTCGGTGGAGAGGAACAGCCGGCATTCGGGATCGTTCTTGAAGCGTCGGATCTCGTCGCGGCGTTTCGGCTGCGGGATCTTGCCAGTATGCAGGGCGTAGCCCAGCCCTATTTCCTCGGCCTGCTCCCGGACCAGTTCGAGCATGCGCGCCCACTCGGAAAAGATAATGATCTTGTGGTCGCCATCTTCCATGAGTTCCTGGAGTATGCTGGCGAGCTCCTTCAACTTGGGAGAGATGCGGCAATCCTGGTCGAGTATATAGGGCGTGTCGCAGAGCATGCGCATGCAGGCCAGATATTGCTGGAGCCGTTCCATTTCCTCTTTTTTTAACGGCCGTTTTCTGGCCATGGCGGCAAGACGCGCCACTTTCGCTTCATATTCTCCGTAGCGCAGCATCTGCTCCTTATGCATGGCGACGAAATAGGTGTTGATCGTGCGCCCCGGCAGTTGTCCCTCCACGTCCTCCTTGCGTCGGCGAAGCATGACGGCTTGCAGCCTTTTATGCAGCTGATCGAGGTTCTTGTAGCCGATGGCGCGACCTTTCTCGTCCAGTTGGTAGAAATCGCGGTTGAAGCGGAACAGGGGGCCGAAGATATAGGGATCGAGGAACTGGGTGATGGAGTAGATCTCGTCGATGCGGTTCTCCACCGGCGTGCCGGTCAGCACAAAGGCATAGGGACTGCTCAGCCGCTTGACCGACATGGCGGTCTTGGTCTGCCAGTTCTTGATGCGCTGGGCCTCATCCAGAATAATCACATCCGGGGTCAGGATGGCATTGATCTCCTCCACGTCCAGGCGGATCTGTTCATAATTAGCCAGGTTGAAGAACGCAGGTTCGTTGTATTGGCGCAGGCGGTGGGCGCGTGGTCCCTGGATGATCCGCGAGGGCAGGTCAGTAAATTTGGCAATCTGCTCCTCCCATTCACCCTTAAGTGAAGCGGGAGAGATCACCAACACCCTGCGGATACCCAGGGTGCAGCGCAGCAGTTCGCAGGCAGCCACGGCCTGCACCGTCTTGCCCAGGCCCATTTCGTCTGCCAGCAGGGCTCGGCCGGTGAATGCCAGGTGCAGCATTCCCTCCTGCTGGTAGGGATAGAGGGGATGTTTGACCACATCAAGTTGTGCGTTACCTGCCGTCACTTCGGCCTCGAAGTGCTGGCGACTGCGAAGCTGCTGGGCACGTCTGTCCAATATATCGAGCCATGCATTCAGCTCTCTTGAGACCCGTATCCTGCGCCTGACAGCTGCATGAGAGGCATTAATTGCTCGTTCCATGGCGGGCAGCCTGTCGAGGGGTTCGCCCGCCAGGATGTTATTGTCTGCGAAGTAGGGGGCGAGGAAATCCCGGGCCCTGGAGCGACGTTGGCTGCCCCGTGGCCAGCGTATCCGGATTGTGTGATCCCGTCGATCCAGAAAGATTTCGATGTATGGGCTACCCAAACCGGCTGCTTCTTGGAAAGCGCGCTTGCGCCTGTATTGGAGCTGGTACAGCGTTGCCTCTATGTGCTTGCAGGTGCCCAGTCCGTTGACGCGGTGGTCGGGACAGCCACAGCTGTTGACGGGTTCCACAAGCGAGCGAATCTCGACACTATAGGTCTGTCCGCTGCCGGAGTGGGCCTGATAGACACCGAAAAAAGCATCATCCGGCGTTTGTGAATCAACCCGGATTGCTTCATTGACGCCACGCAAACGGCGACGTTCGATTTCATCGGCGTCACTGGTGGACCAGCCTGATGCCCGGGCATGTTTTGGAGCGTTCTTACTGCGTTTCTTTGTTGTCGACATAATGGGAAGGTATTGTATGGATGGTTAATGATATTATAGAGCCGCTATTCTACAATGGATTCCATTGCCACACAGGCAGACTAGTCCACTCGGTGTGTCTGTTCGGCAACTTCGGCGTACAGTGACCGTAATGGTGAAGTGGCGGGGTTGTTGATGATCGCCCTGATGGAGCCACTAATGATCGCCGAGGCGGCGCAATTCAGGCTGGGTGTTTGGACCAGACGCGGCTTCTGACTACCTGTGAGAACCGCGGAGAGACGATGCGTAGCTTTATGACACGCTACCCCAATGACAGTATTCAATCCTCTCTACCTCTCATGGTGACGGATGACCCGCGCCAACTGACTCCGGTGCTCGTAGAGGCTGCGCTCTGTTTTGATGAACGGGTCGTTCCACTCTATGACCTTTGGTGCGCAGATGTGTTGCCGGAACTCATGGATCGCCTTGAAGATCATGATGATTCACCTGGCGACATGCTGATAGCAAAGGAGTGGAAGGTTCTCCATGCCGAGATCGGATTCTCCATTCTCAGCGGCTTGAATGATGCTGAGGATCTGCAGGACATGCAGCAGTGGCTGTTGCGGGATCCATCCGCCTATGGTCTGGCATTGCGCAGTGCAGTGAGTTTTCTCCAGGGTGAACCGCAGTGGACCATCGAGCAGTATGAAGAGGCACTGAAGCTGTTGCGCAAGGAGACCGGCAGGCGCAATGTCGTGATTCCCGGTATCCCGGTGCTCTTTTTCGCCCTCGCACTGATCCAGCAGATGCACGCCAAAGCCCCCTTTGAACGGCTGTTCACGGAGGCAACTCAAATTGAAAAACTCCATGGCGACGATCGATTTACGGCTGTGTTGCGGATACTGGGTGACTTTGTCCGCGTTGCCTGTGGTGAGATCAAATTCAAACAAAGCCCGTGGCTGACCCATGAAACCGTGGCTAATAATCCCTGGCTGGATCTCTTCCAGGGGCTGGCGCTTTATTGGCTGGGTGAGAGACCCGTTGACAGGCAGATCCGTCGTCTGTTAAGGCATATCGACAAGGCGTTGAAAAATAATCTGTACTGGTTTGCCGATGAGGCGACAGCCTTGCTGGAGATGCTCGGTGTGAATACCGATGAGGTCGACTATCGATATGAGGGCGATCTACGAAAGAGGCTGGTTTCGCTCTACCAGGCGAAGCCCCGCTGGGAAGAGAATCTGGCAGCCTTGAACCTGATCACGCAGCGCTATGGTGATGGGGGGGAAGAGGACAGGGATCCGGCGGCATCTGACCGCCGCATGGTCTGGTGGATTCATGGTGAAGGTGGCTTCGTGACACTGGAGCCACGCGAGCAAAAGCGGAACAAGAAGGGAACCTGGACCAAAGGGCGCAAGGTGGCGCTCAGGCGGCTGTGTGAAGAGCTGGGGACCTTCGACTACCTGACCACTGAGGACCTGAAGATCTGTGCAGCCATCCGCAAGGAGTATGAACGCAACTACTCCTACTATGTTGAAGCTTCGTATGAGCTGGAAGGAGAGCCGGCGGTGTGTGCCGCGATAGGGCATCCACATCTCTATCGTGGTGATACGGATGGGCGAGACAGTCAAACAGTGAGCTTGCAAAATGTCTCTCCCCGCCTTGAGGTGGTTGAGGACAGGACAGCCGAGACCATCCGAATCCGGATGCACCCCTATCCGGATAACGGCTATGATTTTATACGTGATTTTCTCTGTTACTGGGCCGAACGACACTGCTTGCAGATGACGAAGTTCAGTGAAGGCCAGGTCGAGATCGCCAGAATCCTGACTGCGCAGGGGTTGATTGCCCCGCTTTCGGCAAAACAGCAGGTCTTGAACTCGATCACGACGATGGCGCCACTGGTGATGATCCACTCCGACATCGGTGGAGGGACAACGGGGGATGCAAAGGAGATCTCTGCCGACACCACCCTCCACATTCACCTGCACCCCATCAAACAGGGCAGTGAACTGGGGATTGAGATGGGGCTTCATCTCTCGCTCCACTACAACCCGCTGGGTGAGAAAGGGCCCACCTTTCTTCCCGGAGAGGGGCGTGCGGCGTTGTTTGTAGAAATCGAGGGTCAACCACACAAGACGGTGCGTGACCTGAATGCGGAAGTTGCGCAGGCGACACAGCTGGTCGATCGACTGCAACTACCGGCAGCGGAGGATCCGTGGCGGTGGACGCTGGATGACCCGGAACAGGCGCTGGAGGTTCTGCTCGCCTTGCAAGGGATGGGTGACGGGATCGTGGTGGCCTGGCCGCAGGGGAAGAAGGTAACACTGACCAGCGAGATCGGCAGCAGCCAGATGCAGGTCAGGATTTGCAAGCAGCGCGACTGGTTTGGACTCAACGGCGAGTTGCAGATCGACGAAGGTCAGGTGGTTGAGATGGAGAAGCTGCTCAGGCTGCTGCAGCAGACGCCGGGACGTTTTCAGCGCCTTGATGATGGGCGCATCCTTACCCTGAGCCGGCAGCTGCGGCGCCAGCTCGATGCACTTCATGGAATTCGTGACCAGGGCAGGATCCATCCATTGGCTACGGCGGTGGTGGAAGAGGTGACGGAAGGGATGGTGGTCAAGGGTGGCAAGCCCTGGCGTGAGCAGCTTGAGCGACTGCGCGAGGCGGAATCTCTGCAGCCGGAGGTGCCGGCCACCCTGCAGGCCGAACTACGAGACTATCAGATTGATGGTTATTGCTGGCTGACCCGTCTTGCCCACTGGGGGGCAGGGGCTTGCCTGGCCGATGATATGGGGCTGGGCAAGACATTGCAGGCACTCGCTCTCATCGTGCAACGGGCCCCGCAAGGGCCAACCCTGGTGGTGGCGCCCACCTCCGTGTGCAGCAACTGGATCGATGAGGCCCAACGTTTTGCCCCGACCCTGTGTCCGCAGCGATTCGGTGACGGAGACCGCCAACAGATGCTCGATTCCGCAGGTCCCTATGACCTCGTCATCTGCAGCTATGGGCTGTTGCAGAGTGAGATTGAGCGGGTCAGCAAAATGGATTGGCAGACCATCGTCGCCGACGAGGCGCAGGCCTTTAAGAATGCCAATACCAAGCGTTCAAAGGCGATGATGTCGCTGCAGGGGGCATATCGTATTATCACCACCGGCACCCCCATCGAAAACCACCTGGGTGAGCTGTGGAATCTTTTCCGTTTTATCAATCCCGGGTTGCTGGCTTCTCAGGAGCGCTTCAATGAACGCTTTGCCAACCCGATAGAGTTGCGCAACGATGATCAGGCGAGACTAAGGCTGAGGTCACTGATCCGTCCCTTCATACTGCGCCGACTCAAGAGCGAAGTCCTGACCGAACTCCCGTCACGGACCGAGATCACCCACTATGTCGAATTCAGTGATGAGGAGACCAGTTTCTATGAGTCCCTGCGCCGCCAGGCGATGGCGCGGATAGCTGAACTGCCGGAACATCCCGGCCAGCAGCGCTTCAAGGTACTCACCGAGATTACACGTCTGCGTCAGGCTGCGTGTCACCCCCGACTGGTGATTGAGGATTCACCGGTTGGCAGCGCCAAGCTGCGCGCTTTTGTCGAGATCCTCGAAGAGCTGCGTGAGAACCGACATCGATCCCTTGTCTTCAGTCAGTTTGTCAGTCATCTCGCATTGATTCGGGAGTATCTCGACCAGCAGAGCATCGACTATCAGTACCTCGATGGATCGACCAGCGTCAAGAAACGCAAGGAGGCGGTCGATGCCTTTCAACGGGGGGAGGGAGAACTCTTTCTTATCAGCCTTAAGGCGGGTGGCTCAGGACTCAATCTGACTGCCGCCGACTATGTTATCCATATGGATCCCTGGTGGAACCCGGCGGTTGAGGATCAGGCGTCGGACCGCACTCACCGCATGGGACAGACCCGTCCGGTCACTATTTATCGTCTGGTTGTCAAGAGCACAATCGAAGAGAAGATCGTCGATCTCCACGCCCACAAGCGTGATTTGGCAGATGGTCTGCTCGAAGGCACGGATGCCGCTGTCCGCCTGTCAGTGGATGACCTGGTCGGCCTGATTAGTGGAGAGTCATCAACTTCATGACCGGGTATCACAGCCGTTCATTCGCATTTGATCCAGAGGTGCTTTGCGTACCGTTCGGAGGCATCGCTGGCTTTCGAGATTACTTCATAGCCTCTACTTCCGCAGATATCTCCCGCCATAACATAACAGGAATTCCACGAATTCGAGCCGAAGCTACTGCACTGGATGCTATAACCAACCTCACCGCTTTCCAGATAGGTTTGCCGGTAGTTCGTGCAGCCGCCCAATAACACAACGCACAATGCAAAACAGAATGGTGTTTTCATAATTAGTCGTACTCTCTGCTCAATGCACAATAGCGAGAATATTAGATTCAGTACCCTGATACCAGTTGCATATAGGGGTTCGGAGGGCGGGTCCGTTTCATCCGCCAGCAGGGCGCGGCCGCTGAGGCCAGGTGCAGCATGCCCGGCTGCTGGCAGGGGTAGAGACTGTGTTCGACCAGGTCTGATTCCACTCGTAAAGGAAGTTGCTGGCAGCGGATAGCGTCCTCACGCCCGAAACGACAGGATAAAAGTGGCCTTCGCCTCAAAAAATGTTACTCACAGCAGTCACGCAATAGTAAGGCAATGTATGCACGAAACGACAGTTTCTTGAGTTGTAATCTATATTATGCTCACAACATTATGAAATTAATATATAAAATAGATTGTGTAAAAAATAGCCAATTTAACAAAAAAGCTGCTTTTATAAGGGTCAGAGTTCTCTAATACGGTTTTATCCACATACTTATCCACTGTAATTGTGGAACACTTTTATGCTTTCATGAAGGCTTGATTATTGTACCTGAAAGCTATTGGTGACCTGGTTTGTCCACTGGACCGCGTCCCGAAAGGTATCCACAATTTCTCTATGACTCAGTCCGTGAAACTTGAAGTTCTTCCATTCCGCCTTTTCGACGGCAAGTGCGCATGACAGTGCCTCGCCTTGCATACCCTGATGTTCAAGGATGGCTGACTTGACTTCATCGCTTAAAGGCAATTTTGCCAATATGTGCCCTATCGGGCTCTTCATTAATATGTCGAGCGCGGAAAACATGCCTGATGTAAAGTAGCTCTCGTTTGGCAAGTTTGCCCTGACGGCCAGCAATTCGCACAACCTGGCCCGCAAAAGCGCGATTTCTATCATTGCAATGGGTTCATCGCTCATGTTGCTTAATGCCAGCAGTGATACCCAGCGACGAATTTCATCCCGCCCAAGCCTTATGATCGCCTGCCTTACGGAGTTGACCTTTTGGCCAACGCTGAAAAAGGGTGAGTTGATGAGTTTTAACATTTTGTAGCTGAGGGCTACATCCTGGGAGATGATCTTCTCGATTCCATCGACTTCGGTATTGGCATTGTGGATGGTTGCCAACAGAGTGAGAATAGCAAGTTTGTTGGCAGGAAGATCCCGGCTGACGTACTCGCGTGGGCTACTTAGAAAATATCCCTGAAGGTAGTCAAAACCTTTGTCGCAGTAGAGGCGATACTCTTCCATGGTTTCAATCTTCAGAGCCAGCAGGGAGAGCTGTCTGAAGTTTCTCAGATACTTGATGAGCTTGTCGAGTTGACCGTCCTTTAGCTGGTGAACATCAATCCGGTAAATATCCGCAAACTGAAGCACTGGCTGCAGGTTTCTGAGATTCTCAAAGCCGCCCACCGACTGGCTGAAGCCGAGTCTTTTCAGCGCTTTCAGTGCGGTGATCAGATCGTTGTCTACAGTTATATCGTCGGGTAGATCCAGAATAATCTGGTTGGCGGGCAGCGGAAGATCTGCGATGGTCTCAAGAAATTCGCGCGTCACGTTGAAGACAGCTTTACGGTTGCAGACGAGCTCGCTTAAGTCAAAGGTGAGCGTGGCATTTGTCAAAACTTGTGCAGTGGCTTGCGTAGCCTCTTTTTCTGTTTCAATACTTATTGGCGCGCCTGGAGAGCGAAATAACAGCTCATAGCCGAACACACCCATGCGGTTGTTGTATATCGGTTGTCTGGCAACCATGACATCCATTTCGGATGACGGCGATGCCGCTGGCTGGGACATGATCGGGCGCATGGGCTGTTCTCCGACAGTGAAAGACTAAGCAATTTCAGCGGCCTATCCACTATTTTCTTAAGCTCAAGTGCCTGGCGGAGCAGGGGTTGCAGGCTTGCCAGGGTCCGGAGCAATGCTGAATTCGTGGAATTGATCACACCCTGTATGGTCGGTGTATGGTCGGTGGCAAGGCACATGGAGGCATGCTCAAGGAGATCGCACGCCTAGTTCCCAGGCCCCTTAGCGTTCGTGTAGCTTCTCTTGCAACCAGACCTGTATCAGGGACGCATACCGCAAATCACGGGCATTGACAGGCTGTAGCGCGCGCCGTGCATACCCTAAATGACGACTCATTCAAAGCGCCTGTCTGGAAACCTGCTTGTATCAAGATTCCATAGCAGCTGCCGATTTACCATGTGAGACTGGGGCAGATCAGGTGGACATGAGCCGAGGATTTAAGCAGTGAAACTCAAGGCCGCAGGAAAATCGAACACCGGATGCTTTTTTTCCACCAATAGTCGCTGCACAGGGCGCAGTGTGCGATTGGCAGTGAATTGAGCATGGACGTCAAACCCGTAACGGCCGAGGATCTGGTAAGTCGAACCGCCGACCTGGTTTCGCTGCCGGATATCTTTATTCGGCTGAAGACAGTCGTCGATGATCCGGGGTCGTCAATGGCCGATGTGGCCGAGGTGGTGGCGAGTGACCCGGCGCTCACCGCGCGTTTGCTGAAAATTGCCAACAGTCCGTATTTTGGATTTACCTCACAAATCACCACCGTCGCTCGGGCCACCAGTCTTCTGGGTACCCAACAGATTCATGATCTGGTGCTGGCGACCACCGTCACCGCTGCATTTTCCGGCATCCCGACTGAACTCATCAGCATGCAGTATTTCTGGTCGAACAGTATCCGCTGCGGCTTGCTGTGCCGGTGCCTGGCCCAGGAGTGTAACGTGCTGGACAGCGAGCGGTTGTTCGTGGAAGGCCTGTTGCACGATATCGGACACCTGATCATGTACCAGAGCCTGCCCGAGGCAAGCGCAGCAGCGCTGCTAGAGTCGCAGCAGCAAAACAGGCCGCTGTTTCTGGTAGAGCGCATGCTGATCGGGTTCGATTACGCGCAGGTTGGAGCCGCACTGATGCGCAGCTGGCAATTCCCGCCCGGGCTGATCGAATCGGTGTATTACCAGAACGAACCCGCCCGGGCCGGGGAATTCTCCCTTGAGGTGGCCATCATGCACATTGCGGTGCGGTTGAAAGAGCAGGCGATCGCCGCAGCAAAACCTGCCGAGGAGATGCCGCGCATTGATGCAGCCGCCTGGCAGCGAACCGCTCTCACGGAAGAGGTGATCGAGCCCGTGTGCGCAGCGGCTGCCGAGCAGCTCGCCACCACTATCGACATGTTATTCCCCGACAAGCGCATGTCAGCCTAGCCCTGAATGGTAGTTACTTAAGGAAGCTCTGATTTATTTAATGAGCCATCACAGAAGGATGCGCGGTGCGCACCGGGACTATTAGTTCATGGTGCGCACGGCGCACCCAACGGACACTGGAATACCTGAATACCATGCTGTCGCGATTGAATCAGAGGCTGCAAGCTCTTGAATCCCTGATTTAGAACGCAACAGGTGACAGGGTTTATGGGCTCACTCCTGAGTGGCTGGCACGATATCGATATCGACCGCATCTGTCTGCGGCGTTAGTACGCCCATTTCCTAAAGAATACAATCACCTGGCCGAGATGCTCTGAATGGATACTGTCAACAGGGAACTGCTGCAGGCCTGGCTCGACTTGCAGTGCAGCATGGTGGCCGGCGTGACGTGCGCCGCGGTTCTCATTGGCTCAAGGCCTGCAGCCATCTGGCCCAAAGACAGCACTGTGCCGGCGTCGATCATGGCAGCGGCACAACGTGCCGAGCTCGAGCAACGCGAGGTCATCGATTCCATGGCCATGGCGGTGGGTGCGGCAGTCGGGCAACCGTCTGACGTTGTGGCCTGCCCGATCATGGTGGATGATCGGATGTTCGCCGTGGTGTCTTTCGAAATGATCGCGCGTCCAAAAGCAAAACAGCAGGCTGCGCTACAGGTCTTGACCTGGGGCATCGCCTGGCTGGAGTTACTCGCCGGGGATTGGGTCGCCTGCACCGCCGGGCGCCTCGGTATTGTGGTTGAGACGGTGAGCAAGGCCGTGGTCCACGATGCCTTCAAGGCTTCGGCGACCGCCGTGGTGAATGAACTCGCCCGGCAGCTCGCCTGTGAGCGGGTCGCCATAGGCTTCAGGGACGGTCAGGAGATGCGCGTTACGGCGATGTCGAACACTGCATCGCTGGAGGAGCGCGCCAATCTTGTCCGTGCTGTCGCCGCTGCCATGAACGAGGCGGTCGATCAGGATAAGCGCGTTGTCTTGCCGGCCGCCGATAACGATCACGCTGTGCTGGTCTATGCCCATGAACAGCTGAGCGCGCGGTTCGCTGCAAATGCAATCTGTACCATACCGTTTTCACACCAGGGTGAGGTGCTGGGCGCATTGACCTTTGAGCGAAGCCGCAAGCGACCCTTCGACACACAGACTCTGGCGCTTTGCGAGACCGTCGCCGCCGTGGTTGGCCCCATCCTGCAGATCAAACGCAATGCCCAGCTGCCCGGGCTCGTCAAACTGCGCAACGCCTGGCGCAGGCAACTGACAAAACTCACGGGTCGCCGGCACCTCAGCTTGAAGACGGGCATTCTGGCAATCGCTGGCCTGTTGCTGTTTCTGGCGGTTGCCAGCGGTGATTTCCGCATCGACGCCGAGGCCAGGTTGGAAGGCGCGGTGCAACGCGTGGTGGTTGCACCCTTTGACGGTTACATCGCCGAGGCTCCCGCTCGTGCCGGTGATATCGTCGAGCGGGACCAGCTGCTGGCCCGGCTGGAGGACCGTGATCTGAAACTGGAACACGCCAAGTGGTCGGGCGAACGCGCCCAGTTGCTCAAGTCCCAGCGCGAGGCGCTGGCAATGCATAAGCGGGCGGAACTCAGTATTCTTGACGCCCGTCGTGAGCAGGCAGAGGCGGAGTTGGCGCTTGCTGAAGAAAAACTGGCGCGCACCCAACTGAAAGCGCCACTGGCCGGTATAGTCGTCAGCGGCGACCTGAGCCAGTCACTCGGCGCACCGATCGAGCGTGGCGAGGTGCTGTTCGAAGTTGCACCGCTTGACGGCTACCGCATCATGTTGGAGATTGACGAGCGTGATATCGCTCACGTCCAGCCGGGACAGCAGGGCGAACTGGCGTTGTCCGGCTTGCCGCACCAGCGGCACGCCTTCAGTGTAGAGCGAATTCTACCCGTCTCAACGGCCCGGGACGGCGGCAACTTTTTTCGCGTCGAGGCCAGGCTTGCTGATCCGGCCGACTCGCTGCGTCCGGGCATGGCTGGTGTCGGCAAGATCGACGCCGGTGAGCGCCGTCTGATCTGGATCTGGACGCATGGCCTCATGGACGGGCTGCGGCTGGCTTTCTGGAAGTGGCTCGGATAGGGCCGGGGAGAGCACTGGCTTGAGTCACTACGGCAACAGCCCGCACTGGTACCGCGTTAGCGGACTGCATCCCAGTCTGGTTCCCCACGCCGAACTGCAACGTCTCACGGTTCGCGGCAAGGTCTGGTATGTGCTGCACAACCGGGTGTCAGGGCGCTCCTATCGCTTTTCGGGCAATGCCCACCGTTTCATCGCCATGATGGACGGTCGGCGCACGGTCGAGGATCTTTGGGAGGCCAACGGCGATACTCTGGGCGATGACGGGTTGACCCAGGAAGAGGCGGTGGGTTTGTTACGACACTTGTACAGCGCGGATCTGCTCCGGACTGATATCAGCACCGATGCTGCCGAGATTTTCAAACGGCAACAGCGTCAGGCACGTTCCAAATGGATCGGCCGGATGAAGAACCCATTGGCCGTCAAAGTCCCGTTGTTCGACCCCGACCGCACGCTGGAACGTCTGCTGCCCTTTTTCCGGCCGCTGTTTGGGCGCGTCGGCCTGATGCTGTGGCTTGCCGTGGTGTGTGTCGGCGCCGTGATGGCCACCGTACACTGGCCGGAGATTGTCGGTGATACCAGTACCAGTCTGTTGTCGCCACAGAACCTCGCCTTGCTCTGGCTATGTTATCCACTGATCAAGGCGCTGCATGAACTCGGCCACGGGCTCGCCACCAAGGTCTGGGGTGGTGAAGTCCACGAGGTGGGCGTCATCCTGCTGGCGCTGATCCCGGTGCCATACGTCGACGCCTCGTCCGCCGGCACCTTTCCGGAAAAGCGCCGGCGCATGGTGGTCGGCGCCGCCGGCATGATGGTAGAGCTGTTCCTGGCCGCGCTGGCGCTGTGGCTGTGGCTCAATACGGAACCAGGCCTGATCCACTCAATGGCGCATAACACACTGTTGATAGGCAGCGTCTCCACGTTGTTCTTTAACGGTAACCCGCTGTTGCGCTTCGATGGCTACTATGTGATGACCGATGCTATCGGCATGCCGAACCTTGCAACCCGCTCAAACCAGTATCTGGGTTATCTCGTCAAGCGCTACCTGTTAGGGGTGTGCAGTCTTGAATCACCCACAACAGCCGATGGTGAGTGGCGCTGGCTGATCGGTTATGGCGTCCTGTCTTACGTCTATAGGGTTGTCATTCTGGTCACTATTGTGCTGTTCGTAGCCGAAAGCTATCCCGGCGTCGGTGTGCTTATCGCGTTGTGGGCGACAGCGACCATGCTGGTGCTGCCGGTACTCAAGCACACCCGGGCGTTGTTGACCGCTCCTGTGCCGCAGCGCCAGCGCGCACGTGCCGTGTCGATCAGTGCAGGAGTCGTCGCAGGCGCCGCCGCACTGCTGTTCATGGTGCCGGCACCCCTGGCCACCCTGGCCGAGGGGGTAATCGCTCCGCCGGAAGGTGCGGAATTAAGGGCCGGGCACGAGGGCACAATCACCCGCCTGCTGGCCATGCCCGATACCAGGGTGGAACGTGATCAACCGTTGATCGAGACCGAAGCCCCGTTCCTTGACGCACGGACACAGAACCTGGCGGCCAGGCTGCGTGAGCTGTCGATCCGTCAGCAGGTACTGCTGGCAGAACAGAAGCAGGTCAAGGCCAACATCCTGGGAGAAGAGATCCAGGTCGTCCAGGCGGACCTCGAACGCACGCGCGAACAGGCTGCATCATTGTTGCTGCGCAGTCCTGCCGAGGGTGTGTTTATGGTGGATCTGCCGGAGGATCTGCCGGGCCGCTTCGTGCGCAGAGGCGACCTGCTGGGTTATGTGGCAGACTTTGGCGAACCCACGGTGCGGGTCGCGGTGCCGCAAGCTGACATCGGTCTGGTCAAACACCAGACCCGGTCGGTGACTGTCCGACTTGCCGAGCAGCTGGGCTCGCCGGTGGTGGCGACGGTCACCCGGCAGATACCGGCCGCTGTGGAACGGCTGCCGAGCGCGGCCCTCGGTCCAAGGGGTGGTGGCCCGTTTGCCGTTGACCCGGAAGACAGCAGCGGGACACGCGCCCTGGAGGGCGTCTTCGAAGTCGAGCTTGTGTTACCCGTGCCGGTAGAGCGGCTGGGTATGCGCGTCTACGTGCGTTTCGATCACGGCAGCGAACCCCTGGCGCTGCAATGGTATCGGCGGCTGCGGCAGTTGTTCCTGAGAAAGTTCAATGCATAGCGAGGTGCTGCGACCCGGTATTGCCCTGGGTCAGTACCCGGAGCGTGACCATGCGTGCAGAAACGCTTTCGATGCGACCCTGCATAACGCGCTGGGTGCAGTGCGGCGCTGTTCGTTGAATCATACCCGGCGTGCCGATCGGTTCGTCGACGGCGTCAATGACGCGTCCGCAGGGCTGCAGCAGCTGAGCGACGGTCGCTTCCGGCAACGGGTGGATGAAATGCGTCAGCAACTGGCCCGCGCCGGGCTGGATGAAAAACGTGCCTTGGCTTGTTTTGCCCTGGTGCGAGAAGCGGCCCGGCGTACGCTGGGGCAACGCCACTACGACACCCAGATTCTGGGGGGCTGGGTGATGCTCAACGGCATGCTGGCCGAAATGGAAACCGGCGAGGGTAAAACCCTGACTGCCACACTGCCCGCCGGCGCGGCGGCCCTCGCGGGGATCCCGGTGCATGTCATCACCGCCAACGATTATCTCGCCGGCCGCGATGCTGAACTGATGGCACCGGTCTACAAACTGCTCGGCCTGCGGGTCGGAGCCGTCGCCGAACAGGCACGGGAGCCGGATGCCCGTCGGCAGGCGTACGCCTGCGACATCACCTATGGTACACAGAAGCAGATCACCTTTGACTATCTGCGCGACCGTGTCGCGATGGGGTCGCGGCGTGGCGCCCTTGACCTGCAGCTGCGCCAGATGACCGGGCGGGGCGGCAATGCCGCGCCATTGTTATTGCGTGGTTTGTGTTTTGCCATCGTCGACGAAGCCGACAGCGTGTTGATCGATGACGCAGGCACGCCGTTGATCCTGTCCCGTGAGCTCAACAACACGCTGGCAGAAGAGACCTGTGTGAAAGCCCTAGACATGGCCGGCCGACTCGAGGAAGGCCGCGATTACCGACTGCATAGTCAGTATCACGACATCGAGTTGACCAGCACCGGGAGATCACGCCTGCTGGAACAGGCCGCCGGGCTGCCTGCACCCTGGTCCCGGCAACGCGACGCGGAATCACTGGTGCACCAGGCGCTGCAGGCACTGCACTGTTACCGCAAGGACCGCGACTATCTGGTGCACGACGCCAAGGTGCAGATCATCGACGCCAATACCGGCCGCCTGATGCCGGATCATTCCTGGGAACAGGGTCTGCACCAGATGATAGAGGCCAGCGAAGGATGCAAGATTACCGGTGAACGGCAGACACTGGCAAGGATCAGCTATCAACGTTTCTTTCGCCGTTATCTGCACCTGTCCGGCATGACGGGCACGGCCAGGGAGGTTGCCGGCGAGTTATGGTCGGTCTACGGACTCGAGGTGGTGAAGGTTCCGACCTTTCGGCCGCTGCGGCGGCGAGCGGGCACTGATCGCGCCTATGCCACGGCCGACCAGAAGTGGCAGGCCATTGGGGCACGGGTGCGGGAGATCCGCCGCAGCGGGCGGCCTGTGCTGGTGGGCACCTCATCGGTGGAGGATTCCGAACACCTGAGCCGGGTGTTGAACCAGGCCGCCATTCCGCACACTGTTCTGAACGCCCGTCAGGATGGGCAGGAGGCCGGGATTATCGCCCGTGCCGGGCAGGCG
>Ga0055476_10000117_pt1 | contig 18305 bp, 17 predicted proteins | sample Muzzi_CordC_D2_FD_57682 | JGI IMG/M metagenome (GOLD analysis project Ga0055476, IMG submission 57682) | Wetland microbial communities from San Francisco Bay, California, USA, that impact long-term carbon sequestration - Muzzi_CordC_D2 | ecosystem: Environmental > Aquatic > Marine > Wetlands ... | reverse complement strand
CGCTCTCGCGGAAGCTTTCGTGTGGGCCGCATCGACGATCAACGATGGTGAGCACCCGAGCAATTCGACGCGACCCGGCAGCCGAGCCGATGCCAGCCCTCGACGCGCCGCAGAGGTCAGTCCGGCGTCCGCCGCGATGCCGGCGCGGCGTGCACAAGCGAGCGCCATCGCGGCGTTCGCGGCCTGGTGCGAGCCCAACACCGGCAGCTCCACCTCGAACTCGATCGGACCGTCGCGCAACACGAGCGAAAGACCGTCCGGGCCGGCGCTGCGAATTTCGGAAGTGAAGTCGGTATCGAGCCACGCGATCTCGCTTCCGATCGCTCGAGCGCGGCGCTCGAGCACCGAGCGCGCGGCGACGGGCAGGCGCCCCGCGACGGTCGGCACTCCGGGTTTCAGGATTCCCGCCTTCTCGCGCGCGATCCCACCGACGTCGTTCCCCAACTTGTCGGTGTGCTCCAGCTCGATGCTCGTCACACACGTGACGACGGGAGTCACGATGTTCGTGGAATCGAGGCGGCCGCCGAGACCGACCTCGAGCACGGCCCGGTCGACATCGGCTTCCGCGAAGAGCAACAGCGCGGCAGCGGTCGTCGCGTCGAAGAAGGTCGGGGCCGACGCCCGATCTTCGGCCCGCATCGCATCGACGTGCGGCTTCAGGCGTGCGACCGCAGCCGCCAGATGCGCGTCCGGGACTTCTCGGCCGTCGATCCGGAAGCGCTCGGTCCAGCGTTGCAGGTGGGGGGAAGTGAAGGTCCCGACTCGTTCACCGGCTGCGAGCGCGATGGCTTCGACGAACAGCGCGGTCGAACCCTTGCCCTTGGAGCCCGCAATGTGGACCACCGGGAGATCGAGGTGCGGATCGCCGAGCCGCGCGAGTAGATTCCGGACCGGCTCGAGGCCGAGGCGCTCGTAAGGCACGTCGGGTTGCTTCTCGACGTCGATCAGTCCCTCGAGATAGGCCGCGGCCTCTTCGACGCTTTCGATCGCTCGACTCCCCGTTGCAGCATGGCCACAGTGCGGCCGAGACTTCCACTTCGCCGCGTGCAACATGCTTCGCACATTCCTCGCGCGGCGGAAATGGAAGAGGCGACCCGGAGGCCGCCTCGATTCAGATCCGGAGCCCGGATGGGATCATTGAACCATGTAGCGCTTCCACTGGCGGTATTCCTTCACCGCGGTGCTCGTCGATCCGACCGACGGGAAGTAGAACTTGACCGCATGGCCACATTTGTCGCAGATCTTGTAACAGAACTTGAAGCCCTCGACTTCGCGTGTAGCACCCACCATCGTCCGGTTCTCTTCGTTGCAGCAGGCGGAAGGGCGCGACGGCGAAACGATCTTCTTCGGATAATCGTTCCGGGGCTTCTCATCGTCCACGTAATGGATGATGTTCTTGATGATCCGACTCGCTCGCGCGTCGGAGTTCTGCTTCCTGATGTTGCTTCCGATTCGTCTCAAATGGCTGACCTCACAGCGGTTTTCCCTACAGCGTACCCGGACTCTTGCCTCAGGTCGTGAAGAAGGGGGGTGTAGTCCTCGTACTCCGTGCAACACGGCGCGCCATCCGCGTAGCGGAAGACGCGACGATCATCGTTCGGGCTCAACTGCAACAGCGTCGAACTGCGTGTTCCGTACCCGCCGGCGTGCACACACGTGTCGTCCAACGCATTGCCGCCACCGGCGTGCGTGCGACAGAGTTCCGCGAGCGCATCCAACGGTCGATCATGGTCCTCCTCGGCAATGCGACCGACGGCGCGCCCGAGGCCGGCGAGCTTCGTCGGAGGCGTCGCCTCGGGATCGACGTTCCCGATCACGTGGGCGCCCGGCCCCAGATCGATCCGCCGCGGCGACTCGTCGTAGGTGAACAGGAAACAATTCTCCGAGTCGGCCACGAAGAGATTGAAGGGATTGTATGTGTCGGGCCGCAGGCTTTCGATCTCGAGTTTCTCCGCCGCTTCGTCGGCTCGCGACCAACGCAGCGCATCCATTACCAGCAACCCGCGTGACCTACGCCGTCCATCGGGCTCCGTACAGGGCCGGTTCGTCACGGCTGCAAAGACGTCCGATCCGTTCAACCCCAACCAAGTCCCACCAGCCCTCAGATCTCTCGGTGCTGCGATCACCCCGTGCGGCGTGTTTCGCAGCGCGGGCCCTTCGCTCGGACGGTCCAGGTATTCATCCCGATTGGCAGCGATCACCAGCGGCGCCCCCGATATTTGGCGGTGGAGGGCAATCAGCGTGCACACAGTCCGATTCCCGGTGCAGCTCACAACCGCGCCGTGGGCTTCGGATTCGGGCGGGGCGAGCAACAAAGGAGCAGCTAAGTGTACCTAATAGAAGGCTTTTCGCCACCCGTTGGCAGAAGACCCCGTAATTGAACGGAATTCTCTACCCGCGGGGCAGCGGCCGAAGTTCGCCGCGAATCGCCAGGGCTGCTTCGAATCAGCCGATGCGCGATGGCCTCGACTCGCCGAGGATCAGCTCCCGACCAGGCGGAGACCCTCGGCGCCCTCCCGATCCGACGCGGGCTCGTGCTCCTCGCCCCAGCCGTGGGCCGCACGTGCGCGCACCGCTCTCCGGCGCGCTGCGTCGCGATCGAGCCCGAGCCCGTATCGCTCGAAGACACTCGAGAGGTCGTCGTAGTTCTGCTCGAGAGTCGTGCGAACGGATTCGAAGCCGTGCTGAACCGCTTCGTTGCGCTTCCAGAACGCCATCGGATTGAGAGCGAAGAACTTCGCGTCCTGCTCCCTGGGCTCGAGCAGCACGATGTCCCCTCGGAAGCGGCTATCCGCGATGTAGCGCTGCAGGCCGAGCTTCAAACGCGAGTGGAGCATCGTGCGGAAGACCTGGTTCACGATCACCTTCATCCCGCGATCGCTCAGGTAACGGCCCTCCGAGAAGACCGGCGGCTCGCCGTCGACCGGATCGAGCCGATTGAGGAACGGCCGGAACGGGTTGTAACAGATGATCAGATCAGCGCCTTTTTCGATCGCGATGTCGATGTTCGCAGTGTGGCGTACTCCGCCGTCGACGTAGTCGACACCGTTCATCCGTGCCGGCTTGTAGAAGATCGGGACCGCGGACGAAGCCTGGACGGCCTGCGAGATCGTGACGTCGGAAATCTCGTCCGCACCGAAGACCGCACGCTCGGCGGTATCGAGGTCGCATGCAGTGATGTAGAGGCTGCGGCCGGTCTTTCGCTCGAATGCCTTGAAGTCGTTCGGCATCCGAATCCGCTCGAAACTCCGGCGCAGCCAGCGCTCGATCGAGACGTTGTCGAAGATCCCGGTGGGAAAATGGTCGGTGATGGCGGGCATCGTGCGCTTGGGAGCGACGTGCTCGATGACACGCATCATCGTGGCTTCGAAATTCGTATACGTCGGCGCCTTGGCGAATTTGCGGGCCGCGCTTCCCGCGGCACGGGGGAGCCCCGGCAGGCTGCGTGCGAAGTCGACGCCGAGGCTGGGTACGAACCCGATCAGGTCGGCGATCAGCTTGGCCGGGCGTGCTGCGAATTCACGCAAGTTCGGGTTGTAGAAATCGATCGGACGCAGCTGGTCGATCCGGGTGCTCGTGCCATCGAGAACGCGCAGCATCTCGTCCGGCGTGATGCCGCTCGCGAGCGACGCGCCGAGGATCGATCCCGCCGAAATGCCGACGTAGAGGTCGAGATCGGTGATCTTGCGGTCGTCCAGATAGTCGTTCAGCGCCTTCAGCCCGCCGACCTTGAAAGCACCGCCGGAAACGGCTCCGCCGGCGAGCACCAGCGCGATCTTCGGATCCCGCTTGCGGCGAGTGCCGTCACTCTTTCGGATCAATGTCAGGCCCACGAATCCTCTCCCTGAATCGCGTCGGGGGTCAGTTCATCTCATCGGCGCGTCGGACCGGGGGGCTGTACGGCGCTGGCCGTCGTACGCAGTGGTCTGGCGGGAACGACGGAGCGCAGTTCCAGGGTATCGTCGCACGGGGAATTCGTCGACAGGTGTGGCGATTTGAACACGATCCCCTCTTTATGATATTTTCTTCGTCTTCACTTCCTTCCGCTGTAGGGGCGCCATGCGCCGTCGATCGACAGTATTCCGCGCTGCGGCGCTCTTGGCGGGAACGCTGCTGGTGTTCGGCTGCGCGACCTCGACCCCCCAGGGAGGAGGTGTCGGTGCGGGCGGTCAGGCTTCAGCCTCGGTCGACCCGAATGCGCCGGTCGGACCGGTCATCACGGTCGGACGCCGCGCCCAGAGCGCCGTCGAGGGCCTGCTGCTCGGTGCGGTCGTGGGTGCCCAGGCGGGGCCGATCGGAGCCGCGGTCGGCGCCGGAACCTTCCTGATCTACGGCGCACTGACCGGTCACTCGCCGTTGCGGGGCGGAGGCGGCGGAGGCGGCGGATACGGCTCGATCGGCTCGGAGGAAGCCCGCGAGGCTGCGCTCGAAGAGCAGATTGCGCAGGAGGCCGCGCGCGGCGACGTGCTCGAGGACGAGATCGAAGCGGAGCTTCGGCGGCAGGAAGAGCTGCTCCATCAGATCGATTCCGAAGAATCGACGCCCCCTCCGGACGCGAAGACGACGCAGACACAAGCCCCGATTTCGCCGACTGCACGCTCGGCATCGTCCGCCACTCCGCCGGCCGACGACGAGACCGATCTCGCCGAACGTGCCGACCCGCGCAGCGCCCCGTCCGCGCCGAAGGAACGCCAGCTTCCGCTCGCGATCTTCGAGAAGGAAACCGTCACCATCGAGAAGGGGCAGTGGGGCGACAACAAGAAGATGAAGGTCATCCGGCGGAGTCTCGATGCGGACAACGACGGCAAGCCGGAACAGATCCGCTACTACGACGCATCGAACGAACTCATCCGCAAGGAGCAGGACCAGAATTACGACGGCAAGATCGACACCTGGAGCACCTACAAGCACGGCTCGATCACCGCGCGCGAAATGGACACCAACGACGACGGCCGACTCGACGCGTGGGAGGATTACGAGAGCGGCAAGATGATTTCGCGCCAGGTAGACCGCGATCACGACGGCGTGCGTGATGCGTTCTACAGCTACAAGGCCGGCTCGCTCGTCGAAGAAAGACACGACGCCAACAACGACGGCAAGACCGACCTGAAGGTCACCTACCGGAATCGCGAGCGCGTGCGCAGCGAAGAAGACCGCAACAAGAACGGCCAGCTCGACATGTGGGTCAGCTACCACATCGCCGACGGGGTCGAGATGATCGCGCGAATCGAAAAGGACGAAACCGGCGACGGCAAGCCGAACGTGTTCGAGACCTACCGGCCGGCCAACGGGAAGCCCGAGCTCGCCAAACGCGAAGAGGACCGGAACGGCGACGGCGCCATCGACATCACGTCGATCTACGAGAACGGCAAGCTGGTCCGCCGCGAAATCGCCGACCCCAACATGGTCCCGCTCTAGGCCCGCTACACCGCGCGAAGTGTCGTGCGCGACGATGCGGATGTGTTGACCGCAAAGCGGCCAACGCGCGGCCGGACCGGAACCCGACTACTCCGAATTCTCGGGCTCCCCCATTTCGAACTCGAGCACTTTGCGCTGCTGCTCACGGAATCGTTGGATACGATCGCGTTCGATCAACAGCATCAGTTGCTTGTTGCGCTCGCGAATGCGATCGAGCTCGAGCGAAAGCTCGCGAGAAGTGAGCCCGGCGGTCTCGAAAGTGAGATCGAATTCCACGCTACCGCTCGCACCGTTCGTGGAGAGCGCCGTCACTCGTACCCGATTCGTTCCTTCGGTCACCGGCACGAAGCCCGAGAAGCTCCCGTCCGGTGAAAGGTCGACGTCGTAGGACACCTCGCGCGTGGTCAGGTTCGTGAAGATCACGTCCTCGACGTTCGCAAACGTCACGCCCTGAAGGAACGCGATGATGTCACCCGGATTCTGGACCGGCATGAAGGTGCCCAGACTGATGCGCGCGATCTCGGTCGCCGCAATCGGATTCGTGAGCGCGTTGGGTCCGAGTGCATAGGAATTGACCGTAATGCCGGCCTTGTGGGCGAGACGCGCCGCGTTGAGCGCCGCCTCGGTATCGCCCGGATCGGAGACCGATCCGGAACCGATCGGGAAGGTCGGCAGCCCGTCGGTCAGGAACAGCACGACCTTCTTGGCACCGTCGCGCGGTGCGCTGAGCGAACCGGAGAGGTTCGCGAGCTCCGTCACCGCGAGCCTCAGCCCGGCGGCGAAATTCGTGCCGCCGCGCGGGCCTCGCGCCAGGATCCCCACCAATGCACGCTGCACCTTGGCGTAGTCGTTCGTGAGAGGCACTTCGACCCAGGCATCCTGCTGGTCGAAGCGCACGCGGTTGCCCGTGAGCGGATTCATCTCGCCGGAGAAGCTGATCACGCCGACCCGCACCCGTACGGGGTCGAGGGTCGCGAGCAGCGCGCGAGCCGCGCTGATCTCGGCTGCGAGGATCGAATCGTCCGGGTCGGTGTTGCGCAGATCCGGCGGGTAGGTGCCGGGCGGAACCAGCTCCAGATACGGGTCGAAACCGATCTCGCCGTCACCGTCGACGTCGACACCGCTGGCGATCTTCGTCGAGCCCGAGACATCGATGATCAGCACCACGTCGAAGTCGGCCGGCCGTTCGCCATCCGCCATCGCGCTGCCGCGGATCGGCGCCTGGTGCACCTTGTTGCGCACGGGCTCCCCGGGCAGCGGACTCTCGATCGCGATTCGCACGCTCGCCCCATCATCAGCCGCGGAGACGGCGGTCGCGGCAAAGGCCGCTGCGATCGCGACGACCCCGCACGCGGCGCCCAACGACCAGCGAACCGGGATCGTACGATTCACGTCGCCGGAACCTCGCCTGGCGACTCCACGGCTTCGGGAATCGCGGGCGCGGGCGGCGGCTCTGCCGGCGCAGCTTCGGCGCCGGGCGCCTCCACATCATCGCGACGCTCGACCGCCGGGACATCCTGGACGGGAATCGTCGGCGCTTCGGAGAAGCGATCGATCCGCTCCAACGAAGCGCTGATGTCACGCAATCCCGACAGGACCACCTGGCCGACGATCGCGAGGCTCGCCTCCGAACTGTGATCGAGCGTGTCTTCCTCGGTGTTTCGCGCGAGCTCCGTACCGCCGTCGCCGAACCCGGTGTCCTCGATCGTGACGACGCGGCGCATGCCGCGGTCGAAGAAGACCCGATGGCCGGAATCGGGTGCTTCGAAGCTGCTGCCGGCGGGGAATATGTCACGATGGCCGAGCCTGGCGGCGGCGATCCAGAAAGCGTCGCGATAGATCCGATGCGAGAAGCGATCGCGCGCGATGCGGAGGTCGGCGTCCGAGACGCGGTTCAGGTGCAGAAGCAGTCGCACCTTCGAAAGATCGCCTTCCCGCTCGAGTGTCCGCGCAGCCAATCGACTCCCGAGCAGTGCACTGGCGCGATCGTCGTCCGTTCCACGACCGAGCGGCGCTTCCCCGTCGAGGAACAGGAAGCGTGTGGTGTACGGCAACGGCTTCTCGACCAGCACACGGGCCAGTTCGAGCAGCACCGCCGCTCCCGACGCACCGTCGTTGACACCCACGAAGCGAAAGCTCCCGTGATAAGCGCTGTCGTAGGGTGCGATCACCAGGATCAGATCGCTCGACTTCCCTCGAACCGTGGCAGTCAGATTGACGAGCTCGAGTGCGGTCGGCTGTTCTTCGCTGCCGAGCTGCAACTCCATCGAGGTCGGCTTTGCCTCGAGGCCGACGGCCGCGAGCTGGGAGGTGATGTATTCACGCGCCCGTGCGGCCCCGGGGGTGCCGACGGCCCGCGGCCCGATCGCGGCCAGCGCCTCGAGGTGCTTCCACGCGCGCTGGCCCGAGAAGCGGCCAACGAAGACGGCTCCGGCCGGTGGTGCGGCGGCGGACCCGTTCGTCGTCGCCGGCGTGACCACGGTCGACGACCCGCAACCCGAGACGAGGATCCCCATGCTTGCGAAAGTAATCAGGAAAACAGCGATCTGCGGTCGCATTTCGAGTTGCATCTCCAGCGGCACCCGTCACGAATGCGGAAGTTTAACGCGTTGTTGCAGCGTGGCTCAGCGACATCGACTCGAAGCCGTAGGCGGGAATGTCGCGATCCCCGTGATTTTTCTGACACGTTTTCCTGTGCGGGGCCACTCTCCATCCAGAGACCCCTCTCTGGCGGGGTTCTTCAAGAGTGGAAGGCAGGGCCTCGCCGTGCGGGGTTCTGCCTTCCGACCCTCCTCCCCGCCTACCCCGACATCCCAGGTCCCCGGAATCGACTCAGATGTCGCGTGTATGGAGCGCCGCGCTGCGCGGCGTCGATGGGGTTCCGGTCGAGGTCGAGGTCCGGATCAGCTCACAGCTGCCTCGGATCGACATCGTCGGATTGCCGGATCCGTCGGTCCGGGAGAGTGCCGCCCGCGTCCGAGCCGCGATCGCCGGGGTGGGACGGTCGCTCCCGAACCGCCGCATCACCGTCAACCTGGCGCCGGCAGGCTTGCGCAAGGCGGGAGCCGGACTCGACCTGCCCATCGCGGTCGGAATTCTCGCCGCAGACGGTGCCTTCGAGGGGCGCACGCTCGCCGATCTCGCACTGGTCGGCGAGCTCGCACTCGACGGCCGCCTGCGACCGGTTCGCGGTGCGCTCGCGCTCGCGCTTGCCGCGCGTGAGGTCGGCTGCACACGACTGATCGTTCCCGCCGGCAACGCGATGGAGGCGGGCCTGTGCCCGCAGCTCGACGTGCGCGGCGCGAACGACCTCGAAAGCGTGCTCGCGCACCTGCTCGGCGCCGAAACGCTGGCGGTTGCGAGCAGCGAGCCGCCCTCGGAACGCGGCGAGGAAGGCCTCGACCTGGCCGACGTTCGTGGACAGCAGACCGGACGGCGCGCGCTCGAGATCGCCGCCGCGGGCGGTCACGCGCTGTTGATGCGGGGAGCACCGGGATCGGGCAAGACCATGCTGGCGCGACGTCTGCCGGCTCTACTACCGGAGCTCGACTTCGAAGAGGCCCTCGAGGTCACGCGAATCCACGGTGCCGCCGGACGAATTCCAGCCGGGGCATCGGTGCTCATGCGGCGCCCGTTTCGGGCGCCGCACCACACCGCGAGCACCGCGGGATTGTTCGGCGGCGGGAATCCGCCCGCACCGGGCGAAGTTTCACTGGCTCATTCCGGCGTGCTCTTCCTGGACGAACTGCCCGAGTTCGACCGTCGCAGCCTCGAAGCGCTGCGCCAGGTACTCGAAGAGCGCCGCGTCATCGTCGCACGGGCCCGCTCGAGCTGCGAATTCCCGGCGCGCTTCCAGCTCGTCACCGCAGCGAACCCCTGCCCCTGCGGCTGGCACGCCAGTGGCGCCCGTGACTGCCGCTGCGACGACGGCGCGCTCGCGCGCTACATCGGCCGAGTCTCGGGGCCGCTGCTCGATCGGATCGACCTGCACGTCGACCTTCGGCCCGTCGCCTGGCAGGATCTCGATTCGGCCGCTGCCGGGGAATCCAGCGCGTCGGTGCGCGCACGGGTCAACCGCGCGCGAGCCGTTCAAGCTCGGCGCAGCACGCTCACGGGTTGCCGCTGCAACGCCGAGCTTCCCGACGCAGTACTCGACGACACCGTGCGCGCGACCTCCGAAGCGCGACGACTGCTCGGGCGCGCGGTCGAGAGCTGCGGGCTCTCGGCCCGCGCAGCGCGGCGGGTGCTCAAGGTCGCACGCACGATCGCGGATCTCGCGGGCGAAGGCTCGACGAGCCCCCACGCCGTCGCCGAGGCGCTCGGCTACCGCGGCGAATCCGCGGCGAATCCGTGATTCACAGCAGGCTCTGGAGCAAAGTCGCCGCGATCGCGCTGATGAAGATGCCCTGCTTCATTCGAGGCAGGCTCCCCCACCAGTTCTCCCCCTCCAGGCTGAACGCACCCGAACCGATGCACACGTACGCGATTCCGACGATCGCGTAGCCGGTGAGGAACAGCTTGAACGCAGCAAGGCTCGACACAGCCGCAATATAGCGGGCTATCATCGCGTCCGGGGCGTCGCAGTCACGACGCCGACCCCGATTCGATCACCGATGGAGCAACACCATGCAGCGTGTCCGCTACGGCCTTTGCGCATTCGTACTGTTGTTCGCCACGGCCGCATTCCCCGACGAAGCCGAGGAACTCTTCGAGCCCGGCGACCACTGCGTGGCGTACCGGACCATCAAGGAGATGTGGTTCGGCTCGGAGGTCGAGGTCGTCGGCCGCAGCTGCGAAGTCAGTGCCGAACTCGTCACCGCCGACACGGGCTCCCGGGTGGTCGTGAGCGTACCGATCAAGAGCCTCCGCTCGGGCAACATGCTGCGCAACGGCAGCGTGGCGGACCTGCTGGGCGTGAAGCTGCAACCCGACCTTCTCTTCACCTCCGACCCGATCGACGTCGATGCGCTGCTTCCCGGCATCGCGCGCGGCGGCTTCGTGATGTCGGGGAGCTTGAGCCTGGGCAACAAGCCCTACCCGATCGACTTCCCGCTCGAGATCGTCGAGTCCGCCGGTCGACGCATCGTGAAGGGCCGGCTCGAGACCACCTTCGAAGCCTTCAGCATCGAAGTCCCCACCGTGATGGGCGGATTCATCGCAAAGCCCCACGAGGAGCTCGAGTTGATCGTTCATCTCGATGTCGCACGAGTCGACGGTCTCGACGCCTGGGCCCGCGCGGCGGGTCTCGAGTAGCCGCCTCCTCCCCGCGCTCGTCGCTTCCCGCTGCTCTCCCGCCCGGATCTTCCGCACGGCCGACCGCGATCCACCGCAGCGATCGACGACGGCCGGCCGGCTGAATCGGGCCGATTCTTGACACCTTCGTCCCAAAACCGTCACTCGGCGGCGAGCTCCGCCGCAGACATTCTCGTCGAATCGGAAAAACCGCCATTCAATCAATGACTTGAAGGAACCCTTCAATCGATGAATATTTGGCACGAAAGATGCTTCAAACATGGTGAGGAGGAGGAACCCGCATGAGTGCCGCTGCGAGCGTCCGAATCGAGAAGGCCATCGCCCACGAGCCGATGTCCCTGACACTGCTCGAACTCGTCGAAGCCGTGAACGACGTCACTTCGAGCGACGACGAGGTGGTCGCGACCGTTCGGCACATGCTCCGGACCGGCCGAATTCGCCTCTCAGGCAATTTCCGGGGAGTGCCCGCCGGCTTCTTCGGCTGAGACCTCCGTCCTCTCGCCGCAGCAGCGGCCCGCGCCCCGGACCCGACGCACTCGCTGCGCGCCGGCCGTCGGAATTTCCCCTGCTTCATTCCCGCGCCTTGACCGCCACCCGTCAGGAGTGGAACATCGCAGCCGATCGACGGGGGTGACGATCATGGCCAAGACGAAGGCCGGAGCTCGCAAGAAGAGCGGTGCGGCCGCGCGCGCCAAGGCCCGGCCCGCCAAGAAGCGACCCGGAAAGGCCGCGGCTTCGAGGTCGCGAACGCGGGCGGGGGGCTCGACCACGGCCGCGGAATCGAAACGCGCCCAGCCGCCCGCCGGCGCGACCGCAGCCGAACTCGCCACGAAGCAACGGGATATTTCCGTCTCGGAGTTCTTCGCGAAGAATCGACACCTGCTCGGATTCGACAATCCCGCGAAGGCGCTGCTCACGACCGTGAAGGAAGGCGTCGACAACTCGCTCGACGCGTGCGAGGAGGGCGGCGTCCTGCCGGACGTCCGCGTCGAGATCAGCCAGCTTGCAGAGACCCGTTTCCGCATCGCAATCGAGGACAACGGCCCCGGAATCGTGCGCGCGCAGGTCCCCAGGATCTTCGGCAGCCTGCTCTACGGCTCGAAATTCCACCGGCTGCGTCAGAGCCGGGGTCAGCAGGGAATCGGTATCAGCGCGGCCGGGATGTACGGGCTGCTCACGACCGGCAAGCCGGTGAAGATCACCACCCGAGCGGGCCAGCGCGCAAGGGCGCACCACTTCGAACTCGTGATCGACACCCGGAAGAACGAGCCGAAGGTGAAACGCGACGACGAGGTCGATTGGAGGAAGGGACAGGGAACGCGCGTCGAAATCGAGCTCGAGGGCACGTATCGCGGCGGCCAACACTCGGTCGATTCCTACATCCGGCAGATTTCGCTGGCGAACCCCCACGCGCAGATCACCTACGTACCGCCGAAGGCCGAAGCCCACGGCGCGGAACACATCTTTCCGCGAGTGACGAAGGTGGTCCCGGCGGAGACTGCGGAGATCAAGCCGCACCCGTACGGGGTCGAGCTCGGCGTGCTGATGCAGATGTTCCGCGACACCAAGTCCCGCAACCTCCGCTCGTGCCTGAACGGAGACTTCAGCCGGGTATCTCCTAGAACCGCGAAGGAAATCTGCGACAAGGCCGGCGTCGCACCTACGCGACGCCCGAGTGAGATCGGACGGGAAGAAGCCGAGAAGATCCACAAGGCCATTCAAGACACGAAGATCATGGCGCCGCCCACTGATTGCATCGCGCCGATCGGCGAAGACCTGATCCTGCGAGCCCTCAAGGCGGAGGTGAAGGCCGACTTCTATGCCAGCGTGACCCGACGACCGGCCATCTACCGCGGCAATCCCTTCCTGGTCGAGGTCGGTCTCGCCTATGGCGGCGAACTCACGTCCGACGAGTCCGTCACCGTCTATCGCTACGCGAATCGAGTGCCGCTGCAGTACCAGCAGGGTGCCTGCGCGATCACGAAGGCGGTGACGGGCACCGACTGGAAGCAATACCAGATGCAACATCCGCGCGGCGCGCTGCCGGTCGGCCCCATGCTCCTGATGGTCCACATCGCGAGCGTGTGGGTTCCGTTTACTTCGGAGAGCAAGGACGCGATCGCCCACTACCCCGAGATCATCAAGGAGATGCGACTCGCACTCCAGGAATGCGGGCGACGGGTCGCAACCCACATCCGCAAGCGCAAGCGCGAAGCCGACGAAGCGAAGAAGCGCGCCTACATCGTGCAATACATCCCGCAGGTTGCCGTCGGGTTGCAGCAGATCCTCGACCTGTCCGACAAGGAACGCGACAAGGTCGTGCACAACCTGACCGACGTACTCGAACGCAGCAGGAAGATGTGACATGGCCGCACGCAAGAAGAAGACCGGCGCCAGGAAGAGCCCGACGAAGAAGGTCGCACGCAAGAAGGCGCCCGCGCGCGGAACCACCGGGAAGGGAGCCGCCGGAAGGAAGGCCGGCGGCGGGAAGGTGACCGCGAGCGGCGCAAAGGGCCGCATGCGCAAGCAGGATGCGGCGACGATTTCGCTGATCGAGAACGCCGCCGGTGAGGTCTACCGAGACATCCGAAAGAAGACCAAGCCCGACCTCGAGTTTCCCGTTCGCTCGCTGAAGAACGTTTCCTACTCGACGAAGCGGGGCTACTTCGAAATCGGCAAACAGAAGAAGACCCGAACGCTCACCGTGAACACCGTCAAGAGCTTCGCCCAGACGTTGCGAATGATGGGCCTGTCGAAGGACCTCGTCGAAACCAACGACTTCGCAACGAAGCGGGACGCCTACTACCAGAGCAAGAACTGGGAGGAAGCGCGCTTCGACGACCAGAGCGAGTCCGACACCGTGATGGACGACATCGAGGCGATGTTCTCGCTGCGCGGAACGTCACGCGAGCAGCTCCGCTTCATCCCCGACGAACACGGTGGTGCGGTTGCGGGCAGGCTGATCGTGCTCGATCCGGACCGCGAAACCGGTGAGATCGAACGAATCGACTGCACCCGCTTCGGATCGGGAGCCTATTCGATCCCCTCGAGTGTCGAACAACTCTCGTTCGAAACCGACGCGAAGTTCATCCTCGCGATCGAAACGGGCGGCGTCTTCCAGCGGCTCCAGAGCCACAAGTTCTGGCAGACGGAGAACTGCATCCTGGTCTCGCTCGCGGGCGTACCGACACGCGCCACGCGTCGCTTCATCCGCAAGCTGTCGGACGAATGCAAGATTCCAGTCTACGCCTTCGTCGATTGCGATCCGTACGGAATTTCGAACATCTATCGCACGCTCAAGGTCGGTTCGGGAAACGCTGCTCACCTGTCGCAGTTCTTCTGCGTCCCCCAGGCGCACTTCCTCGGGGTGACGCCGCAGGACATCATCGACTACGAGCTTCCCACACACCCCTTGCAGGACGTCGACGTCAAGCGCGCCAAAGACGCTCTCAAGAACGATCCGTTCTTCAAGGCCCACCCTCCGTGGCAGAAGGCGATCGAACAACTGCTGAAAATGGGCGTGCGCGCCGAGCAACAGGCGCTGGCAAAATGGGGCCTCAACTACGTGATCGAAGAGTATCTGCCGCAGAAACTCGCCCACCGCGAACGCTTCCTGCCCTAGCCCGACTCGGAATCCGGAGCCCGCAAAGGCCCGCCCGGTGGTATCCTCGTCGCCCGGAAGTCGGCATTCAACGTGTATCGCGGAGGTTGCGAATCGATGAAGGGCATCCTGCTGGCTGGTGGTTCGGGCACCCGGCTGCACCCGATCACGCGCGGCGTCAGCAAGCAACTGTTGCCGATCTACGACAAGCCGATGGTCTACTACCCGCTGTCGACGCTGATGCTCGCGGGCATTCGAGACGTGCTGTTGATCTCGACGCCCGAAGATCTCTCCGCCTACCAGCGGCTTCTGGAGGGGGGCGAACGATTCGGGATTCGGATCGAGTACGCAGAGCAGCCTCGCCCCGAGGGCCTCGCCCAGGCGTTCATCATCGGCCGCAAGTTCGTCGGCAACGACCGTGTCGCGCTCGCGCTCGGCGACAACATCTTCTACGGCCACGGCATGCAATCGGTACTCCTCGGCGCAGCCGCGCGAGAGACGGGCGCCACCGTATTCGGCTACTGGGTCCACGATCCGGAGCGGTACGGTGTGGTGGAGTTTTCGGACGACGGAACCGTGCTCGGCATCGAGGAAAAGCCCGCGAAGCCCCGTTCGAGCTACGCCGTCACCGGAATCTACTTCTACGACAACCAGGTCCTCGACATCGCGGCGGGCCTCGAGCCGTCGCCGCGCGGCGAACTCGAGATAACCGACGTCAACCGAGTCTACCTGCAGCGCCGGCAACTCCATGTCGAGCTGCTCGGACGCGGCGTCGCCTGGCTCGACACCGGCACCAACGCATCGCTGTTGCAGGCCAGCAACTTCGTCGAGACGATCCAGGAACGGCAGGGCCTGAAGATTGCGTGCCTCGAAGAGATCGCGTTCCGGAACGGCTACCTGTCGCGCGACGATCTCGCCAGGATCGGCGACGAGATGCGGAACTCGCAATACGGCGCGTACCTGACACGCCTCGCACGCGATGGCCGCTGAGGTGTTGAATTTCATCGGCACGGACCTGCCCGGAGTGGTACTCGTCGAGCCCGAGGTTCACGGCGACGAACGAGGCTTCTTCCTCGAAACCTATCATGCCGAGAAATACCGCGAGGGCGGCATCCGTGAACGTTTCGTTCAGGACAACCACTCGCGATCGTCGCACGGAATCCTGCGTGGACTCCACGCTCAGTCACCGATCGCGCAAGGCAAGCTGTTGCGCGTCATCGAGGGCGAAGTCTACGACGTTGCGGTCGACGTCCGAGTGGGCTCGCCCACCTTCGGGAAGCACGTCTCGGTGATGCTGTCGGCCGAGAACTTCCGTCAGATCTACGTGCCGCCCGGCATGCTGCACGGTTTCGTCGTCACGAGCGAGGTCGCTCAAGTCGAATACAAGTGCAGCGATTTCTACCGCCACGAACAGGAATTCAGCGTGCGCTGGAACGACCCCGAACTCGCGATTCCGTGGCCGATAACCGACCCCGTACTGTCCGACAAGGACCGCAACGCGCCGCTGCTCGACGAAGTCCGCAACCGGTTGCTGCCATACGAGCCCGAAACGCGCTAACGAGCTTCGGCTCCTCGGCGCGGCGGCGAGCGTCTCGGGCTTCTAGAAGTCTTCTTCGACGTCGCAGCCCTCGCTACCCGCATCGTCGGTGAGATGACCGGGCGCACCGCAATAGGTGCAGAAGACCTCGTCGCCCTTCTTCTCGTCGCCTGCGAGCGGGAGATCGGCGCTGCATATCGGGCAGGTCAGATCCTTGATCATGTCGATGCAATCGGAGCAACCGCGCTCGCGCTTGAGCCGGCCGCTACCGGGCCGGCAGCCAGCGTGTGGCCTCGTCCCAGCCCGGCGTCCGCAGCTGATCGCCGCCCGCAACCACCAGCATTCCCTCGCAGTCGGGCTGGGACTCGACGAGGGCGAGCCCGTCTTCCGGCGACAGGATCAGCAGCGCCTTGCTCAAGGCTTCCGCGAGCGTCGCATCGCGTGCGACGATCACCGCCTGGCGCGGCTCCGTGAGCGGTCGCCCGCTGCGCGGGTCTATCACGTGCCCGTAGCGGCGGCCGCCGATCTCCAACCAGTGACCGAAGCTGCTCGACACCGACAGCGCCTGGTCGGAGAGGGTCACGATGCCGAGATCGGTCGTTTCGGGTCCACGCACGAGCAGGCGCCAACCCGCCGCGCCGCCGGGCCGGCCGAGCGCGAGCGTGCTGCTCTGGCCGAAGTCGAGCAGCGCGTTCGCGATACGGCGCTCGCGCAGGACCGGCCGCATGCGTTCGAGCGCGAAGCCCTTTGCGACGCCGCCGAGGTCGACAGCGACACCCGGTTCGGCCAGCTCGACCCTGCCGTCTTCGGACACCCGGATCGAGTCCGCTCCGACGCGCGCTCCTGCGCGCGCGAGTTCGTCATCCGTCGGCAGCCGCTTCGCCACGGCCGCATCCGTCCAGAGTCGAACGAGTGGCCCGACCGTAACGTCGAACGTCCCGTGCGTGAGCCGCGTGTACGCGACCGATCGTCGCAACAGTTCCGCGACTTCCGGGTCGACGAGCTGCGGCCCGGATCCGGCTGCGGCGTTCAGGCGGCTGACTTCGCTCTGCGAATCGAAGATCGTCATCAACGCATCGAGCCGCTCCGCAGCCGCAAAAAGCTCCGAAAGCGTCGACCGTGCCTCGCGCTCGCCTTCGCCGTACAACGTGATTTCGAGCACGGTGCCCATCACGTAGCGGCCGTCGGAGACGGGTTGCGAGCGCCGCGCCCCGGAGCCTACGCAGCCCAAGAGGGCGAGAACCGCGAACACGGCCGCGGCGCGGGGCCTCACGGCGGCGGAGTCTCCGGGCCGCCTTTCCCCATTCCGGCATAGTTGCGCTGCGAGCCCGAGAAGACGGCCCAGAGCGACAATGCCACCAATGCCGCGAGGCTGCCCTGGAGCAGCAGGAAGCCCGCAATCTTCAGGTAGGCGAACGCCGGGTGGATGAAGCGCACCCCCCAGCCCGACCCCTCGTCGAGCAGCGCCGACAGGAACGGCACCGCGATCAACCAGGCTTTGGTGCGGCTGCCGAGCGGCACGAAGAGGACGAGGTGCGTGAGCACCAACAGCAACATTCCCATCGCGAACAGGTGGAAATGCGACACTTCCAGCAGCCCCTGATAGCTGCGGGGCGACAGGAAGCGCTCTTCGGAGCCGAGGTAGTACTCGACCACCGATGCGGCGCTGAGGTTCATCTTGTTGAAGTACATCAGCGCGTTCGTGATCCACAGACCGATCACGTAGGAGCTGTACAGCACCACGATCGTCTGCAACAGGCGGTTCCGGTTCCACTCGCCGGTGATGAAGAAGCGCACGGGGCGGCTCCTGGCTGCGCGTTCGGCCGCTCTGCGGCCAGAGGGCTACTGAGTTCTAGTCGTGCGATGACCGGTTTGCGGCCATTGCTTCGGCATCGTCGCTCGTCTCGACTTGCCGGGAGAGCTCCTGGCTCCGGGTCGCGAGCAGTATCTCGTAGAACGCCAGCGCGCGCCGCACGCCGCGGGTCGTGGCACGCGCCGAGAGCGTCGCGCCCGCAATCCCGTGGATGTCGCCGCCCACGCGCAGGCTCTGGCCACCGGCCTTCTGCTCGAACTGCGCGTACCAACGATCGCTGGGCTGGTATTCGCGCGGTTCGTAGAACGCGAGCACCCGCAGCGACCGCACGACGCCGTTCGGAGCCAGAACCACCATGAAGGCCTCGGGCATGGTGCGCACGGTGTGGGTGTCGATGAACGCGTAGCCGAGAACTTCGTTCCCCTTCATTCCGATGTAGACCTTCACGAGCTTCGACTCGACCTCGCCGCGCGAGATCCGCTGGATCCGTTCGACCTGCTCCTCGTTCAGGACGTGGGTCCGGGTTTCGATCCGGTCCGCCCCCGGAAATGCGAGATCCAACGCCTCGGATCGGCTGTGATAGACCGTCGCAGCCGCACGATTCGGAATCGCGAGCGGCAAGAGCAGCACGAGGAGCACGAGCAGCAGAAGATCCGGGACTCTAGAAAGCAAATCCCACTCCC
>Ga0055476_10000115_pt1 | contig 18431 bp, 13 predicted proteins | sample Muzzi_CordC_D2_FD_57682 | JGI IMG/M metagenome (GOLD analysis project Ga0055476, IMG submission 57682) | Wetland microbial communities from San Francisco Bay, California, USA, that impact long-term carbon sequestration - Muzzi_CordC_D2 | ecosystem: Environmental > Aquatic > Marine > Wetlands ... | reverse complement strand
AGGTGCGCGCCCTCGATCAGCACATCGGGCGACTCGAGCCCGACGTGGTCGTGTTGTACGACGGTCTCAACGAGCTGACCGTTGGCGCGAACTCCGCCGCGCTCTTCGGCGAGCCGACCCCGACTCGCGACGGCGTGAAGTGGCATCCGCTCTACCACGAACACGACTATTCGCAGCGAGTGGCGGATTATCTCGTGCACATCGACGAGGCAGCCCGGATCGCGAGGGATCACGGTGCCAGGTTGCTGGTCGTGCTTCAGCCGTCGCTCGTCGAACGCGGGTCGCCCAGCGAAGTCGAGAGAGAGCTGCTCGCGCTGTCGCTCCAGTGGCACGAATCGGCGCGCGCGCTCACCATCAGCTACGAAGCGATGAGGCAGGGCCTGATGCAGCTGGAACTCGAAGGCGCGCTGACCTTCCTCGACGCATCGCGGGCCTTCGATGCTGAAACGGCGACGGTGTTCGCGGACATGTGGCACTACGGCGACGCCGGGCATCGGCTGATCGCCGATATCATGCTCGATCCCATCGCTTCCCTGCTGCGCGCCGCTCGCGCCGGCGCACCCGGCGCGCCCGGCGCATCGGGCTGAGCGCGGGAACTACTCCATATAGCCGAGGTCGCGCAGGGTCTCGATCTGTTCCGGCGACAGCGTTTGATCTTCGCGAAGCAGTCGATCGGCAGCGAGGATGGGAGCGAGGCGCGCTCGAAGCGCCGCCACCACATCCGGATGCTGTTCGGCGACATTCACGCTCTCGCCGGGATCCGCGCGAAGATCGAAGAGCCGGTCTTCACCACCCTCGGCAGTCGGGATGTGAACCAACTTCCATTCGGCCGTGCGGACCATGCGGTGCTTGCCCGCGATACCCGGCAGGTGACGCTCCGGATCGAGCCCCATGAAGGCGCGTCCGCTCTCGCCGTAGGCCCAGCGGGATTCTTGCGATTCTCGACGGATCTCGCCCAGCAGGCTCGATCCCTCTACGCCTGCGGGAATCGGAACGCCGACGGCTTCGAGAAGAGTCGGCATGATGTCGATCACGCTGACCAGTGAGCCGACCGTGCGACCCGGAGCGAACTCGGGGTGGTGCTTCGGGAAGTAGATCAGCAGGGGCACATGCATCACCGGTTCGTCGACGCGCGGCCCGTGTTGCAGGTAGCCATGCTCGCCCAAGCTCTCACCGTGGTCGGATGTGAAGACGACGATCGTTTTCTCCAACAAACCGATCGACCGCATCCGCTCGATCAGGTTTCCGATCTGGGCATCGGTCTCTCGCAGCGCGGCGTCGTAATGGGCGATCCGGTGACGCCGCGACGTCTCGTCGTCGTCGACGGCCCACACCATGGCATTCCATGCTTTTGCGTCTTCGACTCGAAAGCCCGACTGCTTTCCGATTCGTTTGATGCCGTAGTCGCCGACGTTGAAGGAATGGTCGCGCCCCGCGCAGGCGTCTTCGGGAGAGAGCCAGCGCGTGACCGTGTACGGCCAATGACCGCCCTTCGTCTTGACGAAAGCGAGAAACGGAGTTTCGCGCTCACGAATCATCCAATCCTGAAGCGTTCGCAGCACATTCTCGTCATCTCCGAGATTGGAAAAGTATTCACTGAAGGCCTTTCCCCCGGTCATCTCCTCCAGGAACGTCAATCCGTCGAACGCAGCAGTCTCATAGCCGGAATTTCGCAATACCGACGCAAGGACCGGTGTTCCGTCGAGGATCGGGTGATCGAAGAGGAAGCGGACACCGTGGCGCGGTGGATTCACTCCGGTCAAGATCGACGAGAAGGATTGCCAGGTGCGCGGGGCGACGGTGATCGCGTGGGTGAAGTTCACACCTTCCCGCGCCAGTTCTTCCAGCGCCGGCGACGTCGGCTTCGGGTAGCCGTTGAGCGACAGGTGGTCGCCTCGAACGGTATCGGGAACGAGCACCAGCACGTTCCACTTGCCCGTCCTGGCGGCCTCCGGGCCCGAATCGCACGCCAGTGCGAGCGAGATCGCGCCGGCGAGGATCCCCAGCGCGCGACCCGGTCTTCGAAGCAGCGTCGTCATCGCTTCATTCTATCCGATCCGTCGAGCGTCGACGGCTTCCGAGAGCGACGTCGTTCCGTGACTACGGTTCGATGAGATGCTCCGAGCGGAGGTATGTCGCGATTTCCCGCGCGAAGATCCGGTGCGCGGCCCGATTCGGATGCGGATCGAATTCGTGGATCCAGAAGTCGCTGGGGCGCGTGCCGACGAAGCCCTCGCGGGTATCCACGTAATGCACCCCGTTCGCTCGCGACAGCCGTTCGGCTTCGACGTCGATCGGAAGCTTCTCGGAGCCGTCGAATTCCAGGCGAATCAGTACGACGGGAATCTGCGTCTCTTTCGCAATCGCCCCGAGACGCACGATGACGCTCTTCTCCAGCGGGCGGGTTCTCACGGGGAGAGGGCGTCGGTCGGCCTCGCGATCTTCGATCGGTGCATTCTCCTCCGTCGGGCGTTTCGACAGATCGCCGCCTGCCGTCACCGACATGAAGGCTCGTTCCAGCAAGCCGAAGTCCAGCTGGTTCGGATCCGGCGCATTTCCCAACCGACGCATCAGGAGTCGGTAGAAGTAGCTCTTGAGGATGGGATATGACTTCCGAAACGGATTGACGACATCCGGATCTTTCGCGGGATTCATTCTCGCGATCGAAGCCGCCGGGCCGTTCACCAACCACGGCATGCTCAGTCGCGTGGCGGTGAAGAGGATCAGGTCGAGGTCGTAAGCGAGCGCTCGATGTTCGAGCGTCGCGAGCACTTGCTCCGGGTTGTACATGCCGACGGCGAAATTGATGAATTCGTAACGAGTCGGCGCGAATTCGCGAGACAGCTGCTCTTCGAGAAGGGAGTGGAACGCGTGCTCGATCGCGACGCCGGACGGCATCGCGAACGACGATCCCAGGACGCCGACTCGGAAGATTCCCCGATCCTTTGCGAGCGGGTACTCCCGATCCCTCAAGCCCCGAGAATTCGTCCGAAACGGCGCGAACTTGAAGATTCCGTCGAGGTTCGGCTTCAATTCGAAGACGAGACCGCTGTCCGGCGGAGCGGGTCGGGTGAAACCGGTCTGCGGGAGCCCGCGGAGACTGTTGATCTGGGCCGGAACCAGCGCCGCAAAGCCGAAGAGATGGATCCTCGCACTGACTTCGAGCAGGAGGAACAGACCCGATCCGAAGAACGCGAATCCCAGCAGCCGGCGAAAGATGGATCGGGTCGAATGCGCCATTGTCGAAATCGTCGGAGCCTCGAGGCTTCGAGCCTCTTTCCAACATAGCGGCTGCCGCCGACCCTCGGGGGGATGGGACCCGGTTGACGGCCCGTGGCCGAGTCACGGCCGCGCGATTCGTCTTCGATGTGCGGAAACAGCCGCGAGCGAGATCAGCCCGAGTGCCGTGAGTCCGGAGATCCATGCTCCGCGCCGCAGCGGGGCCGAGCGATAGCGGAATGCGACGGTCGATCGTCCCGCAGGAACCCGGACCACGCGGAACGCGAAGTTGGCTCGCTGGATCGGCGCAGGCTCGCCGGCGACCGTCGCTTCCCAGCCAGGGTAGTACTGATCGGAGACGTAGAGAAAGCCGTCGTCCGGGGCATCGACGAGGATCACGAGTTCTTCCCCGCGGCTCGACTGGATCTCGACCCGCCCATCGCCGTGCGCAGCCGACCCGACGAAGCCGTCGGCGGGCGCCTCTTCGACGAGTGCGACCTTTCGGGGGTCGTGATCCGGAGATGCCAGGCGTTCGAGCAGGATTTCGGGGCGGGAAACGATCTCGATCAGCGGCACGAAGAACGCTCTCGGCAGCGAGCGGTCGTTCTCGTAGATCGCGACGCCCCGCCGTTCCTCGACGAGGCGAAGCGGCGGTTTCAGCGCGCTCGGGTCGTCCTCTGCGTCCCGGTGGATGACGAGAAACCGGGTAGCCAGCAGGTCGAACAGCGGCCGATTCTCCGGCAGGCCGACCGCATCGAAATAGAATTGATTCAGAGTCACCATCGGGCCGTCCATCCGCATGCGCATGAAGAGCTCTGCGAAACGTTTCGATGTCTGTGGCTCGTAGTCGGCGATGGAGGGGACGCGGAAGATCGAAGCCGACTTTCGGAAGAGGGAGTAATCGAAGTGCACCCCTCGTTCGTAGATTCGATCCTGATTGCTGATTTCCGTCCGTATCCGCTCGAAGGCCCACTGCTGCCCCAGCAGGGAAGCCGCCTCTTCGCCCGGCGCGAGCCTGGTGAGGGTTCCCGCGGTTCGATGGGCGACTCCGACCAGGTTGAGCGCGAGCAACGACGGAATCGCGACGGCGGCGACCACCCGTGCACGTGGCAGCGATCCGCTCGTTCCGATGGCGCCGACGATTGCGAGTGCGAGTCCCCATTCCGGCCAGTGGAGGCCGGAGGGAATCAGGAGATGCATCGAAATCACTGCGACGAGAGCGACGAGCAGCGCGAATCTCGCCCGACTCGGAAAATCGCGATCTCGCGTGATTGCATCGGCTCCGATCGCGACCAGGAGGCTCATCCCGAAGCTCGTCATCCAGATGAATCGACCCGGATAGCGGAATGTCCTGCCGAGCGGAAGCTGCTGGTAGAGCTCGTAAACGCTGGTGTTGAAGGCGAGCAGGAAGTACAGCCCGGCGGCAAGGAAGCAGAAGACGGCGATTCGGCGCGCGTGGGAAGCTGCGAGAGCCACGCCCGCGAGCATGACCCCGACCACGCTGAAGGTATGGGCGGCACCCCAGATCCGTTGATCCATCAGGCCGACGAAGCGACCCCAGGGCGAACCGCCCGGACTGAGCTCCGACGCGGACAGCGCCTCGCCGCGAAAGGACTGGCCCGCCAGCTCCATCGAAGGAAGCAGTTGAATCGCTCCCAGGAGGGGCGGGACCACGAGCCCGAGTGCCAGGGCGGCCGGCGCTCCCGTTTCGAGGCGCCCGCTGCGAGAGACCAGCTCGAACACGACACGCAGCGCGATCCACTGGTAGGTGAACACCACGATCTGGGGAAAGCCGCCGAGCAGCTGGAGCGTCAGCACCACCCCGAGACCGATTCCCGCGCCGGTCGTTGGGCGGCGCAGGATCCGCTCGCACAGGTACGCCGCGGTCGGAAGCCACACGTAGACACCGTGTTCGAAGGAACCCGAACGAGCGATGGCCGCGTTGCCGCCGCCGAATACGAACGCCATGGCCCCGCACAGCGCTGCGATCGGGCCGAGTCCGAACTCGCGGCACAGCAGATAGGCGCCGATCCCGCCGATAGCGAGATTGACGAAGAGCTTCACGTCGATCGCCAAGCTCGTGTCCAACAGGAAGGAGAGGGCGTTCACCGGATTGAGCAGCGCCGTCGAAATGATCGCGAAGAACGGTTGCCCGCAGTTCTGGAAGTCGTTCCAAAGCAGGCCGTAACCGTGTTCGAGCGCGTCGCGCGCGTAGAGGAAGTTCGGGTACGTGTAGGCGTATACGTCGAAGCCCGGGAAGCCTCGGCTGTAGCTGGCGATCAGCCAGGCGTGAGCGGCCGCGACGATCAGCGTGCCGAACACCGCCCACGCGCCGGGACTGCGCCAGAGAGCTCCCAGCTTCTCGCGAATCCTCACCGACGTCACCACGTCGCCCGCGTTGCGTTGGAATGGCTCATCCGGCGGGTGTGACCTCTCCGGCGGGCTTGTGCACCTTCAGGAACAGGTCGTTGCCGAGGAAGAAGCGCACGAGCCGAAGGCGCCCCCATCCGCCGATCCAACCCACCAGGCGGTTGCTCGACAGCTTCGCGGTGTGGCGGTGTCGGGCGGAGCGCAGCAGGTCTTCGCCGATCCATACCTCGGCGTTCGTGAGGCCCGCCAGCCGCGCGACTCGTCGGAGTGAAATCGTCGTATACTCGTGAACGTGTACCATCTGATTCACTGCGAGGTGATTTTCGAGTGCTTCTACGGTGCCGGGATCGATCCGCCTCAGGATCGGCTTCGCGATCGGGTAGACGACCTTCATGAACATCGCGTTCGGCGCGGTGTGTATCAGCAGGAAGCCGCCGGGGCGGAGCACGCGGTACATTTCCCGCAACATCTGCGCGCCGTCCTCGATGTCCTGGTGTTCGAGCACATCGCCGGCATAGACCCTTTCGAAGGCGTCGGAGTCGAAGGGAAGCGCCTTGCAGTCCGCGATGCGGAGGTCCGCCCCGGTCACGGCGGCCAGCGTCGAGCGAGCGATGTCGATGGCGGATTCCGAGTAGTCGATCCCGGCGACGACGGCTCCCCGCTCGGCGCAGTGGCGGAGGAACTCGCCCCTGCCCAGCCCGACCTCCAGCAACGTCGTCCCCGGGCCGAGTTCGAGAAGGTCCAGCTGGAGCTGCTTGACGTGACTCAGGGATCCGGACTTGAAGTCCTCGTATCCCTCGGTGTTCTCGCTGAGGAGGTAATCGCGATCGTAGACCTCGGAGGGAACGCGTCGCTTCGTCATGCTCTGCTCGTCGCGGACTTCGGCACGCGGCAGCGCCTACAACAGCCAACCGACCAGCCGCAGTACACCGTGCTTCACGGCGCTGCGATGGTGGCTCGGTCCCCGGGTCGTGAGGATTCGCTCGCGATTGCGCAGGTACCAGTCGTAGCTTTCGATGAACATCTCATCATTCGAGAAGCGAGGCTTCCAGTGCAGCTCGCTTTCGGCTCTGGCATTGTCGAAATACATCGAGCGACCGTACATGAGCCAGTGGTAACCCGACAGGGGCGACAACCCCAACGCACTGGTCAGCTTCATGCCTGCAATCGCCGGTCGCATCGGAACCGACTTGACCCTCGAGCCGGTTCCGGCGTGCTGGCAGAGATTCTCGAGCACCTCGCGCATGGTACCGTAACGGTTCGCCCCGCAATTGTACTCCGCGGGCCCGGCGCGCCCCGCGGCGAGAATACACGCCTCGGCGAGATCGGCCGCGTGGATGAACTGGTACACGTTGTCGCCGCTTCCGAGGACCGGCACGTTCGAGCCCCGGCTGATCCACTCGAAAAGGATCTGGAAGATTCCGAGACGCCCGCTGCCCAGGATCGTCCGTGGCCGGATGATCGACACATCGAGCCCACGTGCGACGAACTCCGCGCAGATCCCTTCTGCGGCGTACTTGGCCCTGCCGTAGGCTTCGGCGGGTCGGGCGGGCGTCGCTTCCGTGACCGGCAGCTGCACGGGAACGCCGTAGATCGCGCTGGAAGAGGTGTGGACGATCTTGCGGACGCCGGCTGCCAGCGCGGCTTCGAGCAACAACCCGGTTCCGTGGGTGTTGACCGATTGCAGCATGGCCCGATCGCGGACGAGCGGCACCTGCGCCACGTTGTGATAGATCGCGTCGACGCCGTCACAGGCGCGGGCGACGGCGTCGGCGTCTCGGATGTCTCCCTGCTGGAATTCGACTTCGGGCGGGCGATCGTCGGCGTCTACCAGGTCGAAGACGCGGACCTTCGCGCCGCGTGCGACGAGTCGCCGGACCAGATCCGATCCCAGGTATCCGGAGCCGCCGGTTACGAGCTGCAGGCCGCGAAACGGCGAATCGCTCACAGCTCGCCCTGCGTGTCGAAGACGTAGGCGAGACTTCGCCGCATGCCTTCTTCGAGCGCGATGCGGGGTTCGTAGCCCAATTCGTCTCGCGCCTTCCGGATGGAACAGGCGATCGACAGATTCATCTCCGACAACACATGGATCTTCTGGTTGTAGAGCCCGACTCGTTGCAGGGTCCAGTCGGCGGCGCGCGCCACGTCGCTTGCAAAACCGGGAAGGCGCATTCTCTTGTGGGAGCAGCATTGGTCGAACTCGCTTTCGAGCAGGTGTTCGACCACGTCGATGACCTCTCGCATCGAATACGGTCGCGCATCGGCGATCCAGTAGGTCTCGCCGCCGGCGCGTTCGGAAGCGGCAGCGAGGAGCAGTCCCTGGCAGAGGTTGTCGACGTAGGTCATCGAACGGCACCATTCGCCGTCGCCCACGAGCGGCGCGCGGCCGTCCCGGATCATCCGGAAGAACAGGGTCTGGCGAGCCGGTTGGAAGGGGCCGTAGAACCAGGGTGCGCGGACGATCACGACCTCGAGGGACCCGTCGTCACGAAACTGCCGCGCCGTCTGCTCCATGTGCATCTTGGAACGACCGTATTGCATGTAGGGATTGTACGGCGATTCCTCGTCGAAGCGGTGGTCCGGATGCGGGTTGCTTCCGAACGGAGAGTTCGACGAGACGATGACTGCGCGGCGGACCCCCGCTTCGACCGCTGCTTCGAGGACGTTCCGGGTGCCTCGAACGTTGACGTCGTGAAAATCCCGGATTCGCGCCGGATGGATGACACCCGCCGTATGGAAGAGGACGGATCCGGCAGCGCCCTCGCACAGGCGGTTGCAATCGTCGCGGCTTCGGATGTCGCCCGAAACGACGTCGACCCGATTCGCCAGCTCCTCTCTCAGACGAAGCGATTCGTTCGGAAACAGCAGCGCTCGGAGCTCGGGCGGCGGGGTCGGCGGGCCATCGTCGTCGGGCAGTCCTGCGACCAACGCCTGCAGCAGGGCGGTTCCCAGCCAGCCCGAACCTCCGGTCACGAGAATGCGATCCGCCGCCAGTTCGAACGGAGCCACGCTACAGCTCTCCGAGAAAAGCGAGGGCGTTGCGGCGCGCGAAGGCCATGATCGTCCCTTGTGGGTTTACGCCGGGAGCCCCGCACAGGATCGAAGCGTCGGAAACATACAGCCCGCGCTGATCGTGGACCTGCCCGAACGAATCCACGCTGCAGCGAGCGCGATTCTCCCCCATCGGGCAGGACGACGACAGGTGGACCGTGGAGAGATTGGTTCGTTGCGCCGGCAGGGGGCGCGGAATGTCCGTCAGATCGTCAGGGCGCGTGATCGCTCGCATGCCGCGGACCGTCGGAAAGACTTCCTTCGCTCCCGCCTCGAGCAGCAGATGAGACAGCTCGCCGACGGCGTCGGACAGATTGCACAGGTCTTCGCGCCCGAGTCGGTAACGGACCAGCGGTTCGTTGACGATCGGAAGCGAACGGACACTCCCCGAGCCGCCCCACGAGATGGCGTAGTAGACCGCGGCCCTTCGCCAGTCTTCGAGTGTCGCGCGAGCGGAATCCGGGTGATCGCTCATCGCCATCGCGAGGTGCGGGCGCGTGCTGATCGAGCATCCGAAGCTGAAGCGCGACGACACATCACCGACCTGGTCGGCCGGAACCCACATGTCCGGGTGATTCACCTCGGAATCGAAGCGTGCGACGACCTTGATCATCGGCTGCAGCTTCAACGTGTCGCCGATTCGCCGCCGAAAGCCGCTGCGGCGCAGCAGCGCCGGGGTCTGGACGGCTCCGCCGCAGACGAACACGAAGTCCGCGTCGATGCGGATCGTTCGCGGTACGCCTCCGGGCGGAGCATGGTCGGCGTCGAGGCGAAAGCCTCCCGAGTGTCGTTGCAGGGTCATGACTCGGGTGTCGGGGAGCACTCGGCATCCGCTCCGACGCGCGCTCGGAACGATCGTCTCCGTCATGGATGCCCGCAGGCCACCATTGTCCGGGACCGGCGGTGCCAACCGGGGCATCTCGATGCAGGTCGCTCCGCGCAGCGAAGCTCCATCGCGCAGCCGCTGCGAAGCGCCGGGCGTTGCGCCGGTCCGCCTCGACAGACCGAGGTCGGCTTCACAGGCCTCGAAGTGGGGGCGCAGGTCCGCCTCGGTCAGGGCCTCGACCTCGAACTCGGCACTCCATTGCTCGAGGATTTCGGTTGGTGTGCGGTGGTAGATCGCGCTGTTGATCTCGCTCCCGCCCCCCACGCAGCGGCCCTCGACGTAGACGACGTTGGGGGTGCCCAGCGCAACCGTTACGCCGCCGTTGCGATACTTCTGGATCATTTCATCGCGCGAGAACGGAACGCACGAAGCCAGCGAAAGATCCGGGCCCTCTTCGATCAGGATCACGTCGCGCCCGCGCTTCGCCAATTCGTTCGCGGTGATCGCTCCGCCCGGTCCGGAACCGATGATCGCGATCTGCGCGCGCAGCCGATCGGAGCCGCGATCGGGGAGTTCATTGCTCACCTTGCCGCTCCTCGAGCATCGCGTACCAGCCGTAGAGGACGAGTCCCCGATGGAAACGGATGAAGTTCGAGCAGATTGCGAGACGCGACTCCCGCCACCGCTCGATCTGCGGCCAGCGCTGTTGGTGAGGCAGCCGATGAAAAAGTCGACCGGAGGTCATGATGGCCCGCGCGTCGAAGACCAACGTGAGCAGCTTCATCGGGAGGCGGAGCAGGACGGGCATCCGGTCGCACTGCTCCAGGACGAAACGCGTGACCGCGTTGTTGGAGGGCGAAACGGACGGATCACTTTCGATGCATTCCTCGCGAATCAAGGAATAGGTGATCGCGGAAACCGTATCCCGGTGGGCGTGAATCATGCAGATGCCGCCGATCCGATCGATTTCGAACCGTCGCGGAGTCGCGCTGTCGCTTCCGGCGGAGCGACCTCGGCATCAAGCGCCTTTCTGCGTCCCAATTGCATCCCGCCGCGCGCTCCCATGCCCGCCAAGACTATAACGCCCTAGCGATCGTCCCGGTATCGACCGGCCGCTTGATTGAGCGGGAACGTTTCGAGCAGGTAATCCGAGATCAAGCCCGCGAGCATCGCAGAACCGCGCTCCGTGAAGTGTGTGTCGTCGTAGAAGACGGTGGTGCTGTGCCCCATGCTCGCCGCAGCGTCGAGGCATTCGACATCTCGTTTCCGGCAGGCCTCGAGGAGGGCGTCGTTGTAGTTCTGCATTCCCCTGGCAAGCGCCTCGACGGACAGGAAGTAGGGTTCGCCGTCCGGCTCGTCGGTGATCGGCCCGCCGGCCCACAGGAGTTCGCGCTCATCCGGCGTCAAGGTCTCGCTCCAGAGGGTGGGCTGGGTCACGAGCAGAACGCGAACTCCGTTCTGCGTCGCGATGTCGACGATCGCGTCGACGCGATTCGCATACTCGGCCAGCTTCAGCGAGAGGTCGGGCAGGTCGTTGCGAATGCGAGTCGCGTTCCGGCGATCGCGTCGCAAGGCCGCGACGAACTCTCCTTTCTCGTCCATCGGCCGGAGTTCTCCGACTCCAGGCAGGGGCTGCCAGCTGCGGAGCCGCCACAGGCGGGAAATGAAATTCCGCTCGTACCAGGCCGAATCGTCGTCCCAGCCGGGGAAGACGCTGAATGAAATCAAGAGATTCTGGCGGGGATCTTCCGATGCGGATCGATCGGACCCCCGGTTGAATTTCAGGTCGACGAGGAAATCGTTGATTCCCAGCATCAGGATGAGCATGTCGGTATCGGAATGCTGCGCCAGGAGTTTTTCCACCTGGAGGACGTGCTGGGCGGTACGATGTCCCGGTCTGCCCACATTGCCAACCCAGACGTATCCGTCGCCGAGTCGCTGGTTCGTCTGCTCCTGAACCAGGAAGGGCCATGCCTTCGAGTCGTCGAGATAGACGCAAATCGTGGTGCTCCCGCCGACGGCGAGGATGCGATACTCGTGGGCTTCATCCGGCGGGTCTCCTCGCATTCCGGCGGCATTGATCGTCAGCGTCGACGGAAAGGTGATGCCGTTCGGAATGTTCTTCCCCGCGTCGAAGGTCGTGCTGAAGTTCGGAGGCCATACGAAGTACCGGTCGGGGATGAGCAGACGGCTGATCCCCTCGGCGACCGCCAGCGTGACGAGGAGGCTCGCGCCGACGAGGGCCGCCGCCTGCGCCCAGCTGACCCGATTCGTCTGGTCGACCGACTTCTCTTTCATTCCCGGAACCCCGTGGAGACGGTGATGCGCATGCGTGACCTCACGCCGGACTCGGCGGCGGCGCCCTATGGTGACGAGTCCTTCGCCAGATCCGTCGGGTCGAGTCGGAAACGTCGCTTCACGCGCCAGACGTCGTAGCGGTCCGGTGGCGCCGGTCCGAAGGCGTAGGGAATCGGACCGATGATGCTCGAGTAGAATCCCGCGCCTACGGCCAACGAGTGGGTCATGCCCCAGACCGGTTCCGGATGGCTTCGCGAGTCGATGAGTCGCGCGTCTTCGGCCGCGATGCGGCGTGGGTTGGTGTTGTTGCTCGACAGGATCAGGATGTCGCCGCGAAGCAGGTAATCGCGATCGAGGTCGAGGGTTCGCACGCCGCCGGCTTCGAGATAATACTGCATGCCCCAATCGGCATTTGCGTAGGTGATGCGGCCCGCGTGGGCGTGCTTTCGCGCGAGCACGTTGGCAGCCTCGCGCACGTCGTTCGCCCAACGGAAGTCGGACCAGACGGCTCCCAGCGCCACTGCGGCGGCGGCTGCCAGGGCGACGTGGCGGGCGATGCGTCCCGGTTGCGAGCCGGACTCTCGCTGGCTGGCGAGTCGCCTGACGATCAGGATTCCCACCGCGGGAGCCAGCACGAGGTTCGAACGGCCATTGTTGCTCCAGTTCAGGAAGGTCGCGAAGACCCAGGTGCCGAGCACCCAGAGTGCCAACAGCGCGCTGTCGGGCGTGCGGTGCCGTTTGTAGTCCGCCACCGCGAGGCCGATCACGCCGACGCCAGCGAAGACCAATACGAAGAGCTGAACCTCGTGGATGAAGCTCCAGTTCTCGTTGAGCGTGACCTTCAGCGAGAAGACCCAGCGCACGGCGCCGGGTGCGAGCATGACGACCATGAAGAGTCCCCATGCGATCGCGAGGGTGCGCCACGACCACAACAGCGGCGCGTAGCACAGCGCCGCGATGGTGCAGCCGCCCGCGAACGCGAGGCCGATCAGGACCTGCGCCGGGAGGTCCGGCGTGTGGATGACCGTTCCGGGATAGACCGCGGCGCCCAGGAACATGGCGTGGCCGTAGAGTGAATGAGTGATGAGGTCGTAGCCGACGACGACCGCCAGCGGGATCGCGAGCGGCAGCAGCCAGCTGCCCACGCGCCGCTCGCGCAGCGCTCCGTATGCCAGCAGCAACGGAACCAGCGCGATGGCGAAATATTTGGCGAGAAACGCGATCCCGGCGAAGACTCCGGCGGCTGTGCGCCAGCGTTGCGATCCCGTGTCGAAGCCGTGGATCCAGCTGGCGATTGCTGCGCACCACAGCGCCAGCATGGTGGTGTCGCACATCAGATTGCTGCTCGACACCAGGAAGACCGGCGAGAGCAGTGCCGCCAGGCCGGCTTCCAGGGGTCGATCGCTGAGGCGCCTGGCCAGCCAGTAGGTCCCCGCCACCGCGCCGGCCGCCGGAAGCAGGAAGGCCAGATGCAGCGGCACTTCGTTCCAGCCTACGAGTGCGGCCACGCCGGCGATGTAGTAGCCCACCAGCGGCGGGTTCATCGTCACTTCGTGCATGGGCCGCACGGTACCGCCCCAATTCACGTCGAAGTCGTAGAAGTCGAGAGGTCGGCTCTGAAGATGCTCGGCGAGCCACAGGAAGAGCGGGTCGTCGATGGTGAAGGCCTTGTTCACGAAGAGCGCCAGTACGCCGAGCACCACGGCGAACAGCAACAGCAGGTCCCGGTCGAAGAACTGCGAATTTCTCGCGCGGGCCTCGCTCATCGTGACATGATGCTACACGCCTTTCGCGAAAATTGGGACCTGTTCATGGTCGGCGAATTGCGCGAACGAGGCGCGCTATCATTCCGACTCGCATGACGGCCGAGTCAGACAGCGAACTTCCGGGCCACGCACCGACGCCACCCGTCCGACCCCTTGCGTCGTTCCTGATCTTCGTCGCGCTCGTGAATTTCCCGAATCTCAACTTCGATCTCGACGATCTGTTCTGGATCGACGGTTGGGGGCCCGACCCGTCCATGTTCGTGGCGCTCCACATGGCCGCACGCGACGGTCTGCAGTTCGGTCGCGACGTGATCTTCACCTACGGCCCGTTGGGATATCTCACCTTCGCGGTCTACGTCGACGACACGCTGTGGATCCAGTCCGTTCTCTACCAGTTGACTGCGCACGCGCTGCTCTTTTCCAGTCTGTTCCTGCTGCTGCGGCGCCGGACCGTGGGGTGGTGGCAGATCCTCGCCGTCGGCGCCGTGACGAGCATCTTTCTCCAGGCCATCGGGGGCTGGCTGATCGACCTCAAGCTGCTCGTGGCGTTGCTCGTCTTCTGCCAGCTGCGACTCGAAAGCGAGCAGGACGGCCCCGGCAGCCTTTGGCGCGAAGGCGCGCTCGGTGCGCTCGCAGCGGTGCCGCTCTACATCAAGTTCTCGGGCGGCGTGACCGCCATCCTGATCGTCGGCATGTTCTTCGCGCTGCTGATCGCGCGGCGGCGGTTCCTGGGTGCGGCCGCCGTCCTCGTCGCTTACACCGCGACCGCCGCAACGCTCGGGCTGCTGTTGGTCGGCTCGTTCGACGGCATCAGGGCCTTTCTGGATCAATCGCTGGAGATCGCGTCCACCTATGTCGACGCCGTCGCCCTCGAGGGGCCGGCCTGGCAGGTGAGCCTCGGGATCATCTCGGGCGCGATCTATCTGAGCCTGTTCGATCGTGCGCGCCGGGAGGGGGACCGCACCGGCTCCGGCTTCCTGTTGCTGGCCTCGGGGCTGTGCCTCGCGGCCTTCAAGCATGGATTCGTTCGTCAGGATGCCCACGTCGCGGGATTCTTCGCGATCTGGATGATGGTTGCCGCGCTCTTCCTGGTCGTGGCCGTGCCCGACTGGCGCTCGTCGTCCTCGAAGATGGCGTCGCGCTTCGCGTTGGGACTCGCCGGTGTCACGGCAGCCATGGTCTTCCTGAATTCGAGCGACTTCTTCTTCCATCGAATCTTCACTTCGATGCCCGTGGACTTCAGGAACATCCCGCGCTTCGTGAAGTTCGTGACGCAGGATCGGCCGGTCTTCCTGGCAGCGGACGAGCAAGAGCGGCGCGCGTTGATGCGGGATGCACTGTCGAAGGTGCCCGATTCGAACCTCGGTCCGGAGACACTCGACCGCATCGGCACCGGAACCATCGACATCTTTCCATGGGACGTCGCCATCGCCGAACGCTTCGGGCTCCGCTGGCGGCCTCGCCCCATGTTCCAATCGTACTCCGCCTTCTCCGACCGAATCGACGACGGGAATGCCGAGCACTTCATCGGCCCCGCGGCACCGGACTACGTGCTCTACGGGCATCGATCGGTCGACGGTCGCTGTCCCACGTTCGACGAACCCAGGACCTTTCGCACGCTGCTGACCGGCTATCGGGCGCTCGCCCGCGACGAAGCTTTCGTGTTGATGGAAAAGATCCCAGACAGCAAACCACCGCCGGAACGGCCGATCGGAACGGTCGACGCATCACTCGGGGAAGATGTGGCCGTGCCTCGAAGCACGAGCGGCTACGTGTTCGCGCGCATACACGTGGACTACAGCTGGCTCGGCCGACTGATTCGGATCGTCTACAAACCGCCTCCGGTATTCATCCGGCTGTCGAGCCGCGACATGGCGATCAAGTACCGCCTGGTGCCGTCGACGGCGAAGAATGGTCTGTTCGTGTCTCGTTACGTGCTCGGCCCTCGCGACCTTCTCGACGTCTGGAACGGCGAGCTCGGCCAGAATCTCGACGCCATATCGATCGTCACCGACGCTCCGGCGTTCTTCGCCGACGAGTTGTCGGTCGAATTCTTCGAGATTCCCTTTCCGGTTCGCGAACAACCGAACTGGAAGGTCGCGTGCAGCGGTACCGACGAGATCATTCGGGGCGGCGAGCACGCCATCGGCGTGCTGCAGGGCGACCACATCGCCAACTGGACGCAACCGGTCGTGCTCGATCGATCCGAACCCCTCGTGATTTCGGGTTGGGCGATCGACGAGCGAGGCGGAGCGCTGGCGGGGAATGTCTTCGTGTTGGTCGATGGTGCGCTCCTGGCGCCAACGGACTACGAACGCTACCGGGAGGACGTCGCCGCCCACTTCGAGAACGACGCCTACACCTATTCCGGATGGAGCGCGAATCTCGATCTCGAGGAGCTCGACGAGGGGCTGCACAAGCTCACCCTGCGGATCATCTCGCAGGACGGAAAGCGCTGCTACGAACCGAATCGAGGCGTCCGGATCTACGTCCACGATTGACGCCGGAGGAGACCTCCCCGGCACGAGACTGCTACGCTGACGCCGTGGCAGCCGAAGCCGACCGGACAGGCGCAGCGCAGTTGGCGGTGGTCGGGTCCGCCGCGGTGCTGCTCTTCACGCTCGTGACCGCGACCGCCTGTCGCCAGGCTCCGGTCGATCCGCGCCCCAACCTCCTGCTGATCATGATCGACAACCTGCGCGCCGACCACCTCGGTGTGTACGGCTACGAGCGCGATACCTCGCCGCAGATCGACCGACTCGGAGAGAGCGGGATCGTCTTCGAGAACGCCAGCGCGACCAGCTCATGGACGAAGCCTTCGGTGGCGTCCCTCTTCACCTCGCGCGACCCGTCCGAGCACAATGCGGTCTCCTTTGCTCGGCATCTCGCGCCGGAGCTCCCGACGCTGGCCGAGAGCCTGCAGCACGCGGGCTATCGAACGATCGGCGTCACGGCGAACTTCGTGCACGTCAATGAACGCTGGGGATTCGACCGGGGCTTCGAGTCGTGGGAATCCTTCTCCGTCGAGGCGGAAGACGAAGCGGATGTCGTGTGGCGCTACGAGCACCAGCCGGGAGAGTTCGTTCCGCTACGCGCGCCCAATGCCGCCGAGGTGAACCGGGAGGTGCTCGAGCGTCTGGATGCGTCGGACGCGAGGCCCGTCTTCCTCTACGTCCATTACATGGAACCCCACTCGCCCTATACGCCGAACCCGGAACAGCTGAGGCAGTTGATCGGCACGGATCGGCCGGCGGCCGGAGCATTCGCGAGCAACGACCTGCTGGTGCAGATTGCCCGGGGAGAGATCGTCGTCGACGAGGCGCAACGTCAGTGGCTGATCGACCTCTACGATGCCGAGATTCGCTCCGTCGACGCGGGCATCGGCGATCTGCTCGCCGAGCTCACGCGGCGTGGGATCCTCGGCAATACGGTCATCGCCGTCGTTTCGGACCATGGCGAAGAATTCGGGGAGCACGGCGGGTGGTTCCACGCGCTGACGTTGCACCGTGAATCGCTCGCAGTGCCCGTGTTGTTCAACGACGCGCGCCGCACGCGCGGGGGGCAGCGACGTCGCGAGGCGGTCGATCTCGTCGACGTGCCGACCACGCTCCTCGCGCTGGCCGGTGTGGAGAAGCCGGCGGGCATGCGCGGTCGCGCGTTGCTCACCGATCGGCCGCTCGAGCCGCGTGATCTCGTGGCCGAGCTGCACGAGGATCCGAAGTTCGAGGACTACATCCGACCGCGGCGGCACCGCTTCGCCTTGACGCGTTGGCCGTGGAAGGTCATCGTCGACCGCGATCGGTCGCGCCGCTTCTATCACGCCGATCGGGATGTTGCCGAAACCGCACCGGTTTCGGATGCAGCGGATTCATCCGAGGCGTTGACGAGCGCCATCGATGCGCTCGCGGCGCGGCTCGCCGAGAAGGAAGGCGACGACATCGAGCCCCTCGACCCGGAAGCGGTCGAGGGGTTGCGAGCGCTCGGCTACGCCGAGTGAAGTGAAGGCCGGCGCTACTCGAACGGCTTCTTGACGGCGTCGACCGCCTTGCGAGTGCCCGTCCTGGTGTCGTTCCAGACCTTTCTCGCTCCGTCTTGCACGCTCTTCAGCCCGCTCCGGTCGGCCTCCCATTTCACCACGACGCCGTCGACGCCGCACGTGAGCGCGAGGCCTGCCATGTCGGCCGAGAGCTCGAGCACGACGCCCTTGGTGTTCTCCAGCCACAGCTTGCCCTTGCCTTCGTCAGCCGCCGTGGCTCCGATTCGGGCTTTTCCGTAGGCGCCCGGAAAATCGCCGAGGTCATCGAGGTTGTAGACGCTTCCATGCGCGTCGATCTTTGCCACGCCGATGCCTCCGATGCCGAGGCCGCCGATTCGGAACGGGAGCGTCGTATCACCGACGCGCAGCGTGCCCTTGCCGAGGCTGCCGCTGCCGATGAACGCCAGCGAATACTCTTTGATCTCGATGCTGCCGCCGTGAACCAGGCTGCCCTCGTCGAGCACTCCCTCGTCGCCTTCCGCAGCCGCTTCTGCGCCGGCGTCGACCGGATCGGCGGGAGTCGGCGCCGTTCCGTCGTCCGAAGCCGGGTCGCCCGGCCCGGCTTCGGTTTCGCTCGGGGCGGCGTCCGGCTGCTCGACCGGGGAAGTCTCTGCGTCACCGCTGCCGCAAGCGACCAGCAGCCACGACGCGGCGAGGAACCACAGAATGATTTTCGGCGGTCTTCGGATCATGGGGATCTCCTGTCGTATCGGCACGTCGCTCCGGCGAATGTGGCGGGCGGCGCGTCCGGCGTCGCGGCATTCGCGCTGTCGCTCTCGAAGCGGAACGGTTCCCGCTATTCGGCGTCGGTCGGGTCGAGGTCGGCTCGCAGCTGCTTCTTCAGGAATTTTCCGCTCGCGTTTCG
>Ga0055476_10000114_pt1 | contig 18461 bp, 19 predicted proteins | sample Muzzi_CordC_D2_FD_57682 | JGI IMG/M metagenome (GOLD analysis project Ga0055476, IMG submission 57682) | Wetland microbial communities from San Francisco Bay, California, USA, that impact long-term carbon sequestration - Muzzi_CordC_D2 | ecosystem: Environmental > Aquatic > Marine > Wetlands ... | reverse complement strand
CCCGCCGTTTTGGCACTCGGGCTTCCCGAATGCCAATCGAGGGCGAAGGTATATGCACAGGCCGGATGGGGGTCAAGCGCTGTCTCGAAGAAATCACGCGATTTCGACCGCGCCCCCGGGGGTGCGGCGCGATCGCCGGAGCCCGCGATGCGATCGAACGCCTCCGCGGCTCGAAGTGTCATCGCCGCTAAGCCGCGCGTTCGGAGCCACCGATAAGTCCCGGGAGAGGCGAGAGGAGGCCCGCGGAAGACAGGGAGAGGCGATCATGGACTCCGGACGAGAACGGACAGCACCCCCCCTCATCGAGCGCGCGGCGCCCCGCGCGTTGTTCGCGGAGCTCGTCGCCGGAGCGCTCGGCGAGACCCGGATCCAGCCGAGCCCGATGGCGATCGCGTATCTGATCGAGTTGCTCGACTCGCGGATCAGCTCTCCGCCCCCGTCCGAAGCCGCCGCCGAGGAGGCCACGCTCGCGGAAAGCCTGCACGCCGCGCGCGTGCGGCGCGGAGCCGAGCGCGTGTTGCGACTGCGGCGGCTCGGCGATCGCGCGCTGTTCGTGGCGGGCTGGTTCGGCGACAGCCTGAACCGCCGAATCGTCGATATCGGCTATTACGGCGACGTCGGCCGCACCGCCTACGCACAGCTCGCCGAATCCCTCGCGCAGCAGCTGTCCGAAGACACCTGGCCGGGGCTGTACGCCGAGCTCGCCGAGCGCTTCGGCGACTTCGTCGACGTGCTCGCGGAGGTGGGCGATCGCACGCGTGTGGGCCGCTCCGAGGATCTGTTGCGGCTCTACGAGCGCTACATGCTGACCGGAAGCCGGCGCGATCGCAGGCGCCTGTTGCGAGCGGGCCAGATCCCGCCCGATCGGAACGCGCTGCGGAACTGGCAGTGATTCAGCTGCGGCGCGCGGTCGCCACGGCCGAGCGCTGGCTCACGGCGATCTACCGACTCGACCTCGAGGTGCGCGCGGCCGAGTTCGTCGTCACGCCCGCGGAGGCCTTCCGCTGGTTGCCCGAAGACGCTCCGAGAACCGGCGTGGTCGTGGTCGACTCGGACGACGACGTCCAGCTCGGCCTGTACGTCGACCCGCGCGACGCGAGCGATCCCGACGCCGTGGTCGAGGAGACCAGTCACTGGTTGTGCCTCGCCTGGCACGCCGCCCACGACCGGCCGGTGTCGCGACTCATCCTCGAGCTGCAGGGCGAGGTCGATCGCTACATCGTCGCGCGCCTCCAGGGGCGCGACGGCTTCGGCCACTTCTCCGGCTTCGCCTGGGCCGCGGAAATGGACGACGCGACGCGCGACCTCTACCGGACCGCCCACAGCGCGGCCCTGCGCTACTGCCGCGCGCTCGCACGGCGCTTTCCCGCGCGCGCCGACACGCCGGCGCTGCTGTCGGAGCTGCGTCGCTTCTACCGCGCGGGGCCCGAGCGAAAGCTCCGCGGCTGGGGTTGACCGATCGTCGGTGGACCGCGGAGGGCGCCCTGCAGGAGCGGGGCCGAGCTCGTCGGAACCATTCTTTGGGGCACGGTCATTGACTTTCGTCTTGGTTTCGTCACTCTTTCGGCGAAAACATCGCGAAAGGTGCACCCCATGGCACTCACTCGAAGGCAGCGCGAGATCTACGACTTCATCCGCGGCTTCGTCGGCGAGAAGGGCTACTCGCCGAGCCTCGAAGAGATCGGTGAGCACTTCGACCTTTCGTCGGTGGCGACCGTCCACAAGCACGTTCAGCACCTCGTCGAGAAGGGGATGCTGAAGAAGGCCTGGAACCGCTCGCGCTCGGTCGAGCCGGTCGAGCCCGAGCCGGTGGCCGGCGGCCTCATTTCGTTGCCGCTGCTCGGCACCGTCGCAGCCGGTCAGCCGATCGAGGCGATCGAGGTCGAGGAGACCATCGACGTGCCGCCCGGTCTGGTCTCGGGGCGGGGGCGGCACTACGCGTTGCGCGTCGCGGGCGACTCGATGATCGAGGATCAGATCCGGGACGGCGATTATGTGGTCGTCGAGAGCCGCGACGAGGCGCGCGACGGCGAAACCGTGGTCGCGCTGGTCGCGGGCAGCGACGTCACGCTCAAGAAGCTCTATCGCGATGGCTCGCGGATTCGGCTCGAACCCGCGAACGAGCGGCTCCAGCCGATCGTGGTGCCCGCGCAGGACGTGCAGGTGCGCGGCGTGGTGCGTGGATTGATCCGCCGCTACTGAAGCGAGGGCGTTGGCGGCGCCGCCGGCCCCGGCTAAGATCCGAGAGTTCGCTTTTTATTTCAAGGGGTTGCGTCGGTGCCGCCGGTCCGAATCACGCGCGCGATCGAATTCTCGACCTCGCTTCGTTACTGCCGCCCGGATCTGTCCGCGGCGGAGAACGAGCGGCTGTTCGGCCGCCGGGCCTCGAAGCACGGTCACAACTACCGGCTCGAAGTGACGCTTCGCGGCGAGCCCGACCCGATCACGGGCATGGTGCTCGACCTGAAGCAGCTCCAGGACGTTCTCGACGCGGAGATCATGGCGCGTTTCGACCACCGCGACCTGAACGACGACACGCCGTACTTCGACAAGGCGGCGCCGACCCCGGAGAATTTCGCCCTGGTCATCCATCGCCTGTTGTTGGCCGCACTGCCGGACGGTCTGCTCGACGGAATCCGGCTCGAGCAGGACTCGACGCTCTACGTCGAGGTGCGCGAGTCGCCGGAAGGGGCGGGCGCGTGATCGCTCTGACCCGGCGATACGAATTCCCGGCAGCGCACCTGCTCGCGCAGCCGTCGCTCTCGGACGCCGAGAACCGGCGGCTGTACGGCAAGTGCGCCAACCCGAACGGCCACGGTCACAACTACGGGGTCGAGGTCAGCGTGAGCGGGCGCGTCGATCCCCTGTCCGGGCGCATCGCCGACCCCGACATTCTCGACGCAATCTTCGATGAGCGCGTTCGCGCGCGCTTCGGTCACCGGTATCTGAACGACGACCCGGCCTTCGCGGATCGCGTTCCGACTGCGGAGAACATCGCGCAGGTGATTCACGACGAGCTCGCGGGCGCGATCGACGAGCGCACGGGGGCTCGGCTCGTTCGGGTGCGGGTTCGGGAGACGCGCCGAAATTCCTTCGTCTATGGAGTCATGGCATGAGCGAATCGCAGGACGGAATCGAGCCGCTGATCGCGGGGCTGTTGAAGGAGATCGGGGAGGACCCCGGGCGCGACGGTCTCGAGCGGACTCCGGCGCGCGTCGCCAATGCGATGCGCTTCTTCACGCAAGGCTACGAACAGGAGCCGCTCAAGATCCTGAACGACGCGCTGTTCGACGTGAGCTACGACGAAATGGTGATCGTGAAGGACATCGATTTCTACAGCTTGTGCGAGCATCATCTGTTGCCGTTCTTCGGGCGGGCGCACGTGGCCTATATCCCGAACGGCAAGGTGGTCGGCTTGTCGAAGATCCCGCGACTGGTCGAGATGTTCGCGCGCCGGCTGCAAGTCCAGGAGCGGCTCACGACGCAGGTCGCCGAGACCCTCGAGCAGGTGCTGCGTCCGAAGGGCGTGGCGGTCGTGGTCGAGTCGATCCACCTGTGCATGATGATGCGCGGCGTCCAGAGCCAGAACGCCTCGGCGATCACGAGCTCGATCCGCGGCGCATTCGAGCAGGATTCGAAGACCCGCTCGGAATTCATGAACCTGATTCGCAGCCGGCGGGACCCGTTCGCCTAGAAGCCGTCCGCGCCCGGCCGACTTCGGCGCTCAGCGCGCCTGACTGACCGGGCGCAGGTCGACCACCAGTTTGCCGGCCTCCGCGAGCTCCATGCGGCGCTGGTTCAGCCATCCCTGGGCCAGCAGATTCCGCTTCTGCTCGCTCAGCTGCTCGCGCTCCTGCTCGATGCCCTGCTCGATGTTGACGTCTTCGGGCATCCGCCGCTCGAGCAGCTCGACCAGTGCGAGCTTGGATTCGACCGGGAAGACGAGGTCGGAGCTCTGGCCGGGCGACAGCGCGAAGGCGGTGATCATCAGGTCCTGAGCGGCACCGAGACCCGGGACGAAGCCGTCGGGGCGATGTCGCAGCCAGTCGCTGCGTTCGAGCGTGAGTCCTTCGGCGCGTGCGGCGTCTTCGAGGCTGCTGCCCGCGCGGATCGCAGCCGAGAGCTTGTCGGCGACCTCGCGGTTCCTGGTCGCGGTCTTCTCCCTCGCGACCAGCTCGCGCGCGAGCTCGTCGCGCACCGCCTCGAACGGAGTCTGCTGCGCGAGGTTGTGCTTCTCGACGCGGATGATGTGAAAGCCGAAGTCGCTGCGGACGACGTCGCTCAGCGCGCCGGGCTCGAGCGCGAACGCCACGTCTTCGAACGGCTTGACCATCTGGCCGCGGCCGAACAGGCCGAGGTCGCCGCCGGAATCCTTCGACCCCGGGTCATCGCTGACCTCGCGTGCGACCGCGGCGAAATCCTCACCCGCCTGGAGCCGCTTCAGGACCTCGCGAGCGCGGGCCTCGGTCTCGGCGACTTCGTCCTCATCGGCAGCGGGGTCGACCTTCAGCAGGATGTGCCGGGCCTGGACCTGCTCGGGCACGTCGTAGACCCCCGCACGCTGGCTGTAGAGGGTCCGAGCCTCTTCTTCACGCTCGGCCAGGAAGGCTGCGACCTCGGCCGCGTCGATCTCGATGTCCTCGGCGTTGCGATTGCTGTCGAGCACGACGAACGCGATCCGGATCTCCTCGAGCCGCTGGAACAGCGAGTCCCGGGCCTCGGCGGTCGACGCGCGCGAGCTCTCGCCGATCAGCTGCATCATCTTGCTCGCGAGCATCGAGAGCCGTTGGTCGACCATGAAATTGCGCTCGGTGCCGTACTCGTAGGCGATGAAGCGGTCGAATGCCTCGGTGTCGAAGCGCCCGTCCTCGCCCCGGAAGCTCGGCGACTGCAGGAGCGCGCGCTCGACTTCGCCCTTCGCGACCACCAGCCCGATCCGGGTGGCTTCGTCTGCGAGGATCGCGCGCTCGATCAGGACTCCGGCCGTGATTTCGTTCAGCTGGTCGGCCAGCTGTTTGGCGTCGAACTGGTCGCCGAGCGCCTGCTCGTACTGGGCCACGCGCCGGGCGCGCTCCGCTTCGAACTGGGGCACGCCGAAGCGGTACGAGCCGACTTCGATCAGCGCGCCGGAGCTGGGTCGGGCCTGCCGCCCCATGCCGGGGACGAGGAAGAAGACGAATACGCCGCCGAGAGCGACGATGAAGAAGCCGGTCAGCCAGCGTTGGCCGCCCCGCATTGCCTTGAGCATATGCCTGGTTCTCTCCACACAATCCGAATCGGCCGCTGTGGCGGCCGAGCGTGGCTGCAGACTACGGGCGGGGCCGAAAGGCAGCAAGTCGTTCCGCCAAAACGAAGTTTGCTGCTTGAACCCCCGCAGACCGACTGGTAGCATTGCGAGAGTGTCTCGGCATTCCGAAACATCTCGTGATATCGGTCACTTACAAGGCCCGTTTCATCGAATGAGAATTCTTCGAGACTTTGTCCCAAGGCCGCTCGAAGCAACTCTTTGCAGGAGACCAACGTGATCCTCGACCCCATCCTCGGTTGGTTTTCGAACGACCTGGCCATCGACCTCGGCACCGCGAACACCGTGGTGTTCGCGAAGGGCAAGGGCATCGTGGTTTCCGAACCGAGCGTCGTTGCGGTCACGCGCAATCTGCGCGGCGTCGACAAGGTGCGAGCGGTCGGCAGGGAGGCGAAGGAAATGCTCGGGCGCACGCCCGGCAACATCGTCGCGATCCGCCCGATGAAGGACGGTGTCATCGCCGACTTCGAGATCACCGAAGCGATGCTGCGCTACTTCATCACGAAGGTTCACGATCGCAAACGCATGGTGCGCCCGCGCATCGTGATTGCGGTTCCGTCCGGGATCACCGAAGTCGAGAAGCGTGCGGTTCGCGAGTCGGCCATGTCGGCCGGTGCGCGCGAGGTCTACCTGATCGAAGAGCCGATGGCGGCGGCGATCGGTGCCGGGCTTCCGATCACGGAACCGTCGGGCAACATGATCATCGACATCGGCGGCGGAACGACCGAGGTGGCGGTGATTTCGCTCTCGGGCATCGTCTATGCGAACTCGACCCGCGTCGGCGGCGACAAGATGGACGAAGCGATCATCAATTACGTCAAGCGGAAGTACAACCTGCTGATCGGTGAGCGCACGGCCGAGTTGATCAAGATCAACATCGGTACCGCGTATCCCACCGACGAGAACGAGTCGATGGAAGTGAAGGGGCGCGACCTCGTTGCGGGGATTCCGAAAATCCTCGAGATCAAGTCCGAAGAGGTGCGTGAGGCCCTGTCCGAGACCGTGAACGCGGTCGTCGAGAGCGTGAAGATCGCACTCGAACGAACCCCGCCGGAGCTCGCCGCCGACATCGTCGACAAGGGAATCGTGCTCGTCGGAGGTGGTTCGCTGCTGCGAAACCTCGACTACCTCCTGCGTGAGGCCACCGGTTTGCCGGTGATGCTCGCCGAAGATCCCCTCAACGCTGTAGCGATCGGTACCGGGCGTACCCTCGACGAGATTCCGCTTCTCAAGGAAGTGGCGATCCAATCGTGAGGTATTCGGCCCTGTGCGGGGCCCATGGCCGAATCCGATAGACGCCTGCCCGTTTCCCTGCTGGTAGCAGGTCTGATCGCCGTCGCGGTCGTGAGCATGGTCGTCGACCGCCGGGGTGTGATCGAGCGCGGTCGCGAGTTCCCGACCTGGCTGGGCTCGCTGCTCGACGTCGCGGCGCCGGTCCAGGATGCGGTCGCGCTCCCGTTCGAGGCCGTGCGCGACGCATGGAGCGGTTACATCTCGCTCCTGCAGGTGAAGCTCCGGAACGACGCGCTGGAACGCGAGGTCTCGCGCCTGTCGGAGGAGAACCTCCAGCTGCGCGAAGCGCTCGTCGCGAGCGGTCGCCTGCAGCGCATCGCCGACATGCGCAAGCACTACGAGGTTCCGATGCTGCCCGCGGAGCTCGTCGGAGTGGATGCGTCCCCGTGGTTTCGCTCGGTGCTGGTCGACCGCGGTCGCGACCGGGGAGTGCTGTCGGGAATGCCGGTGATCTCGGAGAAGGGTCTGGTCGGTCTGATAACGGCGACGGCGCGACATTCCGCCAAGGCGATGCTCGTTCTCGATCGCCAGACCTCCGTCGACGGAGTGATCCAGCGGAGCCGTTCGCGCGGGACGGTGCGCGGGCGCGGCTCGGACGAACTCGAGTTCGAATTCGTTGCCCGCAACAGCGACGTCCAGGTGAACGACCTCGTGATCACGTCGGGGCTCGGCGGTGTCTACCCGAAGGGCCTGTTCATCGGGACGATCTCCGAGGTGTCGGATCCCGGCACGCAATTGCTGCAGCGCGCGACGGTCCGCCCCGCGGTCGATTTCGGTCGCCTCGAACAGGTCTTCGTGATGTTGCGTCGAGGGCCGACGATGGAACTGCTCTACTCGACCCAGGTGGGTGACGAGCCGCCTTCCGAGCCGGCCGGTCCGGCGTCGTGAAGCGGACGTCGCTGATACTGCTGATCGGCATCGCGGCGCCGGTGTTTCAGGGTGTGCTCAATACCTTCGTGCCGGCCCGTTTCGCGCCCGATCTGGGTTTCCTGGTCGTGATCGCGCTCGGGTTGCACTGGCGCAGCACGGCCGGCGGGCTCGTATTGGCCGCGACACTCGGGTTCGCGGCCGACCTGCTGTCGGGTTCGCTGCTCGGCCAGCAGGCGTTGCTGCGGCTGCTCGCGTTCGGTGTCGCGCGCGTTGCGAGCGGACACTTGAACCTGCGAGGCGCGGTGCCCCAGTCGTTCTTCGTCCTGGGACTGACCGCGATCAATGCGCTCGGGGTTGCCACCCTGAACGTGTTCTTCACCGCGGGGGGCGGTTTCGACCTCGTGATGCTGCGGGATCTGCTTTCACACGCCGTCGTGAATGCGTTGTTCGCGGCCCCGGTCAGCCGCCTGGTCGAAACCGTGGCGACGTCCTTCGGGGATGACGAAGGAGCGCGGCGCGCCCTGCGGCTCACGCCCCGTGTCCGGTCGACCTGATGGCGCTCGAAGAGATCCGCGGCGGTCGGCTCGGCGCCGGACTCGACCCGGCGATCGAGAGCCGGGTCCCGTTCGTGGCCGGATTCATGATCCTCGTCTTCGGCATCTTCGGACTGCGGTTGTTCCAGCTCCAGATCGTCGAGGGTGAGCAGTTCGGCCGGTTGTCGCTCAAGAACTCGGTGCGATCGGTGCAGCTCGAGGCTCCGCGGGGCGACATCGTCGACCGCAACGGGCGGACCCTTGCGACCACCCGGCCCGCCTTCGGCATCGAGGTCATTCCGACCGATCTGCGCGAGCGCGAACGGACGGTGAAGGCGCTCGGGATCCTGCTCGACACCGACAGCGCAGCACTCGACGAAAAGATCGGGACGCCGCGCGGGCGCAGTCGCTTCCAGCCCGTGAAGCTCGCCGTCGACGTCTCCTATGACGAGCTCGCTCGCGTCGAATCACACCGCTACGCGCTGCCCGGCGTGGTGACGGACGTCCAGCCGCGTCGGCACTATGTGGAAGGCGAGTTCGCCTCCCACGTGATCGGCTATATCGGCGAGATCCAGGGCAAGCAGCTCGAGCAGAGCGAGTTCGAGGACTACCGTTCCGGCGAGGTGATCGGGCAGACCGGCATCGAGAAGCTGCGCGAGCAGGATCTGCGCGGCCGAAAAGGCGGCCGCAACCTGGTGGTGGATGTCGCGGGACGGATCGTCGATGTGCTCGACGAGGAGCTTCCGATACCCGGTGGAACCGTCATGCTGACGATCGATCACGACCTCCAGAAGGCGGCGGAAGACGCGTTCCTGCCCGAAGTGCTCGGTGGGCCGGCCAAGCTCGGTGCGGTCGTGGCGCTCGATGTTCGCAATGGCGACGTTCTCGCGATGGTCTCGAAGCCCGCATTCGATCCGAACGACTTCTCGGGCGGCATCGACACCGCGACCTGGAAGCAGCTGACGAGCGACGAATGGCGCCCGATCCAGAATCGTGCGGTGTCGGGACAGTACCCGCCCGGTTCGACCTACAAGGCGATCGTGGCTGCAGCGGCGCTGCAGGACGGTGTCGATCCGGACGAGCGGTTCTACTGTCCCGGAAAATTCAAGCTCGGTCGGCGGACCTTCCACTGCTGGAAGCGTGAGGGACACGGCTCGGTCAATCTGCGCGAAGCGATCAAGAATTCGTGCGACATCTACTTCTACAACATCGGCCTCAAGCTCGGCGTGGACCGGATCGCCGAGATGGCGAACGCATTCTCCTTCGGCCGCCGGACCGGGATCGCGATCGGCCAGGAGCGAGCCGGGCTGGTGCCGACCCGGGAGTGGAAGAAGCGCCGCTTTCGCGAGAGCTGGGTGCAGGGCGAGACGCTCAACGTCGCGATCGGCCAGGGATTCAATCTCGCCACACCGCTGCAGGTTGCGGTCGCCTATGCGGCGATCGCGAACGGGGGAAAGGTCTTCCGACCGCGGTTGATCCGACAGACGGTCGATCGCGACGGTGTGCTGGTTCCCGGTCCGCCCGTCGAGATGCGCGGAATCGTTCCGGTCGATCCGGAACACCTCGCTCGCATCGTCGACGCGCTCGAGTCGGTCGTCGGGGAAGAGGGCGGAACGGCGCGGCGCGCGCGTGTCCCGGGCATTCGCGTCGCGGGCAAGACGGGAACGGCGCAGGTCGTGCGTCTCAAGCATGTCGAGAACCTCGAGGACGACGAGATTCCGATCCGCTTCCGCGACCACGCCTGGTTCGTCGGATTCGCTCCGGTCGAAGCCCCCGAGATCGTCGTCGTCTCGCTGATCGAGCACGGCGGCGGCGGCGCGCGCGTAGCCGCGCCCGTGACCCAGAAGGTGCTCGCCGCGTACTTCGCCGACCGGCTCGAGACGGCGCCGGCCGCGGATGGGTTCGAGCAGGAAGCCGGGAGCGGAGGTGGAGTGGCGGACTTCGAAGCCGCGCCCGAAATCGCCGATGCGGCGAGTGGAGAGGGTCTTGCGGGGGATTGATCGACGCCTGCTCCAGAATTTCGACTGGGCGCTGCTCGGGCTGATCGCGGTCCTGGTCGTCATGGGGCTCGTGAACTTGAATTCCGCCACGCACGCCGTTTCGGGCCTCGCCGAAGAGGTGCGGCGACAGATCCTGGCAATCGGCATCGGGACGATCGCGTTCTTCGTGATCGTTGCGATCGACTATCGGCACTACGAGCGGTTGGCATTGCCGTTGTTCGGGGCGTGTCTGCTGCTGCTCGCCGCGACACTGCTGTTCGCTCCGGTTACGCGCGGCAGCCAGGCGTGGCTCTTCGGCGGCCGCCTGCAGCCGTCCGAGTTCGCGAAGGTCGGCCTGATCCTCGCCTTGTCGCGATACTTCCACCGCAATCCTCCCGGAGAAATCCGGCGCCTCGCCGAACTGGCGCGGCCCATGGTCATCATCGCGCTGCCGGTCGGGTTGATCGTGCTGCAACGCGACATGGGGGTGGCGCTGCTCACGCTGTTGATCGGATCGACCTACTTCGCGTTCGTGCGGATTTCGTGGAAGACCTGGGCCGGAATCGGGATGGCGGCGGTGATGGTCCTGATCAGTCTGTGGATGTTCGTGCTCAAGTCGTACCAGCAGCAGCGGATCCTCGCCGTCGTCGACCCGGGCCGCGACCCCCTGGCGTCGGGTTACCAGGCGATCCAGAGCCGCATCGCGGTCGGCTCGGGCGGTCTGCTCGGTTCGGGCTACCTCGACGGCACGCAGACCCAACTGCGGTTCCTTCCGACCCAGCACACCGACTTCGCCTTTTCGGTGCTCGCGGAGGAGTGGGGCTTCATCGGGGCGACGGCGACGCTGTCGGTCTATCTCTTCCTGCTGCTCTGGGGCCTGATGATCGCGCGTCGCTCGAAGGACAGCTTCGGTGCGATGCTCGCCGTGGGCATCGTGGGCATCCTGTTCTGGCCGGCGGCCCTGAACGTCGCAATGGTGCTCGGTCTCGCGCCGGTGATCGGCGTGCCGCTGCCGCTGTTCTCGTATGGCGGCTCGGCAATCGTGACCTCGATCGCGGCACTCGGCTTCCTGATGAACGTCTCGATGCGCCGTTACGTCTTCTAGCCGGGTGCTGAAGAAGTCCTGCGATGGTTGCGAGAGGTCGGGGCGGGATCGAATGCCGAACGAGCGCGAGCTTGGGGGGTGCCTGCCGCTCCCTGATCGGCTGACGGTCGCGGCAGGCATCCCCCAAGCTCGCGCGGATCCGACCGAACCGGCCTTTTTCAGCACCCGGCTAGCCGCACTGGAGGTTCCGCAACGGCAAATGCCTTAGCGCTGTTCGGTCAGTAGACTTCTCGCATGACTCGCCATTCGGTCGCTCGGAGACAGCCGCGCATCGGCGCATTCTTCGACATGGACAAGACCCTGATCGCCGAGAACTCCGGCAGCCTCTACATGCGGCACCGATTGCAGCTCGGAGAGATCGGCCGGATGGATCTGCTGCGTGGCCTGCGCTCCTATCTGCAGTACAAGGCCGGGCTGCTCGACATCGAGAGCTGGGTCCGCAGCATGTCGCTCGAGTTTCGCGGGCAGAGCGAGAGCAGGCTCGCCGCCGATGCGGTGCGGTGGGTCGAAGCGATGGTGGCCGAGCAGATCTATCCCGAGGCGCGCGAGCTCGTCAGCGATCATCTGGCGCGCGGACATGTCGTCGCAATCGTTTCCGGCGCGACCCGATACGTGGTCGCGCCGATCGCGCGTTGTCTCGGAATCGAGCACTCGATCTACACGCGGCTCGAGGTGGTGGATGGACTGTTCACCGGGGACGTGGTCGAGCCCGTGTGCTTCGAGGAGGGAAAGATCTACTGGCTCGAGAAGTTCATCGAAGAGCAGGGGATATCGCTCGCGAAGAGCTGGTTCTACACGGATTCGATCACCGACATACCGTTGCTCGATCGGGTCGGGCATCCCGTCGTGACGAACCCGGATCCCATGCTCTACCGCGCGGCCCGAAAGCGTCGCTGGCCCGTGAGATTCTTCACGCCGCCCGACGCAGCTCGTTAGAACCCGCGCGGCGGATGGAGGGTGCCTTCTGCGCGTCGCAGCAGGCGGAACCATCGGCCGAGTCGTTGCAGGAGGTGGGGTTCAGAGGAGCTTCTCGGCCATCGACTTGAAATCGCTCTTCGGCCGGGCGCCCTGGAGCTGCTCGACGACGGTGCCGCCCTTGAAGGCGAGGACGGTCGGGATCGCGCGAACGTTGAACTGGCCCGGCGTGTTCACGCTGGCTTCGATGTCCATCTTGGCGACCTTCACGCGGTCGCCGTATTCGGCGGCGATCTCCTTGATGATCGGAGCGATCTGCCGGCACGGCGCGCACCATTCCGCCCAGAAGTCGAGGATGACGGGTTTGTCGGACTCGAGAACTTCCGCGCGGAAGGTTTCGTCGGTGACGTCGATGACTTCGGCCATATGCTGGGGTCTCCTGTGCGCACGGACGCACAACCGTCCGCGGGATTTCGTGTCGCTTGCTTCCGGTCGTCGGCTGCCCCGTGGGCTCGCTGCTCCGCGCCGGTCCCTCACCGTAGCCAATGCACCGGGAGTTACCTCCCGTTGACGCTGATTGCGGCCACGGGTATCGTCGATCGGCCCGATCTGTTCGTTTTTGTTGGATTTTTCAATTCGGGAGGTCCGACGACGATGGCCGCGAAGCGCAGTCGTGGCAGTCGCCGAGCGGGTTGCGTCACGAGGCGGAGGCTTCCGAAGATCGATCGCGGTGGTGTGCGGACTCCGGGCCCCCGCGACCACGACCGCCGCGTCGACGCCCTGGCGCTCGTGCGGATCGAAGCGGGCCGCGAGGAGAATGTCCGATGGGGCGCATCGTGTTGTGCGAAGGCGACATCAGCGAGCAGGAGGTCGACGCGATCGTGAACGCGGCCAATACCCGGCTCGTGCTCGGCGCGGGGGTTGCGGGTGCGATCCAGCGTCGGGGCGGTCCGCAGATCCAGCGCGAATGCGATGCGATCGGTCCGATCGAACTCGGCGATGCGGTGGTGACCGGCGCCGGCGATCTGGCCGCGCGCTACGTGATCCACGCGGCCGGGATGCCGCCGGGGGGCTCCGCGACCGATTCGAGCATCCACGCGGCGATCCGGCGCAGCCTCGAACTCGCGCGTGAAAGAGGCTGCGAGACCATCGCGATCCCGGCGCTCGGAGCGGGGATCGGCGGTTTTCCCGTGCAGCGCTGCGCCGAGATCCTGCTCGACGAGTGTCGGCGACACATCGCAGGAGAAACCACGCTGCGCGAGATCCGGATCGTGCTGTACGGCGAGCCGACGTATCGGATCTTCGAGGCGGCCAGCGACGCTGCGAAGATTCGCGAGCAGATGGAGAAGCTGCGATCTCCGAAATGAGCCGCCATCCGGTCCCAGTGACGCCGTTCGCGCTACCCTAGGAGGCCGTATTTCACGCGCCATGACGAGAGAAACCCCACTGTGGTCTCCCAACTCCACCAACTGACTGCGGCCATCTATCTGATCGCTGCGATCGTCGCGAGTGTCGGACTCGCGCTACCCGCTCCCCGTCTAGCGCGGTTCTCGTTGCTCCTGCTCGGCGCCGGCGCGGTCGCGCACGGCTTCTGCTTCGGCGCGATGCACGTCGACGGAGCGACTCCGGCCCTGACCGAACTGCCCGTGGCGGTGTCCTTCATGGCCTGGATCGGCGCGATCTTCTACCTCGTGCTCGCACAGCGGGCCCGCCTCGTGAGCCTCGTGGTGCTGGTCGCACCGATGGCATTCGTGAGCGTCTTCGTGGCCGGATTGCGTCTGCCCGACCCGTCCGCGATCGAGGCGGCTTCGACTCCCGGTGGGTCCTGGGAGCACGCCCATGTACTGCTCGCGAGCTCCGGACTGGCTCTGCTGGGCATCTCGGGCGTTGCGGGCATGTTCTACCTGATCGAGCACAGACGGCTCAAGTCGAAGCGGCGGATCGGGCCGCGCTTTCGGCTTCCGTCCCTCGAGGCGCTCGATCGGCTGAATTCCATCGCGCTCGCAATCGGCTTCCCGCTGCTCACGCTCGGCGTCGTAACCGGAATGTTCTGGGTCGAGAAGACTCACGGACGTGTCTGGGACGGATCGCCGCACGAGGTCTGGTCCGCGATCGCGTGGCTGGTCTACGCAGTGGTCGTGACGTTGCGCTTCGCCCACGGCCAGGGCGCACGCCAGGCGGCGGTGAGTGCGGTCTGCGGCTTCGTCTTCCTCTTCTTCGCGGTGATCGGACTCGAGTTCTTCGCATGAAGATCATCCTGATCGGCCTGAACCACCGCTCTGCGCCGCTCGAGGTTCGCGAGCGCCTCGCAGTCGACGACGTCGTGCCTCCGCTCCGGAAGCTCTTAGCGAGCGACGAGATCGACGAGGCGGTCCTGATTTCGACATGCAATCGTGTCGAAGTGGTTGCGTTGACTCGCAGCGTCGAAGCGGCTCGGTTCCGCCTGCGCTCTTTCTTCAGCCGCGACCTCGACGGCGGCAGCCCCGACGACGGTTCCCGGCTCGACGACCACCTCTACGAGTACAACGATGTCGAGGCGATGCGGCATGTGCTCCGCGTATCATCGGCTCTCGACTCGATGGTCGTCGGTGAGGCGCAGATCCTCGGACAGATGAAGGACGCGTATCGCGCCGCGGTGGAATGCAACGCCAGCGGCCCGATCCTGAACCGCCTGTTTCAGCACGCCTTCACCACGGCCAAGCGCGTGCGCAGCGAGACGCGCATTGCCGAGCGGCCGGTTTCGGTAGCCCGGGTCGCGGTGGATCTCGCGCGCCAGATCTTCGAGGATTTCGTCGACAAGCGGGCGGTGTTGATCGGCGCCGGAGAAATGATCGAGGCGGCGCTGTCGGCACTGCGCTCGGCGGGAATCGAGTCGGTCGCCGTGGCGAACCGGACTCCGGAACGGGCGGCCGAGCTCGCGGTCCGGTTCGAGGCGACCGCGCACGGCCTCGACGAGTTGCCCCGCCTGCTCTCCGAGGCCGACGTCGTGCTGAGCTGCATCGGCGGCGATCGGCCGATCCTGACCTGTGAACTCATCGAGGCGGCTCTGCGGCGGCGCCAGCACCGGCCGATCTTCCTGATCGACATCGGCGTGCCGCGCAACGCGGAGCCGGAGGTCGGAGCGCTCGACAACGTCTTCCTCTACGACATCGACGATCTCAGCGCGGTGTCGGACCAGAATGCGGAGCAGCGCCGCCGCGAATCCGTCCGCGCCGAGGCGGTCGTCGCCGAGGAGCAGCAGCGTTTCGACGGTTGGTTCACCGCGCTACGGGCCGTTCCGACCATCAAGCACCTGCGAAGCCGCGTCGAGGAAATCCGCAGGAGCGAGGTCGACAAGGCCCTGGCGAAGCTCGAGATGAGCGAGTCCGAGCGCGAACAGGTCGAATCGTTGACCCGGTCGATCGTCAACAAGATCCTGCACGCACCGCTCTCGCGGCTTCGGCGGGAAGCCGAGCGGGAGGAAGGCATGGCCTACCTCGAGACCGCGCGAGTGTTGTTCGGGTTGGACGACGAGCCGGAGGCGCCGTCCGCTTCCCGCACGGCTGCGTCCGACGACCCGGAGAACGAGTGAGCACGATTCGTCTGGCCACACGCGGGAGTGATCTCGCCATCACGCAGTCGCGCGCGATGGCGGCGCGCATCGAGTCCGAGCTCGGGGTCGAGGTCGAGGTCGTCCGGGTCGAGACGACCGGTGACCGGATCCAGGACGTATCGCTGGCGAAGATCGGCGGCAAGGGTCTGTTCGTGAAGGAAATCGAAGAGGCGCTCCTCGCCGGTCGCGCCGACATCGCGGTGCACAGTGCGAAGGATCTGCCGGCCGCGGTACCGGAGGGCTTGTCGCTGATTGCGTTTCCCGAACGCGCCGACCCGCGCGATGCGCTGGTGGGTCGCGAGCCGCGCATGACGCTGGCGGACCTTCCCGTGGGCGCACGGGTGGGTACCGGCAGTGTCCGGCGCGTCGCGTTGCTGCGCGCGAAGCGGCCGGATCTCGAAATCGTTCCGTTGCGCGGCAACGTACCGACTCGATTGCGCCGGATCGAAGATCAGGCTCTCGATGCGGTGGTGCTCGCGAGCGCGGGACTCGATCGCCTCGGGTTGTCGGATCGGATCGGAGAGCGCATCTCGACCGACGTGATGTTGCCGGCGGTGGCGCAGGGGATCCTGGCGATCGAAGGCCGCAGCGGCGATTCCATCTCTGCCGACGTAGCGGCGCTGGCGTGCCCGAACGCCGAAGCGAGTGCAGCCGCGGAGCGTGCGTTCCTGATCGGCCTCGCGGGTGATTGCAACGTGCCGTTGGCGGCGCTCGCCGAACCGGACGGGCGGGGCGGGATGCGTCTGCGCGCCCTGCTCGCTTCGCTCGACGGCGGGCGGGTGCTGACCCACGCGGCGAACATCTCCGTCGAGGATGCCGCGACGGCCGGCTCGGCCGCAGCCGAGGCGATTCTGGCCGCGGGCGGCGATGCGATCCTCGCCGAGCTGCACGCAGGGGCTCGGCCATGAGCGCCGCGGCCCGGCGCCGCGGTCGCGTGATCCTGGTCGGCGCGGGCCCCGGCGATCCCGAGCTGATCACGCTGCGCGGATTGAAGGCGTTGCAGCGTGCGGACGCCGTCGTCTACGACGCGCTCGCCGCTCCGGAGCTGCTCGAACACGTGCCGGCCGACGCGACGCTCCACAATGTCGGGAAACGCGGCCACGACGAGCCGACTCGCACGCAGTCGGAAACGACGGCGCTGTTGATCGAGCTCGCGCGCGCGGGCGATGTCGTCGTCCGGCTCAAGGGAGGCGATCCGTTCGTGTTCGGACGCGGGGGCGAAGAGGCCTCCGCCTGCATTCGCGCGGGTATCGATTTCGAAGCCATTCCGGGGGTCTCGTCCTCGATTGCCGCACTCGCGTATGCGGGCATTCCGGTCACCGATCGGCGCTTCGCGGCGTCGTTCGCCGTGGTGACCGGCCACAAGGACCCGACGACGGTTTCGGACGAGACGCGCTGGGACGAGCTCGCGACTGCGGTCGATACGCTCGTGATCCTGATGGGCATGCGCAAGCTGGAAGAGCTGATCGGTCGTTTGATCGCCGGCGGTCGCGATCCGAAGACACCCGCAGCAGTGATCATGAATGGAACCCTGCCGAGCCAGCGGGTCGTAACCGCCCCGCTCGGCGAAATCGCGGAACGATCGCGCGCGGCCGGCCTCGGCGCACCGGCAGCGGTCGTGATCGGCGACGTGGTGCGCCTGCGCGAGACCCTCAATTGGTTCGAGAACCGCCCGCTGTTCGGCAAGCGCGTCCTGGTAACCCGCGACGAGCCGCCCGGCGGCCGTCTGGCGAGTGCATTGCGGGACGCGGGAGCCGAGCCGGTAATCGCTCCGATGATCCGTGTGGTGACGCCGGAAGATTGGCAGCCCGTCGATGCCGCGCTCGCCGAATTCGCGAATTTCGACGGTCTGCTGATCACGAGCGCTCACGCGATCCGCTTTCTCGCCGATCGCGCGCGGGCTCTCGGCGTCTCGCTCGCCGAGGCCGGGGTGCCGGCCTACTGCGTCGGGCCGGAGACGGCGCGTGTCACGCGCGAGGCCGGAATTCCGGTCTGCGCGATTCCGGATGGACGCCACGACGCCGACGCGCTGCTCGAAACCCTCGTTCGCCGATTCTCGCCGAGCGGTCGGCGCTATCTGTTCCCGTGCGCCGACGTTGCGCGCACGACCCTGCCGACCGGGCTCGCGGCCGCGGGTGCCCGCGTGGATTCCGTCGTCGTCTATCGCACGCTGTCGGTCGAGCTCGGCGCGGCGGAACTCCGGGCATTGCTCGGCGAAACCGGCGTCGACATCCTCACCTTCACGAGTCCGTCCGCAGCCCGCAATTTCGTCGAACAGCTCGACGCCGCCGCAGCGCGAAGGGCGGCGAACTGCCTGGTCGGGGCCATTGGCCCGGTGACCGCAGAGGCGCTACGAGATGTAGGGTTGCCCGCGGATGTCGTGGCCGAGCGCGCGGGCGTGCAGGAACTCGTAGAGTCATTGGTGGCCCGAGTGAAGGCCGATGCGGGAGTTTCCAGATGAGCTATCCCCAAACCCGATTGCGCCGCCTCCGGCGCAACGACACCTTGCGCCGGATGGTGCGCGAGACCGCATTGTCGCGTGACGACCTGGTGCTGCCGTTGTTCGTCGTCGAGGGCAGTGGCGTGCGCGAGCCGATCGCGTCGATGCCGGGCGTGCAGCGATTCTCGGTCGACACCGTGGTGCGCGAGGCCAAGCGCGTGGTCGCGGCCGGCGTGCCGGCGGTGATCCTGTTCGGGATTCCCGAGCACAAGGATGCCCGCGGATCCGGTGCGGACGATCCCGGCGGGATCGTGCAGCGGGCGGTCGAGGCCGTGAAATCGGCCGAGCCCGATCTCTGCGTGATCACGGACGTGTGCTTGTGCGAATACACCGATCACGGGCACTGCGGAATCATCGCGGACGGCGACG
>Ga0055476_10000113_pt1 | contig 18570 bp, 15 predicted proteins | sample Muzzi_CordC_D2_FD_57682 | JGI IMG/M metagenome (GOLD analysis project Ga0055476, IMG submission 57682) | Wetland microbial communities from San Francisco Bay, California, USA, that impact long-term carbon sequestration - Muzzi_CordC_D2 | ecosystem: Environmental > Aquatic > Marine > Wetlands ... | reverse complement strand
AGTACCAATACCCCCGGCAGCGTGCGGCTCAAGCATCATCAGGTGCTCGAACACAGCCACCTCAGTCTCTCCTGCCACACGCCCGAAACGTCCTACCCGCGCGATGAAGTCGATTCCATCGTCGCCCGGCTGGGCACTCCTTCCGAGAAGCGTTTTCCGGATGTGGAAGGGTTGACCTACGCAACCAACGTGTTTCTCGAGCACCTGTGTCCCGGTGAACTTCCCGATCTGACCATTCTCTGGTATGGCGAACCGGACAACAGTTATCACGAATTCGGGATCGGAGGAACCGAGAGTTTGCAAGCATTGCGGCACGCCGATGCCGAGTTCGGGCGCATACTGGACTGGTGGCAATCGTCCGATCAACGCGATTCTCTGCAAATCATTGCACTATCGGATCACGCGCATATCACGCAAAAGACCCGCGTCCATATGCAGGACCGTCTACGCGAGTCGGGGTTCAAGGTCGATGAGCATCTTGAAGACGGCGCGGATTTGGCCCTCATCCCCGGATATTCCGGCGGTATCTGGGTCCAGAACAAGAGTTCCGATGTCATCCAGGCGGTAGGCAAGGCACTCATGGAGATGGAGTGTTGCGGCATGGTATTCAGCGCCGGGAAAAACGAAATTGAGGGTATCGTGCCCGGTAGTTTTTCCAGAGGCCTGGCAATGGCGGACCATCGCCGATCACCCGATATTTACTACATTCTTCGAACCGATGACGAGAAGGATGACCATGGATTCAGCGGCACCTGTTATTTTGAAACCAGTCTGCCCGTTGGCGGAGGTATTCATGGTGGACTGCACCACAAAGAGTTAAAGCCCTTGTGCGTGATGGCCGGGAGTTTATTCGGCCAAGCAGCCATGGTGCATACACACTCGGGCATCGTCGACATTGCACCGACCATTCTTCATGCTCTGGGCATTGCGCCGCCGGAAAGCATGCATGGGCGGGTGCTGCACGAGGCCTTCGCCGATGATCGGAGCACCCCGTTGGAGTCCGTGCCGGAGAAATTCGAAACCGGATCCGGCGACTACGCTCAAGTACTGCGGCGCACCCGCGTCGCCAGCGCCTGTTATCTCGATGGCGGCTCGCGCGTGTCCTGATCGCGTTACGGATTCTGCCAGCGGATCTCTTGACCGGTGACGGCGCCGATAATGACCTCATCGAGGGAATCCGGCATCTGCGAGTTCGTGGACGATATGGGGATACGGCCTGCCATCAACTCCGCCAGTTTTTGTGGCAGTTGCGGCGTTGCCTGCGGCTCGGCGTAGCCGCTTGGATAAATGGGCTGGCCGGTTGCGGGATCGTACTTGTCGGTGGCTCCGAGCGTATGCAGAAGCTCGTGGGCAATGATGACTTTATTACTGCCCGCCTGCTGCGGGCTCGCGAAGGCGTTCACCACGCCTATCAAGCCCTTCTGCAACCCGAGGGAATGGGCCAGGCGAGGGTTTGTATCGGGGTCGAAGTAACGAACAAAAATCTCGACGTCGCTGGAAGGCGCGTCGGGGCCCCGGTCCACGGCCCATGACCAGTACCTGAGCTTCAAGCTCCATAGCATGATCTGCAGGACATTGCCGCCCTGGGGCGGCGCCGGTGGTTGATCTTCGATTGGCTCGGCCAGCATGGTGTGGACGGGCTCGTTGAGCAGCACGCCGTAGTGCTTGGCTTCCTCGGACATGAACTGGTCGATGACCTTGAACGAATCCCAGTCGAGGCTCTTTATGTATTGCGCACTTTTTTCACTGCCATCGCCGTTGATTGGATATACGGCCACCGACAGGGGCCGGTCCCAGCGCGTGCTTCGCTGAGTCGTGAGCCAGTGACCGACGGCCACCAGTATTAAGATGTATATCAGTATTCCCTTGCGCAATAAGGCGAGCATATCGAATTCGACGGTGCCGGGGGTAGCGTGAGCAACAGCCGGCTATTTTCCATGCACCTGCTTACACGCTCATCGTCAGTTCCAGCAATAACCTTGAGCGCGCGTTTCCCGGAGCACGGGCGATGGCGGCCGAGTAGCCGCCGGGCATGATAGGTACAGCGTCACCGCCCGAGCGGGGCCTACGGATCAGGGCGATCAGGGCCATCGGATGGGGCGTTCTCGATCTCTCGTTCCTTATACGAGAGCTTCAAAGGCGGATTCCACCGGGACTTGGTCACCCCGGGCACGCTCCGGCCCCAGGTGTTGTCGCGCCGGTCCGGAGCGCCGGTGAAGAAGCGCACCAGCAGCCGATGGAGCATGTTCATATTGGGCAGGATGCCATGCAGTCCCGCCAGACTGGCCAGCGCCCTGTCCTGAACCTCCCAATAGCCGAAGTCCTCGGGGGTCACACAAACAATATCGGTCTCGTCGAGAAAACCGGGCAGGGCGCCCTCGAAGGGCACGGTGCCGTCGCCGGTGCTGCGGGCCTTGGTGATGTCAGAATTGCTCCACTCGTCGCGCCGGTCATCGCTTCTCAGTTCGAATTGCGGCCCACCGGAACCCTTCACCACCTCCAAGCGTACCCGCGTCGTCGTACCGACCCCTACCACCGCCAGCCAATCCTCTCGCGAAAGCCCCGCGTCGGCGAGCGCGAACTTGTCGGTGCGGGCACGGTGCTTTTTCGCCAGCTTGAGCATGGTCGCCAGCAAGCGATCCGCGTCTTCGCGGCGCGCCTTCTTGGTTTTCCGGTCGGCTTTCGGCAGGCCGTGGAGGCGGACCGACTCGGCAATTGAGTCGGCTACGGTAGACTGCCAGACATCGGGATCGAACAGCGAGTTCGGCATGCCTGCCGGTGTGATCACCGCCTTCGAAAAGCTCGGCAACAGGTGATACAGGGCGGGCGTCAGACGTGCGGACTCGCGTTCGCGAGAGCTGGGCGCCTTGGTACCCAGGTTGGCTGTGCCCGTGATGACCTGAATAACCGCTTCGTAAGAGCCGCGGAAGGGTGTCGCCAAGGTGGCTACTTTGTTGACCCGTGCCTTTTTCCCCATTGTGTCCAGGTATCCCGTGATGACCAGGCCGCCCATGGAGTGGCCGATAAGATTGACCCTCGGATTGTCGTGATAGCCGTCCGCGTAATAGTGACGCAGCAACTTGGTGCGTTCGATGACTTCTTCGACGAACTTCGCAAATGAGGCCTCGATTTCATCGAGGGGATGGCGCCAGTCGTAACCAAAGGGATATACGGGGACGGGCTCGTCTGCCGCGGGGCTCAGGTTGTAGCGCAGCTCCTTGATAAGCTCTTCGTAGGCGATCTCGAATACCTGCCCTGAGCGCACGACCGCCGGCTCGATGGTTTCGTAATCGAGATTGTCCGGATGCATGGCCACGCGCTCATAGCGCTTGGTCAGCACCGTCCATAAATTTTCAGGCGGAAGTGTGTATTCGTCCTGCAGGTAAGTGGCAGTAATTCCCGGCACCACGATGACTGGATCGGCGAGCTTCATTTTTCATTCCTCCTGGTAAGACTTCTCCTGGGCGCCCGGCCAAGAACTCGTCCGGAGCTCAAAGCTGCCGGGGTCTTCAAATTCTAACCGAGTGAGGACGCAGTTGCCTTCATGTTTACAAGGCGCACGCCGGCCATATCTCGAATTGCCCTGTGAAGCAACATGATTGTGACTGGAGAGATGCCAGGTTCCGATTAGCGGGGAGGAAGTCAGGCAACCGCGACGCGGGGGGACTGATGAGGTTACTATTGCCTGGTTCGTAGTGGAAATCTCGAATGTCTGGGCTCGCAAAATTTTTTCTCGTTCTCGGCGGGGCTAATGCTGCCCTGGTGGTGCTGTTGGGCGCATTCGGTGCACACTTTCTGAAGGCGCGAGTTCCCGGCGATTTGATGGTCGTCTATCAGACCGCCGTTTTTTATCACGCGATTCATGCTCTCGGCCTGATTGCCATCGGTGTGGTGGCAGCGTGGTTGCCGGACTCGGTTTACTTGAAATCGGCGGGCTGGGCGATGTTTGCCGGCATCGGGCTGTTTTGCGGCAGTTTGTATCTCTTGAGCGTAACCGGGGTACGTTGGCTCGGGGCGATTACGCCTATCGGTGGTGTGGCATTCTTGCTTGCCTGGATCATGTTTTGTGTTGCCGTGCTCAAGGGACCGCACTAAGCAATCAGCAATTGAGCCCCGAGCCTCGCACGGCTAGCCGATCCCGATGCATCCATCGAGCGAAGCTCCGCGGTTCAGACACGGCGATTCGCTACTGCTCCATCCGGGATGCGATCCATCGGATCACTGAACCTTGGGTGCCGCAGGCGCCGGAAGTCCGAGATTGACGGTGATGCTTTTCTTTTGAGTGAAGCTGTCGAGCATGCCTTCTAGGGAAAACTCCCGTCCGATGCCACTTTGCTTGGTGCCGCCATATGACTGACCGAGCACCTGCCCGGCACCTTGATTGACCTGAACCCACCCGGCTTGCACGGCATGAGCGGCACGCAGCGCGCAGCCGATGTCGCGCGACCAGATAAAAGCAGCCAAACCATAGTGACTTTCGTTGGCCATGCGAATCGCATCCTGCTCGTTTTTCCATCGAATCGCCACCAGCACCGGACCGAAAATTTCCTCGCGTGCCAGCCGCCAACTGTTGCTGGCGTCCGCGAATACGGTGGGCAGCGCGTAATAGCCCTGGCTGAGGGGCCCGCTGTCGGGAGGCATCCCGCCCATTACCAGACGAGCGTCTTCGCGCTGCAAACCTTCTTCCACATATCCGCAAACGCGCTTGAATTGCTTTTCACTGATGATTGCGCCCATGTCGGTCTCTTCATCGAGCGGATCGCCGATTTTCAGTGTCGATGTTTTCGCTACGAGTTTGTCCAGAAATGAATCGAAGATATCGGCGTGCAGGAAGAGCCGTGACCCTGCCGTGCAGGATTGGCTTTGCCGGGTGAAGCGCATCGCGGAGATGATCCCTTCTACCGCCCAGTCCTCATTGGCGTCGGGATAGACGATAGACGGGCTTTTGCCGCCAAGCTCCAGCGATACCGGCACGATCCGATGCGACGCCGCTTCCATGATCAGCTTGCCAACCTCGGTGGAACCGGTGAAGGATAGCTTTCGCACCGCGGGATGCGCGGCGAGTGACGCACCACAATCTTCCCCATAGCCGGTGAGAACGTTCAGTACCGATGGTGGCAGATGCGCCTGGCATATTTCGGCGACCAGCAAGACGCCGAGTGGTGCATCCTCGGCGGCTTTGAGGACGATGGTATTTCCGGTGCATAAAGCGGGTGCGATCTTGAGGGATGCGAGCACAACCGGCGCATTCCAAGGAATGATTGCGCCCACCACCCCGATGGGCTCCCGGCGGGAATAGCTCAGCACCTGCTCGCCCAGGGGCAGCGTCTCTCCTTTGATTTCGCTGGCGAGACCGCCGAAGTAGCGAAAGATGTCCGCCGCCAGAGCGGCCTCTGGCCGTGCCTGCGTGCGCAGGGCATTTCCGGTTTCCGCGGCGATGAGGCGTGCCAGCTCTTCGACGCGGGTTTCGATTTGCTCGGCAATTTTCAACAGTATCCTGCCGCGATCACGTGGCACGATTCTGGACCAGGAATCGAAAGCGGATGCGGCGGCCCGGACCGCGCGATCCACGTCCTGCGCGTCACCGCGCGGTACATGTCCGAGAATTGTGCGATTGCCGGGATTCTCGACGGCAATGCTTTCCCCATTGGCGCTGTCGACCCATTCCCCGGCGATTAACATCTGCTGGTGAATTTCTTCTGTTTTCTCGAGCATGTTTCGGGTCTCCTCACAGACCGGCCCTTATCAGCCGGAGCACCGTGCCGTGGTTCCGGGCATTTGCGGCCAGAGGTGGCCACGGTATGCAAGCGCTCAATATACACAAATTCGCCATGTGTCAGCGACCGGCGAGCGGTTCCGAATCCGGACTTGGGCCAACAAGCAGATCGAGCTCGGTGGAAATTTCCACATCACGGCGTTCGCCGTGGTACGCGTGACGTGTGTAAAATGCCGTCTCAGGCAGGAGTGCCCGATCCAATCAGTAATTCACAATCATGCTGCCAGCTGTTTGTTGCATTGAAAGAGGAGGCTCAAGATGCCGAGTAAAGGACAACAAGGAATTCCAATCAGTTCGTTTGTGAACAGGCTTGCCAAGGCCAAGAAGGAAGGTCTGACATACGTGACGAGTGGTTATGTCGCAGCGGTCGACGAAAAAGTCGTGCGCATGTACTTCGATCTCTCATTAGAGACCTATGCGGATATTCCCCGAGCCGCTGTTTTGCATGCACAGCCGATTAAGGATGACATGCATGAGCGAGCCGAGCTGATGATCATGGGCAACAGCGACGTTCAGCTGGTACACCAGCAGATGCGGACCATCAAAGCGAACGAGCTTCAGCAGGCAATGGACGATCAAAAGCACGAGGCTCAGCAAATGGCTGCCCAGGCCACCGCTCCCAAACTACCCGCACCTGCGGCGCCGGATCCTTGCGCCAGGCCGCCCGCCGCTTGCGGGTGCAGCGGCGCCGAGGCGCAAAGACCCGCACCAAGTACTCCGGAGGAAGAACGCACCAGTCGCGACCCTTTGCGCCGGGCCGCCCGGTGGATGCTGGGTCCATTCGGCCTCCTGCTATAGCCGGCAACTCAATTCTGGACCCCAATTCGGACAATTCTGGACACCCACAATTCTGGTCCGGCCCCAATTCTGGACACCCACTGTTTGAGCCTGAACAGTGGGTGTCCAGAACTTTAGGCGTGAACAGTGGGTGTCCAGGATCTGTGGGATCTGCGGTGGGAGTCCAAAATTTATCGCAAATTCAGGGGTTTATAGGAGTTTTAGTTTCGGCCGCGCTGGGCGATGGCGACCCCGGCGAGGATGGCGACTGCGGAAAACCCGAGCGGGAGCGTTATGGTCTCGCCCATTACGGCGACGGCAACGGCAAGCGCGACCAGCGGCTGCGCGAATTGAATCGCGCCAATGCGCGCCGTGCCGCCGCGCGCCAGTGCCCAATACCAGCCCACATAAGCGAGCATGGTCGAGAACAGCGCCAGGTAAGCGACCGCGCTCCAGCCGACTACCGTCACCGCATTCCAATCGGTGGCGCCGACTCGGATCGCCAGAAGCGGCAACAGTACGAGCCCGCCGAGAGACAGTCCCCACAGCGTCGTGCTCCAGGTGCCGGTACGCGTCGACAATCGGCTGCCTGCGATGTAGCCTCCGGCCGCGGTCATGCAGGAGGCAAGTGTCAGAAGGTCGCCTTCGAGGTTCGCGCCCGGCTCGTCGAAGCCGAAGCGCGCACCCACCAGAACGACCTCGCCGGTAAGTGCCAGGAACGCGCCCTGCCTCCACAGGGGACCCGGCCAACGGCGCTCGACGATGGCGCCGAAAAGGCCGGTGAAGAGCGGCAGTGCAACCATGATCAAGGCGACATGGGCCGTTGTCGTAAGCTCAACGCCAATTCCGAACAGCAGTGGAAATCCGACGAAACCGCAGGCCGCCGAAATCATCAGCAGGCACCAATCGCGCCGGTCAGACGGTAACGGTAGGCGCAGCGCCAACGCGAGGGGAATCCCCGGCGCCATCGCCAGCACCGTGCGCAGAATGCCGACGGTGAGGGCATCAATCTCACCGACCGCAAGCTTGGTCACGGCCGGAGTGATGCCCCATGCAACCACGGCAAAGCCCGCCGCGCCCAGGGTGGCAATGGTGCTGGCCGGATTCTGAGCGCCTGGTCCGTTCACGCTACGATCCCATTGTGCATAAGATTTCCGTCACACGGCGGATTCAGACTGGCGCTGGTCATCGCACCAGTAATTCCGGTCGCTGCGCCGAGCAGGCTGTTTTCTGGCAGCGCCGGTGCTTGCACCCCCGCTAAGCGACGCCCATCGAAACGCAATTCACTGAGGCCCGCAAGCGCTGTAGACGCTGGCACCGTAGGCAGGGCCGTCAAATCTCCTTCAATTTGGAAATGGACTATCTGTCAGTCGCGGCCCCGCACGCGCTCCCAGCGGGTCGAGAAGAGCAAAAGTTCCAAAACATCCAGCCCCATGCGAGCAGCAGCGGGCGGAGGATTGACCGGTTCGCGACTGTGTGTGTACGCTCGTTGCGGGCCGATGGCCCGGCTTTTAGATTTATGAATCCCGGATTACATGCCATGTCCCAATCACATCTAGATCGCGCCATCGTACATATGCAGCAATCGCAATGGACGCAGGCGTCGAATCTTCTGGAGACTGTGCTGCAAGACAGTCCCACCGATGCCAGGGCGCTGCGGCTGCTGGGCACGGCGCGATACATGACCGACCGCCCCGACGACGCGGTCGATCTCCTGAGGCGCTCCGTCGCCATCGATCCGGATAACAGCAGCACCCACCAGAACCTCGGCACGGTCTACCTGGCCTTGGGACGAACGGCCGAGGCCTTGGCGAGTTTTCAGAACGCCGTCAGGCTCGCACCCGAATCCACCGATGCACATTTCAATCTCGGCGTCGCCCATCAACAGTCGAACAGCCTCGAAGAGGCGATGCAACAGTACCAAGAAGCGCTTGCCATAGACCCTGGATATAGGGATGCGCAGGCCAACCTGGCGGCCATCTATCTTTCCCGCGGCCAGGACCGAAAGTGTATTGAGGTCTCCACGACATTTCTCGAGCGCAATCCCGAGAACTATCGGTTGCACCTGTGCAGAGGCCATGCCTATCGGAAAATCGGCTACTTGACAGATGCCGCCCGAGATGTCGATGAAGCGGAGAAGATCGCGCCCGAAGACCCAGCGGTGGCAGTCGAGAGAGGCGGCCTCCTGGCAATGTCGGGGCAGTTGGAGGCGGCTGTCGTGCTGTTGCGCGACGTATTCGAGAGCGCCCCGGAGATTGATCGTGTCGGTATGGTGCTCGCCTCGGCTCTATTCGAACTTGGCCGCTTCGATGAGGCCGTCGAGGTGCTGAGTAAAGCAACTGCCCGGGGGCGGGTTGCGGCGGAGCAGTATTCTTTTCTCGGCGAGATCTTGCAGCGCCTCGGCCGAACAGAAGAGGCGCTGGCAGCCCATCAACGGGCTATCGAGCTCGACAACGAGTTGGCGCCAGCCCGCCTTGCATATGGACGCACGCTTATCGCGCAGGGGCTTCTTGCTCGAGCAGACGTTGAGCTCGAGTACGCGATCGATCTGTCCCCGATGATCGTCTGGCCCTGCATATTGCGGGTGCAAATAAAAAGCGCCGAAGGCGCGTATGCGGAAGCGCTCGAGCTATGCGAACATTATCTTTCGTCCAATCCATCGGAACGCAACATGCTCGCGGCCAAGGCGTTGTTGCTGAACGAACTCGGTGAAGATGCGGCGGCACGAGAGCTGGTGGACTTCGATCGTTTCATCAAGCAGACACAACTCAGTCCACCGGCCGGATTTGCCGATCTGGATTCCTTCAATCGGGCGCTCACCGGGCATGTCCGCGCCCATCCTTCCCTCGTGCATTCACCGGAAAGTCATGCAACCCGGGGTGGTATGCACACGGGTTTGCTCTTGGTGGAACCCAAGGGACCGTTCGCGGCCTTCGAGCAGTGCCTGTGGAATGCGGCGAAGGAATACATGGATTCGCTCGACATAGGCGCCGATCATCCGTTTTTGAAAGACCCTCCACGTCTAGACGTCATCGCCTGCTGGAGCGTGATCCTGCCGGGGCAGGGCAGGCAAGTACCTCATATTCATCCGGCGGCCTGGTTGAGCGGCGTGTATTATGCAGAACTGCCGAGGGCGATCGAAAAAGAACATTCCACAGACGGTTGGATAGAGTTCGGAAGCCCGCCTGATCTCTTTGTATTGAAAGAGAAATCTCCCGTTCGGTTAATCAAACCGAAGGAAGGATTATTGGTTCTGTTTCCCTCGTACTTCTATCACCGTACGATTCCTTTCGAAGGGGATGAAGAGCGGGTTAGTATCGCCTTCGACTTTGTTCCAGAGTTCGCACGGCTCGAATAAGATTGAGCGATTCGATATAGAATAACCCGCAATATCAGGGAGCCAGCTGATGCAGCTCTCTGACCTCGCCACCTTGACCTGTAAACTCTGACCAAATTCCGCTTTCCGCATAGCCGATTGGGAAAGGTCCACGTTCTCCCCACAACGGATGCGAGAAGTCGCCCAAAGCGGACTCGTACTGCTGCAATTCAACATCGAGCTCTGGCAGGTCATCGAGGCACTTGTCGACGAAGTTCGTCGCTTGTTCGTGAAGTTCAAAGTCGAGCCAGTCCGTTTCCCTGATTCTGTTTCGCCATTTCTCACTCATGTCTGCGGCATTCAAAGCTTCCACGTCAACGGCGCTTAGTACCTTGGCGGTATCGCGGCGCTGCCCAACATACAACATGTCCGCAAGACTTAAACCCAAGGTTCTACGAATGAGCAGCATACTTTCGTTGAATCGCTCGGTGACGCCGACCATTGAAAAATTCTCCTTGAAGAACGTGGTGTCACGCCCATCGTAACCCAGCCAGCGCGATTGATGGTTTTTTTCATGCTCATGGTCGAAGTATTTGGCGAATGAGGTATAGCCATGATACCGGGCAAAATGATTGAACATGGACACTGCCCGGGTTATCGGATCTCGGACAATGGTGATCAGGTGATGGTCCCCAATCACATCCCTCAACCACTTCCTCGCCCAAGGTTGAGGGTAGTCCGGGAAATGCCTGAACATCATATGAAAGCGATCGCCGGATACGGTGCGTGGATGAACGGCAAACCAGCTCTCGGGCATCATATACCGGAGTCCATGTCTAACGCAGTAGGGAAACAGGACAGAAGACGATAGCGACGTGCCACCGGTTCTTCTCAATTTGAGGAAAACAACTCGCCGCACGTGTTCGGGTTCAGTCTGCATTAATAATACCGGCTTGGATTTGCGAAACTCGAAAAATCAGTTGCCCGGCATGCTGCCGAGCCAGACGGTCGGACATTGAAGATTCATCACGTGTTCAGGTGGTGCGCAGCCCCTGCCCGTAGAGCAGCGTGACGTTGATGCGGCGGTTCTCGTAGCCGTCTTTGAAGTCGATGCGATCGGTCTCGTGAAACAAGCTGGAATTAAAAATGATCGCCCGGTTGCCGCGATAGGGAACTTTGATGGGCTGCGCGGCTTGTGCGTCGAGGTATTCTCTCATTTTCTGCGAGTTCTGATTGTAGTCTTTGAATCCCCAGTGTGACGGCGCGCTTTTGTCCCAGATGATCAGTCCGCCTGTCTGGGGATTCAAGTTGGCGCTGTCGGGCGTAATCCAGAAATTGACGTTCACTGCCGCGAAGTCCGCGTGCATGTTTACACCGCGCATGTGGCTATCGTATTTGAACGCCCAGGCCTGCGCGAGGCGGTGATTGGCGAAAATTCTTGGGAAACGTGTGCGCAATTCCTCGGAGATCTGGAATAGCAGTTGAGACTCGAAGCCATGCCCGAGCTTGGCGCTGATATAGCCGTGATCGTAATTTCGTTTCCAGATTGTCGATTCGAGGCAATACTTCTGCAGACCGGTCAGTGCTTCCGGGCTCAGGAAGTCGTCCACGACCACGACTTCCGGGCAGGATTCGAGGTAGGCCTGCTCAATCGCTTCGACATCCAGGCCTTGATTGAGACTGCCGGAGTCAACACGCTCATCCTTCGACAGATAGACGAAACTGTTAAACGATGGTGCTAGTGCCTCATTGATTCCGCCACCGAATTCGACGGATTGGTTCGTCTTGCTCTCAGCCGTCAGCTGGTCGTCGAGTTCGCAGAGCGCGTGCCCATATTCCTCGTATTCACTCGGAAAGAGTGCATGCGCCTGCAGGTAACGCACCTGCTCTGCGTCATGGTGAATACGATGCCGGGGAATTGCTTCGGTTCGGGATTTCGCATTTCCGTGGCCATGGCGCAGCTGTGCCGCCCGCCGGAATGCCAAGACCGCGTCCTCCAACCTGCCCATGGCCAATAGGGCGCCCGCCTTGTTTCCGTATGCGGCAGCGTAGTCAGGGTCGAGTGCGATTGCGCGGTCATAGGCGGCAATGGCTTCCTCTAAAGCACCGGCATCGTAGAGCGCGACGCCGAGGCTGTTGTGCGTGTTGGGATCGCGTGGGTTTGTGGCGATTGACTCGCGCTGGCTTGCGATGGCTTCGTCCAGTCTGCCGAGCTCACGCAGGCAGTTGCCCAGATTGTGGAATGCGTCCGGCGAGTCTGCGCTGAGCCGAATGGACTCTCGATAGGCAGCCACCGCATCTTCGAGTCTGTCCTGCGCCTCCAACGCGATGCCGAGGTTGTAGTATGCATCGGCGAAACGGGGATTGACGCTGAGCGCTCGCCGTATGAAGCTTTCGGCGACGTCGCTCTCCCCGAGATGCTGGGCCAGCACGCCGCGCAGGTGCAAAGCATCGGGGTTGCGGGGGTCGGTATCGATGACCTCATCGTAGAGGCGCTCAGCGTCGCCGAAGCGGCTCGCTTGATGGAGATCAAGTGCGCGACGCAGCATGCTTTGGGTCGACTCGGCGCTCATGTGCGCCAAGGTTAGTTCGTTTCGGCCTATCCGTCGACGGTCTCGTGGAGATCCCGGGTCATCTTCTGCCTTCGGCCCACAACCGGCACCTGTAGTTCCCGCGTTTATGTCTTCGATCAACCTTTCCGCCAGAACCGGGCGCGGGGACTCAGATTCTGGACACCCACCTATCTCGAGATGGCCAGGTTCTGGGAGATTCGGTGGGAGATTCTGGACATCCACCTATCTTGAGACTGGCGCAATTCTGGACACCCACTATTGAAGGGCAACGGTTGGAAGTCGCAATTCTGGACACCCACTATTGAAGGGCAACGGTTGGTGTCCAGAATTCAATCGAGAATTCAAGAGTTCAGGAAGTTCGTGGGTGTCCAGAATTCAGAATTCATGCTGATTGTGGGTGTCCAGAATTCAGATTTCGTCGGGAGTGAAGGGACCGCTTTGAAGTTTGTATCCGGACCCGGCCATTAGTATGGTTGGCGGACAAAGCTCGGAGTAGTGAACCGCTTGGACGCCGTTGCCAATCCGTTACCGCCTGCGCGCCGGGCGCAGTGGATTCTCATTCGCAGCATCCGCTGGGGCGTGCATGTGGCCGCGCTCGTTGGCGTATTTCTGGTCGGGTTTTCGTGGCCGGCAGGTGTCGCCCTGGCGCTTGGAACCTTGCTCGGCTCGCTGAGCATTACCTTGTGTTACCACCGGTACTTTGCTCACAAGTCGTTCAAGACGAGCCGCTGGCTGCAGTTTCTCCTCGCCATGTGGGGCGCCACCAGTTTGCAGCGCGGCCCCATCTGGTGGGCGGCCGTGCACCGGCATCACCATCGCCACTCGGATACCGAGCAAGACTGGCACTCACCGCGTCATGGACTCTGGCACGCACATAACGGCTGGCTGGAGTCGCCGCATATTCTCGATGTCGGCTACAACGAGGTCAGAGATCTGACCCGGTATCCGGAGATGCGCTTCATCGACACCTTTTATCATCTGCCGGCGCTGCTCATGGTCGCATTGCTGGCGATTCTCGGTTCCAGTCTTCAGTCTCATTATCCTGAACTCGGTACGAGCGCCTGGCAGATGGTGGTCTGGGGGTTCTTCGTGCGCACGGTCCTCGTCTGGCATCTGACATTTACGACGAACTCGCTATTACATTCGTGGGGACGCCGCCGATTTGACACGGGAGACGATAGCCGCAACTCGTACCTGCTGGGTATCGTCAATCTCGGTGATGGCTTTCACAATAACCACCACCGCTATGCATCTTCAGCGCGCCATGGATTCTATTGGTGGGAAATTGATTTCACCTACTACCTCATCAAACTTCTGGAACTCATGCACCTTGTGAGCGATGTCCGCACCCCTCCCGACGAGGTGCTCGAAGAGGGCAGGGTACGGACCGAGCACACCTGACCGGCCACAGCCGCACGACTCGGAGCACATCAGGCGTCGGATACAAACAGATTCAACCCGCCTGAGCCGCGAAAATGCTTACGGCTGAAGCGCGCTGCGGAAGCGAATGCGGCATTCGGCGGGATCCATGTTGCGCTTGAAGTCCGACGGGGGCCCGTTCTTGACGCGCAGTTGAATGAAACGCGGTCCCGTCGCCTCGTTCAGGAATCTCGAGCCCTCGGATAAGTCCGCCTCCGTCGCGATGGTCATCGTCGAATCGATTCCTGCGCCTTTGGCCATCATCTCCAAGTTGGTCTTGATCGACGTATGTCCGTTCTGGCCTCCGGTTTCTCCATGACAGCCGTTGTCGATGCACACGATGGACAAGTTTGCGGGATTGATGGTCGCGACTGTCGCCAGCGAGCCGATGTTCATCAGCAGCTCGCCATCGCCCGTGATTACGACGACTTTCCGTTCGGGAGCGCACATGGCGACCCCCAGGCCCATACTGGTTGCCGCCCCCATGGTTCCAGCCATGGTGAACAAGTTCGCCCCGTCATTGGTTAATGCCGCGGTATCGCGCGCGGAGCCCGCGAGGCCGCTGATGAAAAGGTAATCTTCGTGATTGGGAAACAACCGCGAAAGCACTTCGCGTCGATCGAGTGTGGCTGGTGTCATATTAATCGCCTCCCGGGTCAAAATGGTTTCGCGCCGAGAAAGCGCTGGGTCAGAATAATTGCCGCGGATTGCCCACCCTTGAACACGGCGGAAGTGGCCGCCCGGGTGGCAGGGCCGAGGTCATCCAACGTGTTCACACGAAAAAGCAACACCCCCATGGCTTCCAGGATCGGCTCTGCGGCTTGACCCATGGGATACTGCCACGGATTCTGCTCGCCGTAGTCGCCACGCATGGAAACCATCAGCAAGATCGGAAACCGTCCGCCGTTCGCCAGGGACAGGAAGTTGGGAATATTGCCGACGCCCGAGGATTGCATGCAAACCACCGCCTTTCCGCCGGCGAGATCGGCGCCTGCGCAGACAGCGACGCCTTCTTCTTCCGTCGTCAGTAGAATGGGGCGAACCCCATTGTGCTCCTGTGCATGCTCTATAAGACGTTTGTTACCCGCATCGGGAACGTAAGAAAACAATGTTACGCCTGCAGCGACGAGATCGTCGAATAGCTGCCTGGACCAATCCCCGGTATCAATGCTGCTCATAGTCAATCGTGTCTCCCGTTGATGTCAATTGGTGCGCGTTTCGTGAAGAAGCCGCTGCCGCGCTCCATGGGAATCGTCTCGCCTTGAAGTTTGTCGACGATGCCGGCGCAACCGGGAAGCGAAGCCCTGTTGACCATCAGGTGGCGTTCTCACGGGAATTCATACCGTCTGCAATCGTATACAATGCCGAGACTATGTAAAATCATTCCCGTTTTCCAACGAATTAGCCCAAAGAGCGAAGCCCGTGACTCAGATAAACATCCAGTTCACCTTGTTCTCGGCGTTCTATTCGCCACTCATCTCGACCATGTCCGGCGGTTTTCTCGCCGAGGAGGGACTGGAGCCCAATTGGTCGATCTCGCCACCCGGCGTCTCCGCCATCACCGCCCTTGCGGATGGCTCCGCTCACGTTATCCAATCGGCCCTCAGCCAGGGACTTGCTTCGCTGGACAAGGGCGAGACACCGCTCGCCGTGCATTTCGCTCAGGTCAACGAGATGGACGGCTTTTTCATCACCGGCCGCGAACCGGACCCTGACTTCACCTGGGACAAGCTCGAGGGAAGTGAACTGGTCTGCTTCAAAGGCGGTCAGCCGAACGCCATGTTTCGCTATGCCTGCCACAAGGCCGGCATCGACTACGATAAGATTATCACCATCACCCCCGGCGGCCCCACGGACATCGATAAAGCCTTCCGCGACGGTCAAGGCCAGTATGTGCAGCAACAGGGTCCGTTCCCACAACAACTGCAGGCCGACGGCGTCGGGCACGTCGTCGCCCAGGTCGGCCCGCTCATCGGGCCCTGCGGATTTTCCAGCCTGGCCGCGACCCGGGAATGGCTGGCCAGCGACATGGCCAAGGCCTTCATGCGAGCCTATCGAAAGACTCGCATCTATATGAACGAAACACCGGCTGCCGACATCGCCCGGGCTGAGAAGCCGTATTTCCCGGACATTGACGAGGATGTGCTCGCTCAATGCATCGCGACCTACCAGCAACTTGGCTGCTGGACGCCCCATGTTGAGATTACGCGTCCGGCCTATGAAGTCATACTCGACGTCTTCCAGTACGTGGGGACACTCAAGCAGCGCTACGCCTATGAACAGGTTTGTGCTGCGCCGCCGATGGACGGCTGAAAGGGGCTCACGTTCAAGGCGTTCAAAGGACCGGGACCGGGGGCATTACGCATTACTTGAGCTGTTGGTTTTTCGTCGAAGGCCGATCGAACACAATCGACAGCTCAAGTAATGTGATGTGTTCCCCTGTCCCTATGAATGTTGTTTCCAGAACTTGGCGGGCCCGTATCGGACGCTTGAATGAACCTCCCACCAAGACGGACGGCGTCGCGGTAGTACTCGGCATGCCGATGGGGGCCGACGATAAGCCTCGGATGGCCGTCCTTGTCGAAAACCATCGCCAGCGATTGTTCGGTCTGTGCCGAGACGTCTTCGCGTTTCGCTAGCGGTGTCTGCCCCGTTTCCAGTGCCGGCAGCGCCGGCGGGTCATTCGACGGCAACACAAGCAGCAATCGCTGACGCAATCCCAGTGTGCCTATCTGCTCGAGTTCCCAGCGCAGTCCCGCCGTGTCATCGAGTATGGCGACGATTATTCCGGATGTCTTCAGCAACTCACTGACCCGTCCCTGCCAGTCGTCCGCCACGTACTCCCGATAAGCGCCCAGTGGTGGCAACGTCTCACCGGGGCGGCCAATTGCGACCACCGGCCCGTAGTGCCGCAGTGGTTCGACGAGGAATTCTTCGAAGCTAATGGGGACATCGGCCGGGAGCGCGGCATTAGCATCGGCTCCATCCGCCCGAAAGGCACGCAATAACACGACAGGCGGTCGCGGATCCGTTGCCAATACATTGGCGGCATCGGGTGCCCGGACGCGCCGCCACTGCCGGCGCCTTCGCTGACTGGCTTTCAATAGCGGGAACAACAGCGCCAGCCCCAATATAGGTGCACCAATCACCATGGCGATGCTCGGCCACTTGGACTCGACGCTGAGTCCGGCAACGGCAACGGCGAAGGTGGCGGGAAACAACGCAACGACCAGGACCTGAAGCCCCCGATAGGCGAGCCATGTGCGAACCGCCCCTGGCCGCCAAGCCCCGGAGTCTCTTCGCCGGCGGCGCCGCTTGCTCGGGAGGCGCTTGATGCGCTGGTCCAGGCCGGCATCGCGAAATCGAACGCGGCGCAACACGGCGAGCCGATGCCGCACGTAGAAAATCAATGCGGTCAGCGCCGAAAATCCGAAAATGCCGATAAAGACAACCGAGATGGTTCCCGAGAGCCACTCTGGCGCGTCCAACCACATGGACAGGGCAAAGGCCAGAATCAGTAGACCGAGCAGGGCTTGCACGTCCGCACCACCATCCCTTCGAGTTGATTGGGGACATTTCTCAATAGCTAAGTTGTTGCTGGTTGGCAAGCGCTAACTATTCGTCATCGACGAAGAATTTCAAACTCTGGACACCCGCTGCTATGCATGAAAAGTGGGTGTCCAAAGCTTCCAGAAAAGTGGGTGTCCAAAGCTTCGTTCCTCAAAGCTTCGGAAAAGCTTCGTTCGAAAAGTGGGTGTCCAAATCTTCGAATCTTCGAATCTTCGGGTGTCCAAAGCTTCGCAAATCTTCGAATCTTCGAAATCTTCGCGTTGAACGACCAGACTGTCTTGAGGCCGGAATACACATCGGACGGCGTAAGTGCCGCACCGAGAAGCAGGCCGGTGGCGCGCGCCCTTACCGTCAGCTCTCGTTCAACCTTGAAAAGGTTGTACAGCCGGAACCCAATATGCTTGCTGTCTTGGCCGGCTGGCCACAGTCATCGATTGCGAATAAGCCTGAATCGGAAATCAGAACCCGATCTGTGGATAGGTGGCAAAGATTCAACCTCCAGAGGCTGCGGCCGATGCGGCCAGCTCGTGAGCCACCGCGTCGACCGCCTGTTTCACGATGCGCACGATTTCATCAGCCTCCTCTCGCGACAGGCACAGCGGCGGCGCGAGACCAAGGATGTCACCCTCGGGCATCGGGCGCGCGATGAGCCCACGCTCGAGACACGCGGCAGCAACGCGGGCTCCGACCTTGAGTGACGGATCGAAGAGCACGCGCGCGTCCGGTTGCGCGGCAAACTCGACCGCGGCCAGAAGCCCTTCGCCTCGCACCTCGCCGACGATGTCGTGGCCGTCGAGCGCCTCGTGCAGCTGTTTGTTCAGATACGCGCCAACCGTGCGCGCATTCTCGACGAGTCCCTCGCGGTCGATCAGCTCGAGATTCGCGACGCCTGCAGCCGCGCACAGCGGATGCGCGGAGTAGGTCCAACCATGACCCAGGGGACCGAATTCATCGGTCCCTTGCTCGAGTACCTCCCACACGCGATCGCCGACGATGACGCCGGAAAGCGGTGTATAGGCGCTGGTAAGCCCCTTGGCGATGGTCATGAGATCGGGGCGCATGTTGTAGTGTTCCGATCCGAAGTTTGCGCCGAGCCGTCCGAAACCGGTTACGACCTCATCGGCGATCAGCAGCACGTC
>Ga0055476_10000111_pt1 | contig 18888 bp, 20 predicted proteins | sample Muzzi_CordC_D2_FD_57682 | JGI IMG/M metagenome (GOLD analysis project Ga0055476, IMG submission 57682) | Wetland microbial communities from San Francisco Bay, California, USA, that impact long-term carbon sequestration - Muzzi_CordC_D2 | ecosystem: Environmental > Aquatic > Marine > Wetlands ... | reverse complement strand
CGTCAATTAAATAGGAATCCCGCTTGTGCCCGCTGTCATAGCGCACGGGCTGGCCCAGCAGACAGCTGCTGATCCCGATTGGGATCCGCGTTTCAGACTCGGATGCCATCATTACAAACGGGTCCCCCGGTGCTCAAACGTCCTGAAGATTGCGTGTATGGCGTTGGAAAAATGTCCAAATGATCCGGGCCGCATCAAAACCGTAATATCCGTTACTGTATTTCGACTCGCTAGTAAAGTACTCGCCGGGCCATCGATGGCCCCAGTCAGTTAACGTCAACAGTTGCACTGTCGCATTTTCGTCACAGCCATACCAGGTATCAACGATGACACCGGCGTTCGGCGTATCGTGGGCGCGATCGTGTTTCACGCAACCATTGTGCGTTGACCAATACCTGGATGCGTCGACGACCGTTGAATACCGGCGAGCGGTCGACTCCTCACCGGGAGCGGGCGGGCCGTATGGAACGGTTTCATCGCGCAATCCGTGGAACATGATAATGGGGAGTGTCGTAGATGGGTTCGGCATTTGCCATTGAGGACCACCTGGCTCGGCAGCACTGCCAATGGCGCCCGCCAGCGGTGCGGCTGCGGCCAGCATTTCCGGTCTTTCGGCGGCAAAGCGGTGGGTAAGCATGGCGCCGTTGGAATAGCCGACCATGTAGACTCGATTGCTGTCCACGGCCGTGTATGCCGTGACGTCTTCGATGACCCTGGCTATGAAGCCGACGTCGTCCACATCATCGGCAGCCGCCTTGCCGCAGCAGTGTCCAGCGTTCCAGTGCTGCAGGAGGCCGAATATACCGATTCCGTCCGGATAGACGGCGATGAATCCTTCCCGGTCCGCCAAAGCGCTGAATCCACTCTCCTCCTCAATGCCCCTGGAAGTGGAGAACGCACCGTGCACGACGACGACGAGCGGTCTGGCCTCCCCGGCCACGTAGTCGGCCGGTATGTGCACGCGATAGCTGCGCTCAAAGCCGCTTGTGTCGGCACCCATGTTTACTACGTAGCTTTTGCCCTCAACGAGATTCTCGGGCGAAGGCAGGTTGGCGCATCCCGTGAATAGGAGCGTGAAGCAAATCGGCAGCAATCGGGCCAGGCGGTAAGGCATCGTTTTCAGGTTCGAGTCGTGGATTCACCAGCCGCGTATGATGAGGAATCGGGCATTCAACTTGTGTGAACGCATTGTGAAATCGGCGTGAAATGAGCAACCGTGGAACTCGCGCCATCACAAGGCTTTCACGGCCTCGATAATATCTCGACGCTGCCCCAGCATTGCGCCGAGGCTATAATCCGGCGCGGAAATTGATGAGCAGCAGGCGCCATGCGCCGGCACTGGCGGTCGAGTAGAGTAAAAGTAGGGCTGCGCGGTTGCCTCCGGAGACCATACCTATGCCCAGAATTCTCATTGCCGGCTGTGGTGACATCGGCTCAGCCTTGGGTACTCGGCTGCACGCCGATGGCCACGAGGTATGGGGGTTGCGGCGCAGCGCCCGTGCTCTGCCAGAAGGAATGCACAGTCTGCGGGCGGATTTGACCGTTCCCGAGTCATTGGACGGCTTGCCGGAGCGCCTGGATGCGGCGGTTTATATCGCAACACCCGATCACTACGATGACGCGGCCTACGAAGCCGCCTATGTGCGCGGCCTGGCGAATTTGCTCGGGGCGTTGCACACGGATGGCGGTCACATCGCACGGCTCATTTTCGTATCGAGTACCAGCGTGTACGCTCAGAACGGTGGCCAATGGGTTGACGAGGACTCGCCGACAAATGCCACCGGTTTTTCCGCAAAACGTTTGCTGCAGGCGGAGCATATGGCGCTTGAAGCTCCGATCTTCGGCGTTGTCGTGCGATTTGGCGGAATTTATGGGCCTGGCCGCAATCGCCTGCTGCAGCGGGTACGTGATGGGCGACCCTGCCAGCAAACTCCGACGCTGTATACGAACCGTATTCACCGCGACGACTGCGTGGCGGTTTTGCGCCACCTGTTGAGCTTATCCGAACCCGAGCACATTTATCTCGCCGTCGATAGCGACCCCGCGCCGCAATGCGCGGTCATGGATTGGCTGGCGCTCCAGATGGGCGTGCCGGAGCCACCGAGACTGGATTCGAAGATCAGTCGCGATACTGGTCCGCAGTCGAACAAGCGTTGCCGGAACGCGAGGCTTTTGGCTAGCGGCTATCAGCTCATTTACCCGAGCTACCGCGACGGCTATGCAGTGATTCTAAGAGACTCTTGCGCGCCGGCCCGGGATTGAATCGCAGCGCATCTGCTTTAGTCGGCCAACTGGCGGGTTCTCAAGATTTCGCGGATCCTCTCCACGCGCGCGCGGTTGACACCCAGGTCGCCATAACCCACGCGCGCCGCCGATCGAACCGCGATGATGTTCTCGCTGATGCGCAACTGAAACTCCGTGTCGTCGACAAACCGGAACACAGCGCTGCGGGTTTCCACATGCATATAACTTTCATCGGCGGTGACCACTGTGGTGCGCGCTTGGCTCCCGATTACTTCCTGCAACGCGCTCCAGGCTTCCCGGGGGGCTACCTTGAGGTGATAGGGCTCCACATGATGCTCTTTGTCGGGGGCGTCGCTGGAAACACAGTTCGGGCTCTTCGGACAGGGCGTGAGGCGGCCGTTGACGATTCCCGTAGTCACCTTGCTACCCGTGCACCCAGACAGCACCAACAGGCACAAGGTCACCAGCGCTGGTATCAGCGTCCGGGTTGGGTATAGGCCGTTGTTCATGGCGGTTCGGGCTCCGTCTTGCGGGTCGATAGTGTACTGTTGGTATCTTCACACGAAATTCACCACCCCGGCGGTTAGAATCAGCATCTGTCACCAAACGCAAAGCCCCTGGAGGGCCGGGTTTTCAGTATGACCGAATCCAAGGCTGGCAGCGTCCTGCTCATTGAAGATCATCAGGATATCGCCGAGATGGTGTACGCTTTTCTCGAGCGCCGCGGGTATGAATTGGATTATGCCGCAGATGGTGTGACCGGGCTGCATTTGGCGGTCACCAATACCTACGATGTCATTGTGCTGGATTTGATGCTGCCCGGCATGGATGGCATTGAATTATGCCGCAAGCTGCGTGACGAGGCCAAGCGGGACACGCCGCTGCTAATGCTCACGGCACGCGACACGCTCGGCGATAAGGTGGCTGGACTCGACGCCGGCGCTGACGACTATCTGGTAAAGCCCTTCGAGATCCAGGAACTCGAAGCGCGCATCCGCGCCCTGATTCGCCGGCGGCGTGGACAAACAACGCCGGAGGCGCTGCACGTTGGCGATCTCACCCTGGATACCGGCACCTTGACGGTTAAGCGCGGCGGCCAGACGCTCAATCTGACGCCCATTAGCCTGAGGATACTGACAGTGCTCATGCGTGCCTCGCCGCGAGTCGTAAGCCGCCGGGACATCGAGCGCGAAGTGTGGGGAGACATTCTCCCGGACAGCGACACTTTGCGCAGTCATCTTTACACCCTTCGAAAGACCATCGACAAACCGTTTTCAAAGCCGTTGCTGCATACGGTTCAGAGTGCCGGGTACCGTTTATGTGACCTCGATGAAGCCTAGCGGTGGCCTCCTTCAGCGCCTGGGGCGCGCCTTCCTGCTCCAAGCCGGACTTATAAGCATTGCCGCCGTGATCGGTGTTTACGCTGCCGCCTTTGCCATCGAAGAAATTCTCGTCAAGCGCGCCCTGGAAGAGGAGGCGCGCTATTTCTGGCAGCGCTCGAAGGATGATGCCGGCTTCCCATTGCCCGATACGCGCAATTTGACCGGCTTCCTGGCTTCCGGCGGCAATACCGCCGCGTTGCCGCAATCCCTTCAGAAACTGACGCCGGGATTTCACCATCTGCCCACTCAAGCGGAGTTCTCTGTGGTTTATGTGTCCGACCAGGACTCAAAGCGTCTGTACTTGATGTTCGACGGCGAGAGCGTAGGCAAGCTCGCGCTTTACTTTGGCCTGGTGCCGCTGGCCGGCGTACTGATCGTGCTCTACTTGATTGCGTGGATCGCCTACAGGCTGGCAAGAGAAGCGATTTCCCCCATCGTCTGGTTGGCGCAAGAGGTGCAAAAATTTGATCCTCAGTCGGACAAACGGCCGGTTTTCTCGCCCAGCGCCCTGCCCGGCCATCCGGACCGCGAAGTGCTGGCCCTTTCCGAGGCGCTGTCGAACTTGTCGCGACGTATTGACGAGTTCACGGATCGCGAACGCAATTTCACCAGAGACGCCAGCCATGAGCTGAGAAGCCCGCTGACGGTGATCAAGATTGCGGCAGACATGTTGCTGAGTGAGCAAGAGCTTGATCGACGGGCGCGCAATTCCGTGTTGAGAATTAGGCGCTCGGCCACTGATATGGAGGAACTCACCGAGGCTTTTTTGCTGCTGGCGAGGGAATCCGAGCGCGGCTTTGCGGCCGAGCCCGTGTGCATCAACGATGTGGTCGAGTACGAGCTGGAGCGGGCACGTTTTCTGCTGGGCGACAAGCCCGTGAGCGTGGAATTCCACGCGGATTGCCGTCTGGTGACGCCAGGCTCGGAGAAGGTTCTGTCGGTTCTCATCGGCAATTTGATAAGAAATGCATTCAATTACACCGACGCGGGGACGGTGTGCCTGCAGGTTGAGCGCCGGGCATTCATCATCGAGGACAGTGGGGTCGGCATCCCCGACGAGAAGGTGGATCAGGTTTTTCAGCCGTTTTTCCGGGGCGACAACAAGAGCCGCGGAGGGCACGGCGTCGGGCTTACGATAGTAAAGCGGCTTTCGGACCGATTCGGTTGGCCCGTCCAGTTTGACAGCACCATCAACGTGGGCACTCGTGTTGTGGTTGAGTTTCCGAATGCCACCTGTGATGAATTGATCTGTGCCAGCGGCGAGGACAGCAGCTCGGACGCCCGTTCCTGCTGATTTTCACGCGACCTTCACATGTTCTGGATCTCCGCTTCACTCGGCAAGCCCCATGATGCGAAGCCTTCGACAGGACTTGCGCAAGCATATGACCGAAATGCTGCAAATTGCAGATGTTCCAGAAACCGAGCCCAAGGCAAAGGCTTCCATAGGCAGGCGTATGCTCTGGTGGTTGGTCAATGACGCCCGCCATCGGCCGGCTCTGACGTCAGCCGAGAAAAATCAGCTCGACTGGTATCGTATGGTCCCCTTCGTGTGCCTTCACCTGGGATGCCTGCTGGTCGTCCATGTTGGCATCAGTGGTGCTGCTGTTGCTCTGGCAACGGCTCTGTATTTGCTGCGCATGTTCTTCGTTACCGCCTTTTATCACCGCTATTTCTCCCACCGTGCCTTCCGCACCGGAAGGATCGCGCAGTTCGTCATGGCAGTGCTTGGCGCCACGGCAGGTCAGCGCGGCCCGATCTGGTGGGCCGCTCATCACCGCGAGCATCACCTCAACGCCGACACCGGAACCGATCCCCATTCCCCCCGTCACCGGGGAGTGTGGTTCAGTCACACCCTGTGGTTTCTAACCCGCGGAAGTTTTCATACTCAGGAAAGACGGGTGAGGGATTGGTTGTCCTATCGCGAATTGCGACTGCTCGAACAGCTCGACTGGTTGCCCTTTTTGCTCCTCGGCGCCGGCTGCTACGCGCTTGGCGGCTTTCTCGAGGGCAACTTCCCGGGGTTGAACACCAACGGTCCTCAGATGTTCGTGTGGGGGTTCTTCGTCTCGACGGTTGTGCTCTACCACGCAACCTACAGTATCAATTCCATTGCCCACCGATTCGGAAAAAGAACGTATCCGACAAAGGATGATAGCCGCAATAATCCCTGGCTTGCATTGGTTACCCTGGGCGAAGGTTGGCACAACAATCATCATTATTATCCAAACTCGGCCCGCCAGGGTTTTAAATGGTGGGAGTTGGATATCAGTTACCTCGGTCTGAAACTGCTCGCCTCACTTGGCGTGGTCAGCGGTTTGCGCCCGGTGCCAAAGCATATTGTTCATGGTTGCCGTGACCGAGCAGGGACAACACGATGAAGATCGCCATTGTCGGGGCTGGCATCGCCGGCATGACGGCGGCACGGCTTCTCCATCGCCGCAATAACATCGTCGTTTTTGAGTCAGCGAACTACATTGGCGGACATACCAATACAGTTGCAGTTAATGAAGGGCACAGAACGCTCGCCGTGGACACCGGATTCATCGTCTTCAATGAAATCACCTATCCGAACTTGTGCCGACTATTTAGTGAAATCGGTGTCGAGTCCCGAAATTCGGACATGAGCTTCAGCGTCCACTGTGAAAAAACCCGTTTTGAATACAACGGCTCCAATCTCGATTCGGTATTCGCGCAGCGGCGAAATCTTCTCGCCCCGAAGTTCTGGAAAATGCTTGCGGAAATACTGCGCTTCAATCGCGAAGCGCCACTTCATCTGACCGGTGGACTGGATGATTCCGTCAGCGTCGAAAGCTACGCCGCGCGCAACGGCTACAGCCGAAAATTCGTCGAGCACTATCTGTTGCCGCTGGGGGCTTCGCTCTGGTCTTGCGACGCGCGTCGATTTGAGCAGTTTCCCATGCGCTTCGTAATCGAATTTCTGAACAACCACGGCATGTTGCAGGTCGACGGACGGCCAACGTGGAAGACCGTGGTCGGCGGCTCCAATCGATATGTCGATCCCTTGACCGAACCCTTTCGCGAAAAAATACACTTGAGCGCGCCGGTAACGGCCATCCGGCGCAGTCCGAAAGGTGTGGAAATCACCCTGGAGGGTGGCCATCGTGAACTCTTCGACGAGGTGGTTCTCGCCTGTCACGCGGATCAAAGCCGGCGGTTGGTGGTTGATATGGACACCGACGAGCGCGAGATACTGTGCCACTTCCCTTATCAAGCCAATGAAGCTGTTCTGCATACCGATACACGGGTGTTGCCGGACCGGCGCAAGGCGTGGGGAAGCTGGAACTATCGGCTTCCAGCCGCGCAAAGCGATCGGGTTACTGTCACCTACAACATGAACATGCTGCAGGGGCTCGACAGCCGCAAGACCTATTGTGTGTCACTCAATCAGACCCATGGCATTGACCCTTCGACGATCATACGGCGCATCAACTACCAACACCCGTTGTTCATACCGGGCCGCGACCAGGCTCAAGCCAGCCATGCCGCCTTGATCCGGCGGCGCGGAATATCCTATTGCGGCGCCTACTGGGGATATGGATTTCATGAGGACGGCGTGCGCAGCGCGCTGTTTGTTTGTGAGTCGTTCGACATGAGCCTGGCAGCATGAATAGCAGAATATTCGAAGGCTGGGTTGGCCACAGGCGCATGTCACCACAGCGGCATGAGTTCCGTTATCCAATCTATTTGATGTATTTGGATCTGGCCGAGCTCGATGAAGTGTTCGCCAGGCGATGGCTGTGGTCGGCCAAGCGCCCGGCGCTTGCCTGGTTCAAGCGAGAGGATCACTTCGGTGATCCCTCCAAGCCTCTCGAATCCGAGATTCGAGCGTTGGTTGAAAAAGAAACAGGATGTCGACCGAAGGGCAGGATCGCCCTTCTGACGCATCTTCGCTACTTCGGGTACTGCATGAATCCGGTAAGTTTTTTCTACTGTTGGGATGCCGAAGGGAAGGGGTTGGATGCCATTGTGGCCGAAGTTCACAACACCCCCTGGGGCGAGACCCATTGCTATGTTCTCGATGCCCGTATGGATCGCGGCAGCGCGTCGCGGCTGCGATTCAAGCTCGACAAAGCCTTCCACGTTTCACCATTTATGCCGATGAACCAGACTTATGCGTGGAAATTTACAGCGCCTGGAAAAACCCTCGGCGTGCATATGGAAAGCTACGAGGCCGATGAGAAGTTGTTCGATGCAGTCATGCATCTGCAGGCTGTCCCGATAAGCGGTTTGTCGATGGCACGCGTGCTCATCCGGTATCCATTCATGACTGGCCGCGTGATTGTTGCCATTTACTGGCAAGCGCTGCGGCTATGGCGAAAGCGCACGCCTTTTTACAGTCATCCCAAGCACCAAGCACCAAGAGAGATGAGTCGATGAGTAGCACGAATACAGCGGTGGATATCGCTCTGGCGTTGGAGAAACCGTCACGACGCTTTGGCATTGCCTACTTCGCACGCAACGTGATTAAGGAGCGCCTGTCCGGACTCTCCGGAGGATCGCTTACGATTCGGGATCCGTGGGGTGAGTGGCAAGCTGGGGACGGCCTCGGACCCGCCATTGAGCTTCTGGTGCGCGAGCCCGGGGTTTATGTTGCGCTCAGCACAGGCGGCAGCCTCGGCATTGCCCGTGCATTCATGGATGGGGACTGGGAGTGCGGGGACCTGACCGGTCTGCTGCGCTTGCTCATTCGTAACATGTCGGTCGTCGATGGTGTTGAAAGCGGATTCGCAAAGCTGGCCAATATGCTGGCGCGTTTTCGGCATAGGCTCAGGGCAAACTCTCACGCCGGCAGCCGGCGCAATATTCACGAGCACTACGATCTCGGCAATGCGTTTTTCGCGCTATTCCTCGATGAGACGATGACTTACTCGGCCGGCATCTTCGAGAAGAAATCGAGCAGTCTCCGTGACGCATCCGTAGCCAAGCTCGATCGCATTTGCCGCAAGCTTCATCTCGGGTCTGATGATCATGTTCTGGAGATCGGATCGGGCTGGGGTAGTTTTGCAATACACGCGGCGAGCCACTACGGCTGCCGGGTGACAACTACGACAATCTCCAAGGAACAATTTTTACTTGCCAAGCAGCGGATCGCACAATCAGGGTTGAGCGATAGAGTCGAGATTTTGCTCGAAGATTACCGCAACCTGACCGGCCACTACGACAAGCTTGTTTCCATAGAGATGGTGGAGGCCGTAGGAGACGAATTTCTCGCAGGTTATTTCAAGAAATGTTCGGACCTGCTCAAAGACGATGGTGCAATGCTGCTACAAGCCATCACCATGCCCGATCAGCGCTATAAGCAATATTTACGCAGCAGTGACTTTATCCGCGAGCATATTTTCCCAGGCAGCTGTGTTCCCTCTATCGGCGCCCTGGTCAAAGCCATGGGCTCACAATCGCAACTCAAGACGGTTCACATGGAAGACATCGGTCCTCACTATGCCACCACTCTGCGGCACTGGCGAACACGTTTCAATGAATGCTTAGACGAAGTTGGCGAGCTTGGTTATCCGCCGCGTTTCATTCGCATGTGGGAATACTACCTTTGTTATTGCGAAGCGGGATTCGCGGAGCGCTATCTCGGTGACGTGCAGATGCTGCTGCACATGCCCGGTTGCCGTGAGCAACCATTGTTGCCGGCGCTTGCCCCGGCGATCAGCCCGGAGCACTGCGCATGAAACGCGCCCTAATCAATGTTGCTGCCTTTCAGATCTGCTGGTTCGCGGCGGTGCTGGGCGCCGCTGCCGGAATACCTCTTCTGGGTCCCGCCTTTGCGGCTCTGTGGCTGCCACTGCACATCGTCGCCACGAAATCCTCGGCGCTCGCGGAGCTGAAGCTCATAGTGACAGCGGGCGTTTTAGGCTACGGGCTGGATTCTGCTCTGGTGCTCGGCGGTTGGCTCAGCTTCCCTCCACAGGCCGAGTTCGGCATGCCCAGCACTCTGTGGATGGTGTCTTTGTGGCTGGGTTTCGCGGCGACGCTTCGACACGCTCTCGGATGGTTACGGGGCCGCTATGCCGTGGCCGCGCTGCTCGGCGCCATATTCGGTCCACTTGCGTACTGGGGCGGGTCCAAGCTGGGTGCGATTGTGCTGAGCGAACCGGCCGTATCTCTGATTGCGGTATCCGCCGAGTGGCTGATCGCCATGCCGCTGTTGTTGCTCGCGCTCGCCTATTTCGAACGCTCTCAAACTGCCGGCATCGGTGTTAACGCGGCGGCCACGATCCGTCAGGAAAGCTGATGATGGTTGACGCACATATATTGCTTGCGGGTTGGCTCGTCCTCGCCATCGTCATGGCCATGCTGTGGTTGGTGCAACTGGCCACGAAGAACGCGGGCACCGTCGATGTCGCATGGGCCTTCGGCACCGGTATCCTGGGTGTTTGGTTTGCCCTTAGCGATGAAAGCGGCGACAGCACCCGCGGCGCCATCGTCGCTGTTCTGGTCGGCGTCTGGGGCATACGGCTTGGAATCCATCTCGGTCGGCGAGTACTAAGGGAGAGCGAAGACGGGCGCTATAGAAGTATGCGCGATGCCCTTGGCCGCGCAGCCCAACCCGTGATGTTTCTCTTTTTTCAAATTCAGGCTCTGTGGGGTGTGATGTTCGCCCTGCCCATGTGGGCGGCCGTGCAATCAACGCGTCCCTCCCCCGCCTGGAATGACTGGCTCGGAATTGCGATCTGGATCGTAGCCTTGAGCGGTGAAATGGTGGCTGACCGGCAACTGGATCGTTTCAGAAGTGATTCGCGCAATCGCGGCAAAGTCTGTGATCTAGGATTATGGAAGTACTCACGCCATCCGAATTACTTTTTCGAGTGGTTGCATTGGTGGGCCTACGTCTCCATAGGCCTGGGATCATCCTGGTGGTGGATAACAATTGCGGGTGTGGTTGTGATGTATGTCTTCCTGACGAGAATTACCGGTATTCCCTACACCGAGAAGCAGGCGCTCAGGAGTCGTGGCGAAGCTTATAGGCGATACCAGGAAAGCACCAACGGCTTTTTCCCATTTGTTAGAAAAACATTTTCAAAGGAGCAAACCACATGAGTTCAGCAGCAGAACTGGCAATAGACTGGACCGAGAAAGGTTGGATTCCCGACGCGCTTATCCGTCGGGGGATTCGTCGCTTGGTGAAGTCGCGCTTGCTGGAGATCGATGCAAATAACTGTGAGCTGATGTCCGACAATTGCCGGCAGTTCGTCGCGCAACTCGACGAAGCCACGATCGCACCAGTGCCATACAAAGCAAACGAACAACATTATGAAGTGCCCGCGGCCTTGTTTGCCGAGGTGCTGGGTCGGCATCGAAAATACAGCAGCTGCTTTTGGTCGTCGGACACGGAAAACCTGGACGATGCCGAAGAGAATGCCCTGCGAATCACCTGCGAGCGTGCGGGCATTGAAGACGGCATGAAAATTCTCGAACTCGGCTGCGGTTGGGGTTCTCTGACTTTATGGATGGCAGAGAATTATCCTCACGCGCACATTACTGCTGTTTCAAACTCTCAATCCCAACGAGTGTACATCTCTCGAGAGGCATTGAGACGCGGAATAACCAACGTTCAGGTCATTACTGCCGATATGAACGACTTCGAAACTGACCGGCGTTTCCACCGAGTCGTATCGGTCGAGATGTTCGAACACATGCGCAACTATCGGCAGCTCTTCCACCGCATACACGACTGGCTGGTTCCGCAGGGCCGGTTTTTCATGCACATTTTCTGCAACCGCTCGACGCCCTATGAGTTTGTCGACGAGGGACCGGACGACTGGATGAGTCGTTATTTCTTCTCTGGCGGCATCATGCCCAGCGAAGACCTTCCTTTGCGATTTCAGGATCACCTGAGAATTAAGAACACCTGGCGGTGGAGCGGTGAGCACTATGAAAAGACCGCCAATGCCTGGTTAAAGAACATGGACCGCAGGCGAGAGAGGATCTGGCCGGTACTGGTCCAGACCTACGGCTCCGAACATGCCATGCGGTGGTGGATGCGGTGGCGCATATTCTTCATGGCTTGCGCGGAATTGTTCGGTTATGACAATGGACAGCAATGGTGGGTTTCCCACTACTGTTTCGAACGTCCGGCTACGGCCGTCTGAGACACCGGGTTCGCCGTGACGCTTCGATACGTACGCACCGTCGCTTGGACCGGACTCGCGGTCGTGTCGGTTGCTCTGGTTTACGGCTTCGCGGCGGGGCAAATGGCGACCGATTGGCCGGGACTCGTTGGCAACCCGCTGGGACTGGCGACTTTGATAGATGCATACGTTGGATTTGCTTTGTTTTCTTGTTGGATTGTATGGCGTGAAACACGACTCACTGTAGGCGCGCTCTGGGTAATGTTTGTGCTGATTGGTGGCAACTTTGTATCGGCGTTGTACGTATTGGTTGCACTGCACGTTAGCGGCGGAGAGGTTGAGGCTTTCTGGCTCGGCGCGCGGTACAGAAATTCGAAAATGAAAAAGTCGGCTTGAAAGGGTTTTTCGATGGAAATTATGCAAGTGACCAGAAATCTTCGAATCTCAGGTGTGCTTTCCTTTCTTTTGCTTGTTTTTGTCATAGACAATGCTCACGCAGACGTACGCGAACGCATTGGTTACGCTTACGACAAACAAAGCGGACGGTTTCTCTACTCGGAAAGTCATCGTGAAGTGTTGGAGAACGGGCGGGTATTGAAAAACACAATCGCTTATAAAGACGACGAAGGAAATCTATTCGCGGAAAAGCACATCGATTTTAAAAAAAGCCTGGTGATGCCGGATTTCTACCTTGTTAATACGGAAACCGGACATGCAGAAGGCGCCCGTGGCAGCGAGGGAGACAATCGGTTGGAGGTACACTTTCGCCAACTCTCGGACGTTACCGTCCAGAAGGCGTACGTAGAGACTCCTTTGAACGGCATCATAGATGCTGGATTCGACCGCTTTATCGAGCAGAATTGGACTGCTCTGGTGGGCGGCGAGGTTTTGGAACGGCAGTTCCTGATCCCCAGCCAGTTGGACTTTTACACATTCGAAATCCGAAAGGCCGAAGCCGAACGAAAGGGCGAATTCGCCTTCCAGCTCGGTGTCAAATCGATATTTCTGCAGATGTTCGTATCTCCCGTCCTGGTTTACTACGATGCTCAAACCCGTTCGCTACTGAGATACGAGGGCGTCTCGAACATCAGAAATAGTGATGGCGAGAATTTCGATGTGCGCATCGAGTTTCAAGCGCCCGGTGGCACGCGGGTCGGCGTCCGGCCCGTTAACACTGTGCCTCGGCGATTAACGAGGATTTGACCGTACGCGCACGCACTGGGTCAATCAGCCCGCAGAGCCCCTTTCACATGATCTTCACTGCTACTTCACGTAGCATAGACGGCCGTGTCATCACCCTGGAACCATATCAAAAACCCGCGATGCGGTCGGCTTTCCAAGCCGGGCGTAGGTACTGAGCAAGAGCAAATGTGGAGAACCAATGATGACTAGCAAATCGAGAGCAGCGACAGTGGCCCTTTTCCTCGCCACCACCGCTTTGGGGTCAACGGTACCAGTCGTTGCTCATGGTGCTGATGCCGACATCTTGAGAGATTGCATAGCGGCTCGTTCAGATGAATCGAGCCAGGAAATTGTGCGCTCCGAGTGCATGTGGAAGCACTGGGCGCAGATGGCCAGCTGGGGACGATAGTCCGAGGGCGTCGAGAGGCCTTTGCAGCTGAAAGGCCTCTCGATGTCGCGTGATCTTTGAATGAGCTACGCGGGAACTCAGGCCTCTCATCTGGTTCGGATATGCAATTGTGGACGCCTTGCAACCCGGTGAATTCCCGGTTCCGGCCATGAGGGCCGGGAATCATACCGCTGGTTCGCGCAAGTTAAAGAACGTTTGGCTGGTAGGGCAATTCTATCTGTCGATGCTCTCGGTAGCCGGCGTGGATTTGTGCTTCGCCGTTATCTATCAGATCCCAATCGGTAGATTTCTGCCCACGGCCGCCTTGCTGGTTGCGCTGACAGTGGCGGGCGCCTATCTGATTTTTCGGCCAATACAACGCTTCCTTGCCAATCCGGAAGATGCGGTCGTACCGGTTCGCAGAATTGCTCTCCTGGGTCATGCATGCACCGCTTACATGGCGGCCATCATCAGCATGCTCGCGGCTGTGAAATTCGTACTGCTACCCGTTATTCTCGGCTTCGATATCGATTCGCTCCTCACACGCAATGAACGTCTGTGGTTACCGATACTGCACACGCTCTACTACACCGCACTCATCTACTTCGTCATGATCAATTACGAAGCCGCATTGCGGATTCACATCTTCCGCTGTTCCGGACGCCTGTTGCCCGCGGCAAAAGGCCACCTCTTATACAGAATGCTTGCGGCATTCGGCGTAACGACTCTGTTACCCATCAGCCTCATCGTGCTGCATGTTTTTGAGCGTGATATGGCAGTGGAGCGGAATGTTCTGATCGAGGACATCGCCGCAAGTGCCTTGGGCTTATGCGTCACGATTGTTTTCGTTACTCGAAGCCTGCTAGGACCAATACGGTCACTCGAGCAAGCCATTGAGAGTGTTCGCCGAAACGATCTGAGCGTTACCGTTCCGGTCATGAGCAACGACGAAACCGGGCGACTAGCCAGCGGCTTCAATCGCATGGTAAGCGGCCTGCGTGAACGGGCGCTGATCAGAGCTACGTTTGGCCGGTATATTCCAGAACGCGTCGCATCCGCAATTTTGGCGAGCGGAGGACATTTGAAACCACGGTCGGCAACGGCAACGATTCTTTACGCTGACATTGAGGGATTTACCAGTATTGCGGAGCAGATGTCTCCCGAGCGCGTCGTGGAAATGCTAAACGCATACTTCTCGGCTGCTGTGGAATTGATCGAAAAGAACAAAGGTGTTGTCACACAATTCCAAGGTGACGCAATGTTGGCCACCTTCAATCTCCCCATCGAGGATGAACATCACGCGGAGTCTGCGATCCGTTCAGCATTGGCAATCTTGACCTTATGTAGCAAACGCAAATTCGCGGGAAAATCAATTCGGACACGGATTGGAATTGCAACTGGAGCAGTAACGGCGGGAAACGTGGGTTCGGATAACCGCATTTCCTACACGGTTCATGGGGACGCTGTAAATCTGGCGGCAAGGCTGGAGCAACTCAATAAACGTTTCGGTTCCTATTTATTGATGGATGAAGCCACCATCGACCGGTTGACCTTACCAATGCCTGTCAAGTTCGTCGATGATGTCCAGATCCGGGGCAAGGAGCGATTCGTGCGGGTTTATCGACATGACGCGGCATCCAGCGAATAGCGGCCGGGATATGCGCTTCCCCCGGTCGGCGGGTGTCTGCGCACTAATCTAGTAGGTTGCCTCGATATACTTTCGGAGACGGCCCAGCAAGTACACCAGTGATCCGGTCACGATCATCTGCACGCTCACGCTGGTGGTCGGATTGTGAATCCAGGCGTAGGCGAACCATATTGTTAACAGACTGCACGTAATCTCTACGGCGAGGACAGCCTTTGCGAATGATGCCGATTCCCAGAACATGGCTTTCTTGGTTGTCAGCCGCCGGCAGAGAATATCGATTTCGACACCGAGCCGGGTCTGCACATGCGCCCGGGTTCTCTCCACCTTGCTTAGAAGCTTGTCGACAACATCAGGCGCGCCAATGGTCTCGACAACGCCCGCGAGCTGTTCTCTGAGGAAGGGATCGTTGGGGCGGAAAAATTCTCCGACGAGATCCTTTATATCAGAAGGACCGATCTCTGTCTTGGTAATGGCCGAACCCGTGAGCACTTCCTTCAAGGTTTTGAGGAAGATATCCAAACGATTCTGCACCGTTTCGCAGCAAAGAATTGTGCTCTGCATCAAAGTCTCGTTGGACTTCAGGGTGCCGCGGGCTTCGTTCTCCCGGATCAGCGCGGCAATGTCGTCGATAAGTCGCAGATTCTGAGCCGAAACCTGGTCGGCCAGTCGCTCACGAGTTTTGGGTATCAGGTCGCTAGGTTGCACGGGTCTGTCTCGCCATTTGCCGTAACCGTAATTATCGGCATGGGCCCCCGGAAACCGTAGCCTTTAGGGCCGTCCGGGCACAAAATTGAGCACTTTGTGAACCAGGTCCAGGGGCACGGACTCTGGCGCGCCGGGTGCGGGCGAAGAGCCCATTTCGGCAAGCCCTTTTCCGCCGAATTCGGTAAACTGCGCGAGCGCTCGGCGGGGGGGAGTGCGCACGTCCCGCTACCGCGCCGGCGGCGCCCGGCCCGGCCGACGAATACGAGGCCAAGCCGTCGGGCTACTGAACGGGGAGTTCCCATGTCTCACTTGACCATTTCCCCCGGACGGCTGCGTGCCGCCGGCGCCGTTCACGAACACGGCATCGCGGGCCGCGGCATCATACACGGCCAGCGACGACATGAAGCGTCGTTGGGTCGCATCCAGTGTGCCATGAGCAAACCGATCGATGAGGTGCTCCCATGAGCGACGCGCAGATGCAAATCGCCGTCATCAAGGGCGACGGCATCGGCGTGGACGTCACCGATGCAACGCTTGCCGTCATTGCGGCCGCCGAGCGGCGGATCGGCAATCTGTCTCTCGACTACCAGTTTCTGGATGCCGGTGCCGCCTATTTCAAAGAATCCGGCCGGGACATGGCGCCCGGCGCGGAGGACGCCGCGGAGAAGGCCGATGCGATATTTCTCGGAGCCATCGGGCTTCCGAGCGTGCGTCACGACGACGGCACGGAGATCGCCCCGCATCTTCGCTTGCGGGAGAAGTTCCAACTCTATGCCGGCGTTCGTCCGGTCAAAGCCTATCCGAACGCGCCGCAACGTCTCGCCGATCCCCGCGCCGCGGGGATCGACCTGGTCATTCTACGCGAGTCCACCGAGGGTTTGTTCTACTCCGCGGCCACTCACAACCGCAGCCAGATTATCGGCGACGACGAGGTGCGCGAAACGCTTCGCATTACCCGCGCCACCACGGAGAAGTTGCACGACTTCGCATTTGGACTCGCCCGCAAACGAAAGGCGCGGGGTGGCAAGGGGCGCGTCACCTGTGTCGACAAGGCCAATGTGTTTCGCTCCATGGCCTTTTTTCGGAAGATTTTCGATGAACGGGCGGCGAAATTTCCCGACATCGACCATGCATACAATCACGTGGATGCCCAGGCGCTCGACTTGATCCGAAAACCCTGGGAGTTCGACGTATTGGTCATGGAGAACATGTTTGGCGACATCCTCTCCGATCTGGCCGGCGGGCTCGTCGGCGGCATGGGGATGGCCGCCTGTGCGGAGATTGGTGATGCCCACGGGCTATTCCAACCCGCGCACGGCAGCGCTCCGGACATCATGGGAGAGGACAAAGCTAACCCGCTAGCGGCGATCCTGAGCGGCGCGCTGATGCTCGACTACCTGGCCGATCGCTGCGATCGCCAAGTCCACGCAGACGCGGCGCAACTCATCGATGCCGCCATTCAGTCCGGTTTCGAGGCGAACCGGTTGCGTCCCATGGAGTTCGGCGGCGACCAGGGTACGGTCGCCCTCACCGCGGAGGTGGTGGCCCTGGTGGAAGAGATCCAGGCTTAGGATTGGCGCGGCCGCGCCGGCCTCCACTCGTGTAGGAGCACGCTCGCTCTTACACGCTCAAATTCCAAACACCCACAAAGCTCTCCATTGAACGCGGCGGCACTATATGGGTGTCCAGAATTACTGTGGGTGTTATTGGCGTCGGGAAATATCCAACGCCGCACTCACTTGGCGTACTGGCAGGCGGCAACGGATTTGTCGGTTCCAGACCAGGGTCGGATGGGAACGGCGGAAATGGAGTTTTTCGGCGACCCTTCGACAATCCGTTCGCTGTAAGCGAGATAAACGATGGCATTATTGCTCGTATCGCAAAAGCGAACGACTTTCAGAGACTTGAAGACCAGCGAGCGGCGCTCCCGGAACACCGATTCGCCCGCTTTGAATGCGCGGGAAATGGAGAACGGCCCCACCTGACGGCAATCGATGGACGCATCCGAAGTGTCTTCTGCCAAGCCCAGGGCGCCTGCGTAACCGCCTTTTCTTGCACGGCTGATATAACACACAACGCCTTCGATTTTCGGGTCATTGAATGCCTCGATTTTGATCGAATCATCCGGGCTGAGGAGATTGAACTTCGTATCAACGCTGCCGATTTCCTCGGCGAACCCCGCCGAAGTCAGCAAAATCCCGGCGATCACGGCTGCTCGCCGTAAACCCCGCCCGTACAGATCTTTCATCTCCGATCTCCCATTGAAAAAACCGCGCCCAAATATGCCACACCAGCCACCGCCCCTGTAGGCGCGGCCGTGCCCGCGAACCCGGCCCCATTCGCGAGCAAGCAAATTCTCAAATTCTGGACACCCACAAATTCGCCAGGGTGGATGGGGAAATTTGTGGGTGTCCAGAATTTGCTCAGAATTTGCTTCCCGGATAAAGGCCTGGTCCTTGGGGGCCGATATCTATGGGTAACCGCAATTTGTCACGGCCGCGCGGGCCCGCGGTCTCGTCGTCCGTAAGGAGAACGTCGATGGTGAACCAGTTCAGCGATTCACGGTGGTTACTCATCGTGCTTGCCGGTATGCTCGTGTCGGGTTGTGCCTCCATGAATGAGGATGAGTGCCGGGTAGCCGATTGGCACGCCATTGGTTACGAAGATGGAGTTCGTGGTGCGGCCGCGTCACATATCGGCGAACGCCGGGCGGCATGCGCGGCGCACGGGATTACGCCGAACTTCGCCGCCTATCAGCAAGGCCGAGAAGAAGGCCTGCAACAATATTGCACGCCTGCCTCCGGGTATCGTCTGGGCCGAAGGGGCCGATCCGTGAACGCAGTCTGTCCCGCGGCTTTGCAAGGTGATTTCCGCGCGGCCTACAAGTCCGGTCGGGAAATCTACCAGGCCGCCGCCGCTGTAGGGGCCACCAAGTCCAAGTTGCAAAACAAGAACAAAGAGCTCGGTGAAATCCGCTCGGACCTCACGAGCAAGACCAGCAAGCTCATTGCTCCCGGCACCGACACCGAACGCCGCATCGAGTTGCTGGTAGAGATCCAGGAGCTCGCCTCGCGCAAGACCTCCGTCGAGAACGAAATAACCAGGCTCAGCGCCGATCTCCACCGCCACCGCGAGAAGCTCGCCACCCTCGAGCATTCCTCGGTGTACTGAAGAGCAAATTCGGGATAGCCACAAAGCTCCCCATCGAAAGCGGTGGAAGTTCGTGGGTGTCCAGAATTG
>Ga0055476_10000110_pt1 | contig 18889 bp, 9 predicted proteins | sample Muzzi_CordC_D2_FD_57682 | JGI IMG/M metagenome (GOLD analysis project Ga0055476, IMG submission 57682) | Wetland microbial communities from San Francisco Bay, California, USA, that impact long-term carbon sequestration - Muzzi_CordC_D2 | ecosystem: Environmental > Aquatic > Marine > Wetlands ... | reverse complement strand
CGCCCGCCGGGCAAACTGTCCGATTTCGAGATCACCTACACCTTTGGCATAGAGCCCCTGCAGCAGTATCTAATCGCATTGCCCGGCGGGCGCCTGCAGGCCTTGAGCATCGCCTGGGATACCGGCAAGCGCCGTTGGTTTCACTTGTATCCCGAGGAGAACATCGATCACGAAGACCGCCTGCATTGGACCGGGCGCGCTCAGAACTGGAATGCGGTGTGCGCGGATTGTCACTCGACACAATTGCGCAAGAGCTACGATGCCGCCAGCGACGCTTATCGCACCACCTGGCACGCCATCAACGTCGGTTGCCAGGCCTGTCACGGCCCTGGAGAAGCGCATGTGGAATGGGCTCGCATCTATGAACAAAGCCCCGGCACACCATATACGGACACCGGCCTTGTGGTGAACTTCAAAGCCACCGATTCGCGCCATCAGGTCGATACTTGCGCGCGCTGCCATGCCCGCCGCCACGCGGTAAGCCCACAGCATGAGCACGGCCGGCCACTGCTCGACGACTACATGCCGGAGCTCCTGCGCGCGAATCTGTACCATGCCGACGGCCAGATCCTCGAAGAGGTATACGTTTACGGCTCCTTTTTGCAAAGCAAGATGTATCAGGCTGGCGTCGCCTGCAGCGATTGTCATAACCCCCACAGCTTGAAGCTCAAACGCTCCGGCAACGCACTGTGCCTGCAATGCCATCAGGAGCAGCCGAATCCCCGCTTCCCGAGCTTGAAGGCCAGGTCTTATGACACGCCCGCGCATCATTTTCACTCACCGGACACCGCGGGTGCCCAATGTGTTAACTGTCACATGCCGGCCAAGACGTACATGGTGGTGGACCCGCGCCGCGATCACAGCTTCCGGATTCCGCGCCCGGACCTGTCGGTGAAACTCGGTACGCCGAACGCCTGCAATATCTGCCATACCGATAAAACCAGCAAATGGGCCGCGGACGCTGTACGCGAATGGTACGGTCCGGAGCAAGAAAAAACGCCGCACTACGCCGAAGCAATCGCCGCCGGGCGAAGCGGGTCGGCGGCCGCCCCCGCCAAGCTCGATGCATTGGCACGCGATGCCCGCGAGCCCGCTATCGTGCGTGCCACCGCCCTGGACTTGCTCGGCATGTACGGGCCGGTGGGCGCAGCGACCATGATGGAAGCGCTGCAGGATAACGACCCACTGGTGAGAGCGACGGCGGCGCGGGGGTTGGAACGCGCCCCGCCGGAGCAAAGGCTGGCCGCCGTTGCGCCTTTGTTGAGCGATCCGATCCGCGCGGTGCGCACTGAGGCGGCGCGGGTGCTCGCATCGGTGCCGGCAGCACAGTTCAACGCGGCGCAACGAGCCGCCTTCGATGAAGCACTGGCGGAATACGAAGCCACTCAAATAGCCAATTCCGATTGGCCGGAGGCGCATCTGAATCTGGCCGTGCTGCAAACGCTTCAGGGCCGGCCCGACCTCGCCGAGCAATCGTACCGCACCGCCGTGGCACTCGATCTTGACTTTTTGCCCGCTCGGGTCAATCTCGCGAATCTCTACAATGCACTTGGCCGCAACCAGGATGCCGAACGCACGCTGCGCGAAGCCATCGAACGCGCGCCCGATGAAGGTGAGCTCCACTACTCCCTGGGACTGCTACTCGCCGAGGAGCAACGCCTGGAGGACGCCTCCCTCGCCCTGGGCGAAGCCGCACGGCTTCTGCCCGAGCGCCCGCGCGTGCACTACAACTACGGACTGGCGCTGCAGCGGCTCGGCCGCCGCGAGCAGGCCGAATCCGAGTTGCTGGTGGCGCATCGGCTGCAAAAAGCCGACCCCAACGTTCTCCAGGCACTGGTCGCCTTTTATGCCCAGCAGCGGCAGTGGGATCGAGCCTACCCTTATGCCAAGCGGCTCGTGAGCCTCTATCCAAACGCACCGGGCCCCCGGCAAATGCTCATGCAGATTGAAGCGCTTCAGAAATTCGGCACGAAATCACAATAGAGCGGATGTCCGGCAAGACGCCGATTTCACACAATAGATCCCAAGCGGTGGCGCCATCGACAAGGTTCTCGAAATGAAAACCCGCGCATTGAGAAGATTGGGCATAGTCCTGGGTATTCTGATTCTTGTAGTCCTCGTCTTCGCAACTGCCACACCATTGATTCTGGATCTCAATCGTTACCACGCCTTCATCGTTTCCGAGATAGAGACCGCAGTTGGTGGAGAAGTAAGCTTAGGTCACATCTCGTGGGGAATTACCCATCAGGTTTGGCTGGAAGTCGATGAGCTTTCAATTAGCGATGCGACGGCCTTTCCCGGCGATATACGAATTATCCGTGTCCATGCCGATCTCGCGATACCTCAATTGCTGACTGGAAAAGTCGTGCTGAAAAACCTGCAGGTGAATGGCTCCGAGGTCAATTACAGACTCGAGCCCGTAAGCAAAGATTCGGCTGTTCCGGCCGGCGGTACGCAATCCACCGGTTCTGAGTTACCAGTCGAGGTCGAGATCCAAAAGCTGGTAGTGAGCCTCGACAGACTCGAGCTCGACGACGCCCTGTCGCTCCCCGGTCAAACGCTCAAACATATATTCAGCAATGTTGAGCTGGCGGCGACGAACGTCGCACCAACCGGAGTCATGACATTCAATTTATCTTTGGAGGATAAATCTCCATCGGGTCTGGGAACGATGAAAGCCCGGGGAACATTCAGCGGCCTGACGAAAGCATTCACCATCGACAACGCCAATCTCAACGTGAAGGCTTCGCTCAGCAATTTACATGTGGATAGCATCAAGCCCTATTTGGGCAACGAGCAGCTAAGCAGCCGGCTTGCTGGAACAATCTCAACGGAGTTCGACTACGAAGGTGATCTGGGCGAGAACCTGCATGCACGCGGGACAATCGATCTCAGCGAGATAATGTATTCAGATCCGTCGCTCTGGAACACAGCACTTCCGGGGCAGGCTACAGCGGTCACTTTTCAGGCAAATCTCGACCCGCAGAATTTCACCGCAGAAAAAATCTCGCTAAAGCTCGGAACACTCACGCTGGATGCCCGCGGTTTATTGCATAGCTGGCGCAACAATCCGGTCATCAGGAACGCCGAGTTTTCTTCCAATCTGCCCATGGACGATGTGATCCCTCTGATTCCCTGGAAACAACTGGGGGAGAACGCCGCTGCCGTTGGTGCAATGCTCCACGACGGTGGAACAATTACTTTGAACAAGCTAACCCTTCCCGAGATCAGCCTTTCGACACCCCCCGAGCTAACTGATCTCGTTAATCAAATCGAGATGACTGCTCAGGTTGCAGGGGTTTCCATTCAACCCGCCTCGGAAATTCCTATAATCGAGAACATCGACGGGACCATTCAACTGGCAAACGGGCTCATCCAGGCGCAGGTGTCGACGGCCAGAATGGCTTCCATTGCCCTGCCCCCGGTTTCAGCCAGAATTTCCAATTTGCAAACAGCGCCAAAGATTGACGTCGACATACACGGCCCGCTCGCATTGAACGCGAACGCCGACGAGAAGTTCCGAATGCTGCTGGAAAGCGTCGGCCTCGAAAAAGCACTCGGAGAAGCCGAGTTGGATTTAACCGTTGGACTCGAAACAGCCCGGCCTTCGAATTTCCAGCTCTCGGGAGATGTCGAGCTGAAAGATGTTCAGATACAGACGCTCTATTCACCGGCCTTGCTTCATAGGCTCAACGCGAAGGTGACGATAAGCCCAACGAGTATAAATATCGTCCAGGCATCGGCACACGCCGCTTTGTCGGCTGCTCCAAGCTCCCCAGACGCGCATTTTGCCCTCGACATCCAGGGCCATATCGACGGATGGCGCAGTAACCCCTCCGTGACTCTGCGCAATTTCAAGACTTCCCGGATCGCCCTGCCATTGCTCTCATCAATGGTGCCTTGGGGAAAAATGGACCAATCCGCCAAACCCATCAAAGACATACTGGATGGCGGCGGAACCGCCGCCATAGAGGGCCTTTCCTTCCCCGCAATCGAACTCTCCAATCTGTCGGAAGATCCCAAAGGGCTACTCCCGCGGGTGAAGCTGGCCGCGAGTTTGACCGACATCACCGTTCCACGCGGACTCTCACCGGCTGAAATTCGGGGGATAACCGGCCACGTAGATTTCGAAAACAATGTGCTGGTGGCCGAAAACGTCCATTCGAGCGTTGGACCCATCGCATTGCCCAGTCTTAATATCCGCGCCACGGATATCGCCGATAAGTTCAAAGTAGCACTCAGAGCCAAGGGGCCGCTGCGGGTGGCTGCTGGCGGTGACAGGCAAATCGAAAAGCTGCTCCTCGAGCACGAACTGGAAAGCCTGGCGTTATCCGCGCAAATCGATGTCAGTGCCGCGTTCGATCAACACAAACCTGAAGCGTGGACGGCAAAGGGATTGCTGCTTATCGACCATCTTGACGCGAAATCTCATCGCGCGGGGGTGGTCCTCGAAGGTCTTAAAGGCCGGGTAATGTTCAACCGTGAACACACCATAAATATTACGATGGAGAATATCAGCGCGCGGTTCAACCAGGCATCAGCGCGATTGTCCGGCCGGATTCTGGATATAGGCTCACCCGGAATGTTGGTGTCCATGCGAGCGTTCACCCGATCACTGAATCTGTCCCATGTGGCAGAGTTTATTCCCGCATTGAGGGAAATAGGCCTGGAAGGCGTGCTCGATATGGATTTGAACGCGTACGTTCCTTTTGCCGAAGCCGCAAAAACCCGGCTGGAAGGAACGCTGTCCGCTCGCAACCTGGGCTTTCACATGGCCTCACCCGAATTGGCCGTATCCAAAGGCAATGTACGACTAAAACTGATCGGTGACGGCGCCAATATCGAAAGCATGACCTTGGAGGTCAATGACCAGAAATTGGCTTTGTCCGGGCAGGTATCCAACCCTGTGGATCCTTCGATCAACCTGCTGCTGACTTCGCCAGACCTGAATCTGGACCGATTGCTGCCCCAGGACAAAGCTGGGCCAGCTTCATCGGTATCTTCGAAAGGCAACGAGCGTCCCGGAATCGCAAAGCCCGCGGCAGAGAAGAAGGCTGACAAACGTGAATTGCCACCTGCACTGCGAAAGCTCACCGCCGAACTCAAAGCCCGAGCCGACCGCGGTCAATACAAAGGATTACAATTCAACAATCTGCAAGCGGACCTCTCGTACAAGCACGGAGACGTCAAAAACTATTTTCTGGGTGCCAACATTGATGATGGACACATCGCTGCAAAAGGCTCGGCAGATTTGCGGAACTTGAACCGCATCGCATTTACCGTGGAACCGGATATTAGCAAGTTGCCGCTGAACTCAGTTGCACCGGCCCTCGGCTTTGCCAAATTGCCCATTGAAGGCCCTTTGACGTTGACGGGCCAGCTGCGAGGCCACACCGGCAGCACCGAAGAAATACTCGAAAGCCTTGAAGGAACGCTGGCTCCATCCATCGGGCCCGGACATATTAACAAGCTCGGCTACGCTACGGGCATCGTCGCGAAGATGTCCGTTATGACCCATATGAGCAGCCTTTTCACCGGAAGGTTGTTCAAAGACCTTGATGGCCGCGGCATTCCCTATGAGAGCATAAGCGCCCAGTGCTCATTTGAAAAAGGCACCCTCGCTATCAGCAAATATCATCTCAATAGCGATGCCCTTGCGATGGACGCCGAGGGCAAGCTCAACCTGCGCAATATGAACGTAGACATTCAGGCTATTCTGGTGCCGATGGCCGCTATTGATGAGGGTCTGCATTACATTCCCCTCGTCGGTGTTGCATTGGAGGCTGCGACCAAGGTGCGGATTAATATTGACGGTCCGTTGAAACATCCCGAAATTCATACAGCCGAGCTCCGCCAACTCGGCGAAGGCATCGAGTCCGGAGTTGAGTCGGTGATACCGAAGAAATCATTGAAGACAATAGGCCAGGAGCTGGAGAAGGAATTGTAGCGGCCTCAGTCAGGCTGGCGCGCGCAGTTGGTCCTGAGGAAACATCACCGGCTCGCGCAACGACGTCCGGGTCGTGAGCGCCTGGCAATCCATGCGCGCGCCGCCCTTCCATCGCGCTCTGTAAGCATCGCCCCGATCAAGCGCCGGCACCGTCTTTCCCCCCACCACTATCCGCGACAAGGCAACGCTTCGTTTGTGGGAATTGCTACGGACGGGCGAACTCGCGCGCTACGACAATGCTGTGAAGGAAATCCGGGGCACCTGCCCCAACATGCCGCATCGCCGGCCAAGGAGGACTCTCATGGCGAACGACCACACACTTACGCTTCCCATAGATGCCAGCGGCATCGAAGATCGCAGCGATATAAAAGCGCTCAAAGCCGTGTTGATCGACAGCGCAGGCGCGGTGCAATCCGCGCCCGTGAAGCTCTCCAGAGAAGGACAGGCACAGGCCACATTCAAGCTTCAGGGACCCAATGCGGCCCGGATTCTGATCGGACCCGCCGAGGCCAGCGACGAGCAAATGCAGGGATTGCAAACCCTCGCCGTCGATGTGCCCCTGCGCGCCTGGGCGGGCAAAACAACGCTCGAGCTGGCTCCGTTGCTGGTGCGGCCCTTCTACTGGCATTGGTGGCGGCGCTGGTGCCGGACCTTCACTATTCGCGGCCGGGTGCTGTGCCCCGACGGCAGCCCCGTACCGGGGGCGGTGGTATGCGCCAACGATGTGGATCGATTCTGGTGGTGGTGCAGCGAGGAACAAGTCGCCTGCGCGACCACCGACGCCGACGGCGTGTTCTCCATGAGCTTCCGCTGGTGTTGTGGCTGGTGGCCGTGGCGGTGGTGGACGACGCGTCACTGGCGCATCGACCCTTCCATCTCCGAGCGCATCGCAGAGGCGCTGCAGCGCAATCCCAAGCTCCCTCCCCTGCCGCCTCCCGGGCCAGTGCCGGAGCTTGGCTTGTTCGATGCATTGCTGGCCCGCGACGGCGTGCCGACAGGCCCCACCGCTGCGCCCATCGACGATCCAGCCGCGCTGGACGGTCTGCGGCTGCGGGTTCTCGAGCAACTCCCGGCCATCCCCAGCCTCGAAGTGCACCGCATCTGGCCATGGGCGCCGTGGCATCCGTGGTGGGATTGCACCCCCGACATCAATTTTAAAATCACTCAGAATTGCGGCCAGGGCGATGTGGTGATCCTCGATGAGGGTTGCGCCGATACCCGTTGGAATATTCCTACGACGCTGGATGTTACCCTCGTCACCAGTGACGACGCCTGCTGCGTGCATCCGCGGGATCCCCGCTGCCCCCACGGCGAGTGCCTGGTGCTGTCCCACATCTGCGACGATCTGGTGTCGACCATCGGCGGCAATATCGGTGCCGCACCGGCGCCGGAGGGCTACCGCAGCCCTGGCGCCATTGCCACTCACGGTGACCGGCCCTATGCCGGCACGGTTCCGGTAAAGGGCGTGTGCGGCGATTGGATCGACTACTACGAGTTCGAGATGTCCACCGACGGCGTGACGTGGAATGCTCTGCCGCCGAATTCCACCGGCGGTATTACCCATGTTTACTTCAACCCCGCCGGGCCTCCGTGGTTCGTCCCGGTCGGCTTCAACTTCGCCAACATCGACGGAAAGTGGGTGATCGAAAGCCTTGCCCACTGGGAGTCGGTGCACGGCGCGAAGATCTGGGTCGGCGACATCACCACCCTGCTGCGTTGGAAGACCACGACACCGTCCTCACCGACGGGCCCCACCGCGCTGTTCGCCGATGACACCTATTATCTGCGGCTCAAGGCATGGAAGGAGACCAGCGGCAACTTGTCCAACCCGAGCTATCCGACCCTGTGCGGCACCAACGACGAGAACCAGGTGGTGGTGACACTGGACAACCGCATGGTCGGACCGGGCGCCGGTCATCCCACGACTCCCGACCATCCATGCGTAGGCGTGCATTTGTGCACCACTGAGCCCGACACCGACTTCGTTGCCATCCGTATCAACGGCAATCCGGTCGGGCCCTGCGCCATCGTCGATGGACAAACGGGGACCCTGGAGATCGATTTTCTCGCCCACGACCCCGGCGGCCATCTGGCTTTCTATTCTCTGCACGCTCTGTGGGGAGAGAACAACTCGCGCAATCTGTTGAGTCCTATCCTGGTGCCTTCCGGCAACCTGACGCGGCTCTCCGCGGCTCAAGTGGGACCAAGCTACGGAGCGGCGAGGGCCGGTTCGACCGTTGAGAATACACCAGCGGCCATCGCCCCCACCTGGCACGGCGGTACCATGCGCCTGACCATCGGCAACATCCGCGAAGCCTTCCCGGATCCCTGTTGCTATCTGCTGGATCTCCGTAGTTATAAGAGAACCATCGACAGCTGCGACGACGACTACGAGCACAAGAACCGGAGCACCTTCACGTTCACGGTAACTTAAGCGCTGGCCGTCACCCCGGCCGATTGTTCCGATGCAAGAACCCGCATGGCTGATACGGGTGGGTGCTGGATGGCACCCACCCCATTTCGAAGCGCGATGCACGCCAGGGCTTGGTACAGGAGACAGTCCTCAATTGAGGACTGTCGATGGGCCTGCTCTTTGCCGTTCCGTGAAGTACTCGAGCAGCAGCCGATGAATGAAGATGTATCCGCCACCAACGGTTCGCAGCAAGACGAGGTCCCTGGCCTGGTCGAGCAGCTTTCCAAGGCGCAAAGGAATACCCTGGCAGATAAAGAGAACGGACCGCAGAACCGAGTGGTGGAGTAGCTCGAGCCCCCCGAAAAACAGACTGGCGCAGGTGCCGATGAACAGGCCAGCGGCGAGCGCCATCGAGCCGACGGTGAGTAGAATGGTCCCCACTTCCGGCATTTGGTCCGATTTGCCAAGAGTTTCCGGATACATGAAAAACGCCAGGCCCGCCACCAGTACGAAGATCAGCACAATCCCCACCGCCACGACCACGGTACCGCCGAGGAAACACACCAGGGAGTTTCGCAGCGACAAGTGCATACCTTGATTCGGCCTGGACTTCGTTTCGACGGTGCCCGTGCGAAGACCACCGAACAGCGAGCCCACGAATGAGAAGCCGAGGCCATTCATGATCAGCAGCTGCGGGATCAACCCCGTCTCGGAGCCGGTGAGGGGCCACATGCTCGTCAGCATCAGTGCCGCGACCGCGAGGCCGGCTGTTAATCCCACTGCGCCGCCGAGCCGTGCGAGCCGCCACGACCAGGTCAACGATTCGACACTGAGTATGTCGCGAACCAGGCTCTGCCGCAGCCACCGTCGCCCCCAGATCAGGCAAGCCGCGCCACTGCCCAGGACATACATGGTCGGTCCAATGACGTCCTCGTCCGACACCTCGACCATGGCCAGAGCAGCCGCCACCGCCGCGCAGAACGCCAGGCTTGGCGCGATTAAACCCGGGTAGCGCATCCTGCCTTCGGGATGCCAGCTGACGCCGCGGCGCTCCAGACACGCGAAATCCAGAATACCCAAGCCTAGACCGAACAACAGTCCGGTGATCAATCCGATCGATAGCCCGTCGCGAAGCAGTTCTGGCAGCGGCGGGCTCCCGCCTTCCTCGTTCCAGAAACCCAGCGCTATGGACGAGCCCAACAGCAGGGAAAAGAGCAGGCCCCCGGCCATTCTTGACGCAAATACGTGCACGGCTCTTCGTGTACGAGTCGCAAGTACGGATGGCTGCAAGTCCTCAATCAAGAAGATCGTCTGCGCGCGGCGCCTCATCTCCGCCGCAATCCGCTCCAGGACGCCGATGATGCGATCCTGCGAGTAGCGCCCTCCCCGTCCGACGCCGCGCGCGAACATCCGCTGTGTATAGATCTGAAAAATATGATGACGCCAATACGCCACGCTCGAGGATTTGCCGGTATCCCCCGACCAATCGCGAAACGCGAGCATCATTACATCGAGCATCAGGGGCGATCGCGCGAGCTCTTGTAGAGCAGTCTCCCGCTCGAGCATTTCGGTTAGCGCCGCCATACTCGGGCCTGCGCGCCGCAGCTGCCCCAACACATCCTTGGCCACAAGCGGCTGCAGGTGTATTGCGCCCCCGAGCTTGAGGCGCACATCCAGCGCTTCGTACTCCTCCAACCGGCAGCAGACTGCGATCCCCGGAACGCCGATCGCCTCCGCGAATTCGTTGATTGCCCTTGCGCAGGGGCTGCGCCGCTCGGCGGCAACTTCATCCAAACCATCCAGCATCGGTAGCAGCCGTTGATTGTCAATCCAATCTCGTCCGGTCCGCGCGGGGATCTGGTATTTTGAACTCAGCTCTGCAATCAACCAGTCCCTCAAGGAGCCGCCTGCTTCACTCCATGTGGATAAGTTGAAAACGACGGGCACCGGTTCCTCCGGACATTGCTCGGCGCGGTCCAGAAGCTCTCGGGCGAGCTGCAGAAGCGTGATGGTCTTCCCTGATCCGGGCGCACCGAGCACGAGCAACGATTCGCCCAGTTCACCAAATAGCGTGTCGAGCGGTTGTGCAACCGAAATTGGGCGTCGCGATTGGTCCGGTAGCTCGAGCACGCGCTCCCATGGGTTTGCGATCGCGTCGGGCCGCGTCTCCTTGGCTGGCTCGAGTAAAGCTTCGCCATGGACGGAGTTCTCCAGCACGCCTTCTATCCAAAATCTCCGAACCTTGCCCAATAGGCTTTCCAACGCGCGGCGATTGTCTACTGACAGCGACGCCTGCGGCCGTTGGATCCGGTAAGTTTTGTGGCTGCGGATCAAGTCGGCCTGCCAGCGGGCCAGATCCTGTTTCACGAGATCGCCGAGTTCTTCGGCGGACTCGAAACGCCTGACGGTAAGTCCTTTCGTGACGTCGCCGACGCGTTCCAAAAAGCACTCGAGCTCTTTTTCTCGGCGGCCTTCGATATCCGACCGCCTCTCGTAGAGGAGACAATCTTTCGCGAGAACCTGGGCGAGTTCGAACTCGTCCCGAGTGTACTGACCTAAGCGGTTCCAGAAGATGCCTAAGTAAAGATCCGCGCGTTCCAGTTCCTGTCGAAAGGTGCTCTGCGCGCTCTGCGGACGGGCGCCCGCGTCTTCTTCGAAGACCCACGCATCAATGTTGAGCTCTGCAAGCGCATCCTTGATGATTGCCCGCTCTCGAGCGAGCTCTTCCATGCTCGAGCTTACAAACACCCGAAGTCGGTCAAAAATCACGCGATTATCACCCGGTCGTACATATTAACAATTAATGCTCGCCGGTAAGATACCTCAGACGAAAATGGATATTGCCCTGTTCGATATAGTTTTAGACTATATAAATATGTCCTCGCCACTAATCGTTCGCAGCGCAAATGGGCCCCGTGTCTGACGGCTGTCTCCCCGGGAACATTGCGCGAGAATCATCGCCCGGACTGCAAGGCATCCATGGCGCTGGCGAATCGGTGCAGAGGTGGCGCCCTTTTTGAAGAGCGTGCAGCTTGATACGATGCAGGACGCCCCTAGGCGAATTGAGTAGCGAAAAGAGCAACGGGCAAGCTCCCTGCCGGTGCCGACAATGAAGCAAGGCATATTCATCAGCTACCGCCGTGCGGACTCGGCCTTTTTCGCTGCTCGCCTGCACGATCGCCTCGAGGAGCTTTTTCCCGGACTCACCTTCATCGATGTTGCGGGGATTGCGCCAGGAGCGGACTTCGTCGACCGAATTGCCGGCACGTTGGCGGAGTGCAAGGTGGTAATCGCCATTATCGGTAAGGACTGGCTGCGCCCGGCTCAAGACGCCACCGAGCCGGACAACCCGCGAGAAGATTACGTCACCTTCGAGCTACAAAATGCTCTGGGGCGCGATATTGCCGTCATCCCCGTGCTTGTCGAAGATGCACAAATTCCCGATCGCACTTCTTTGCCGGCGGAGCTACACGCACTGGCGCGGCGCAATGCAATTCGCGTCAGTCATGCACGCTTCGAAAGCGATCTCCACTATCTATTCGATGAGCTCTATCCGCTGCTCGGTATCAAGCCCCCAACCAGGTTGGAAAAACTGCTCGAGTGGTTCCCGAACTCGCCGAAGGTCGACGAAAAGGCGAGGAGCAGTATGGCGCTTTGGTCGCTTTGCGCAGGCGTGGTTAGCGTCCTGTTCGGTGTCGTATGGCTCTTCGCGCTGGACGACCCCGCTGATGAGCTTGGTGTAGTAGTCGGGTTCCCCGTCGTGGGCCTGGTGCTGGGTATCATCGGCATCAATTCGTCGCGACGGCGAAGAATCGCCGTGCTCGGTGTCGGTCTCTCCGGCGCGGCGCTTCTCGGTGGACTTGTTCTATTAATCCTGAGGGCCGACTTGCTGGCACCAAACGCCTGGCTGGAAAATTATCAGATCGCGCAAAGCGACATTAGCGAAATTCCGGGAGAATCACTGCACTGGTCACGCCACTCGCCCTTCAACGGTCCACCACCATCGACGACCTGCGACTGTCTCGCGCTGGTCGAGGAACCGTCGGGGCCAAAACCATTTGCCGAGGATGTCACCGCGCTCTTTCGAAACGACTGTGCCAACAATACGGCATTCGTTGTGTCGAGATCGGATTTTCCCGGTATCGACCCGGCGTTACTATGGGCCAACGGCCCCGGTCGTGAGTTCGCCCACATCACTTTGCTGCCTGCGCAAACGGTGCGTATACCAGTCGGCGGTACTTACGGGGGCGCCTATCTTCCCTGGAACTGTGGCGCGTAACGGCATACCGGTTGCGTGTTGCCAGCGATTAGAGTCGATCATAGGGGCCGGTCGATGGTCTCGACGGTAGAACCCGCATGGGTGATACGGGTGGGTGCCACATGGCACCCACCCGATCGCATACAGGGGATATTCCTCAATAGCTAAGTAATTGAATGCTGAAAGAGACCGCTTCGTTCTCAAACAATCAAATATTCAGCTATTGAGGAATATCCCTGTCCAACTGTTCAGGCTGGGCGGTCAGTCTTTGACACGTAACTCGTCGTAAGAAATCATCACGTGCTCCCTAAACGGCGGGCGAGCACTCAAGGTTTCATAGTAGCGCCGGAGATTCGGAAGATCGGCGCGCTTGATATCAATGTCGAAATAGCGGAACAGACAATGCCCGAACTGAATATCAGCGAGTGTCAGCCGATCCGCCGCAAGATACTGCAACCCGGAAAGCCGGTCCTCTGCAATGTCGAGGAATGTCTCCAACCTGCTGAGTGCGCGGTCAATTGCAACAGGGTCGCGTTTTGAAGGCGCCGTTCTCACCACGCGCCAGAACACCGGGCTGGTGAAGTTCGCCGCGATGTTGATCTTCGACCATTCCGCCCACCGGTCGATATCGGCGCGCGCCATCGGTTCACCGGGCCAGAAATCCTCCGCAGCGTACTGGTTGGCGAGGTAACGAAGAATTGCACCGGTCTCCCACAACGCTGGACCGTCGCCGTCCTTCATAGTAGGCACGGTGCCATTAGGATTCATAGCAAGATAGGCTGGTGTATCCACCAGCCCATAGGTGAATCCGGCGTCAACGCGTTCATAGTTGAGCCCCAGCTCTCCGATGCACCACATCAGCGCCTGAACATTGGAGGAAGATTTGCGGCCCCAGACTGTGAGCATATTATCGGACCAATGCCTGTTCGCCTTCGACGCCGCCGGCTGCGCTGCATTCCCGGTGAAAGAGCAAGCACACCACCGGAACCAGCACCAGTGTGATCAGCGTCGAGATGGCGCGCGCTCCGGCCACAGCCAGCACCAGCACGAGGAATATCCAGGGTCTCATAGGTGTCGATTCTAAATGGCTGGTCTCAAACGCGATACAGAATGTTGGAAACATGCCGCTCACCGATATCTCGGCATATTTCTCACTGACGTGGGAAAAACCGGGCTCCCGAATGCGCATGCATTCTGAGTCGACGCGCTCTCCTTACACGTGGCATGGCCACAGGCAGCTACCACGGGTTCCACCACCCGGTCGCAGAGAACGCAAAGCGAGACATCCTCGGTGCGCCGGCTCCGGGCGAGCATCGTCATGCCGGGTGAGCCAACGCCGGCAGGCCCAGCCGTCGCGGGGGTTCACCATCCCGGCGGAGTAAGGTCCGCCAGAGCATCGATGATTCCTGACACAGGGTACGTTGATACTTGCGTTGCAGCTCGATTCCGTGGAAAGTCAGCGGCTCGCCGCTCGCTTCGCCGTAGCGGCCGCGTGTCCACCAAAAGCACGAGTGTACCTTCGAAGGGACTGATATTGCTGTATCAGGGTTCATGCACAAACACCGGGAGCGCAGGCACCCGGCGCCCATCTACGCGATCTCCACGAGCGCGGCGCCTGGCCACCATTGCGCTGGCCGCCGCCCTTGTTTCCGGTTGCGGTCAGGAGACCGACAGTCAGCAGGCGAAGCCGGCCAAGCCGGAATCAAAGGGACACCTGGTGGAGCTTGCGCCCGTGGTGCTGGGTGCGCTGCGCATGACCAGCGTCTACACCGGGTCACTTCGCCACCACAACAGCGTGCGCATATACACCCAAGAGGAAGGCCGCGTCACCCGGCTACCGTACTACGAGGGCGACGCGGTGCGCGCGGGCGATGTTATCCTCGAGCTCGACGGCACTTTGCTCGAAGCGGCATTGCGCAAAGCCGTGGCGGTGCGCCGGGAGGCCGAGGCGAATTTAAAACGCCTCACGAGGCTGGTGGAGCGGCGCGTGGCGTCCGAGGACGAGCTGCTGCGCGCGCAAACCACCTTGGAAGTAGCCAAGGCCGAGGAAAGCACTCTCAAGACCAGACTCGGTTATACGCGGGTCCAGGCACCCTTCAACGGCATGGTCACCGAGCGCATGGTCGAATCCGGTGACATCGTCAATCGGCACGCCCATGTGCTGACCGTTGTCGATCCGAGCTCACTGATTACCGAGCTCGAAGTATCGGAGTTGCTGGTGCCACACATCTCCCGCGGCGACACGGTGAGCGTGCGCATCGACGCCTTGGGCAACATTGACTTTCGCGGTGTGGTAAAGCGTGTGCACCCCGTGCTCAACCCGGTTACCCGCCAGGGTGTGATCGAGGTGGAGCTCAACCCGGTCCCCGAGCATGCTCAGGCCGGCCAGTTCGTGCGCGTAACTTTCAGCACCGAGGCATTGAATCGCATGGTCGCCCCCTTCGCCGCGCTGCGGCGGGATCGGGAAGGAGAGTTCGTATTTCGCGTGCATGAGCAGAAAGCCGAGCGCGTCGCCGTGCGCAGCGGCCGGCGCCTCGCCGACCAAGTGGAGATGCTCGATGGGCTCAAGCCCGGAGACCAGGTCGTAGTGCGTGGTTTTCTCGGTCTGTCCGCGGGTAAGCGGGTGACGCCCGTCGATCAGCAGGAACCGGCGGCGCCCACCCGGACCGAGGGTGTATACGGTAGTGGCTGACGAGAAGCAGCAGCTTTATTCAGCCCGCGCACCGGATTTGAGCGAGCATTGCCGAAGATGAGTAAAGACACGGCTACCACCGGCGCCAGCGAGCCGGGGCGCAGGATGCGAAGCGGCGGGATCGCCGCGTGGTCTATTCGCCACCCCATCGGGGTGTGCATGATCGCGCTGGCGGTGATGGTGCTCGGCGTGTTCTCGCTTGGCCGGTTGAGCGTCGACCTGCTGCCACACATAATTTACCCGGAAGTGCGCGTGCGCATTCTCGACCCCGGCGTGCCGAGCAAAATCATGGAGGACAAGATCACGCGCCAGCTCGAGGAGCAGCTTGCCATTACCGAAGACGCCATCGGTGTGCAATCGGCCACCAGCGAAGGGCGCTCTGAAGTCGATCTCACCTTCGAATACGGCAAGGACATCGATGTCGCACTGCGCGATGCGAGCAGCCGACTCGATCGCGCCAAGCGTTTCCTACCGGACACCATCGACCCGGCGGTTATTTTCAAGCGCGATCCTTCGCAAATCCCGGTAATGGAATTCGTCATGAGCAGCCGGCTGCGTGATCCAACGGAATTGCGCATCTGGATTGACTACGTATTCGCCAAGTGGTTTCTCAACCTTCCCGGCGTTGCCGCTGTCGAGATCGGCGGCGCGCCTTTGCGCGAAATTCTGGTGCTCCCGGATCAGCAACGCCTGGCGGGGCACGGGCTCACCCTCGACGACCTCATCGACGCGCTTGGCCGCGGCAATATCGAAACCGCGGGCGGCGCGCTGCGCATGGCGCGCCAGGAGATCAACAGCCGCACCTCCGGGCGTTTCCAGCGAGTGCAGCAGATAGCGGAACTGCCGATCACTTTGCGCGGCGAGGGCAGCGCCGGCGCCATCGTGCGCCTCAAGGACGTCGCCGAGGTGATTGACAGCCACCAGGACGAAAAGCTGCGCATCCGCCTCAACGGCTCACCCGGCGTCAAGGTTTCGGTGCAGAAACAACCCCAGGCCAACTCGGTGGAGGTGGTGGACGCCGTACGCAAGCAACTCGACTGGCTCGAGGCGGGCGGCCTGATTCCGGAAGACATCGCCGTAAATGCCGTATCGGATCAGTCCATATTTATCCGCCAGGCACTCACCAATGCAACCAGTGCCGCCGTGGCCGGCGGTCTGCTTGCAATGATCGTCGTCTATCTGTTTCTCGGTGACCTGCGGCGCACGCTCATTATCGGCACCGGAATTCCCATCGCCATTATGGTGGCCATCGTGTTCATGGCGACCTCAGAACTCACGCTCAACATCATGACCCTCGGCGGCCTCGCCCTGGGCGTCGGCATGCTGGTAGACAACACCATCGTCATGCTGGAGAACATCTATCGGCACCAGTGCATGGGCAAACCAGCCATGCAGGCGTCCGTGGACGCCGCGGCGGAGGTCAACAGCGCCATCGTCGCATCCACATCCACCAATCTCGCCGCCGTGCTGCCGTTCTTGTTCATCGGCGGGCTGGTGGGGCTGCTCTTCAGCGAGCTCATTATCACCATCTCCGCGGCCATCGCCGCGTCCCTGGTCGTGGCCATCACCCTGGTGCCCGCCCTCGGGGCCCGCGTACCGGTGACCGCGCCCGGCAGATTGCGCCTGACCATCGATGCCATCATGGAGCGTTGTCAGAACGGCTATTCGAAACTGGTAAGAGTGCTGTTGAAGGCGCCATGGCTTATTCCCGTGCCGTTCATCATCGGCCTGATATTCGCAGCGCCCACTTTTGTTTCCGACAAGCAGGTATTTCTTCCGGAGATCGATGACGGGCGTATCACGGCGCACATCGTCGCCGACGCCGGCATCAGTTTGGAAGAAATGGATCGAACGGTGTCCCGGGTAGAGGCCCTGCTCATGCAGCAGCCGGAGGTCACTACCACCTTCGCTCAAGTAGGCGGCTTCGTATTCGGTCGCTCCGAGTACGAGCGCACCAATCGCGCACGCGTCAGCCTGCAACTGAAACCGCTCGCTGAACGGAACATCAGCAGCACCGCGTGGATCAGCCGGATCAAGCGCAACATCGACGCACTGCAGCTCGCGGGTGTCCAGGTACGCATGCGCAACGACGGCATCCGTGGCTTTCGCATGAGCCGGGGCGATGACGATCTCAGTATCCGCGTGCAGGGACCGGATTTGGACACCCTCGCCGACATCGGCGAGGCGATAGTCGCGAAGCTGAACGAAGTGCCGGGACTCAAGAACGTACGCCACTCCTCTGAGGACATCGTGCAGGAACTCTCGGTCAACGTCGATCGTGAACGGGCCGCCGCCCTCGGTCTTACAATTGAGTCCGTAGGCCAGGCTGTGCGCATCGCATTGCAAGGCATCGTGGTAACGGACTTCATCGAAGGCGACCAGCAATTCGACATTCGTATCCGGCTGCCGCGTTCGGAGCTCACGAGCCCGCGTGACGTGGAGTCGATTCTGCTGTTTCCCGGCCTGGACGGACGCCGCCCGGTCTTTCTACGCGATGTCGCCACTGTGGAAATCGTGATATCGCCGGCCGACATTCGCCGCGACCATCAGCAGCGTATCATCGAGATAAGCGGCAACATCGGCGACGGCGCCACTCTCGGCGAGGTCGCGCGGGATGTGACCGATCGGCTGCGCAACTTCCCGTTGCCCAGCGGCTATACACTTTACGACGGTGGCGCGGCCCTCGCGCTCAAGGAAGGCGAGAGCTTGGCCCGCGTGCTCGTCGCCCTCGCCTTGTTCCTGGTTCTGGTCGTCATGGCGGTGCAGTACGAATCGTTGCGCAATCCCGTGATTATCATCATCAGCGTGCCGGCGACCCTGATTGGCGTCGCTATCGGTGTTCACGCGCTCGAGATGCCGATTTCCATGCCGCTCTGGCTTGGCCTGATCATGCTCGCCGGGATCGTGGTCAACAACGCCATCGTGCTGGTGGAGTACATCGAGATCGCCCGCGATCAGGGCATGGAGATGGTGGAAGCCATCGTCGAAGCGGCGCGGGTACGCCTGCGTCCCATCCTCATGACCACGCTGACGACGGTGATGGGAATGCTGCCACTGGCCATGGGTGTCGGCGAGGGCTCCGAGCTGCTGCAACCGCTCGCGGTGGTCATTGCCTGTGGCTTGAGCTTCTCGACTCTGGTTTCTCTGCTGCTGGTCCCGGCCATTTATCGCATGCTCGGGCGTCGCGACGCGAAGCCGCGGCATGAATCGCTGCCTGCATCTTTCGCACCCAAGGCGCCGTGACGTACTGTCAAGTCGAGCTCGCTGCACTCGGGCTTGGCACATGAACACTGTTCAAAGTACGTACAACGGCTACCGTGCTACCCGCCTGAGAGCATCAGTTAATCCGCCTGGCTCTATCACCGTTTCTGCCTGAGCGTTCGTGATGTCGAGGATCTGTTCGCGGAGGGTGGGACAATCGCCTCTTACGAACATAATGCCTTCCCCACTCGTTTTTTATTCCAACCCGGCACGGAGTAGTACGAGGCTTACGCGACACATGACCTGACTCTAGGGAAATGGGGACAGTCCCCATTCCCATTTACCGGGCCATAGCTGACCCGATGATCTTCGCTCAGG
>Ga0055476_10000109_pt1 | contig 18931 bp, 19 predicted proteins | sample Muzzi_CordC_D2_FD_57682 | JGI IMG/M metagenome (GOLD analysis project Ga0055476, IMG submission 57682) | Wetland microbial communities from San Francisco Bay, California, USA, that impact long-term carbon sequestration - Muzzi_CordC_D2 | ecosystem: Environmental > Aquatic > Marine > Wetlands ... | reverse complement strand
TCCAGGGCCGCCGGCGGGTTGATGCGTTAGCGCTCGATCTCCTTTTTCCAGCGCTCGATGATGCGGTCCTTGTTCTTGGCCGACCAGTCGAAGTCCATCTTGTAGAGCACAGTGGACATGTCCGCGGGCAGACCCGCCTTGCGCGCATCCTCGGTCTGGACAGAGCCGGGCACGGACGACATGGCCGCACGCTCGCCATATAGTTTCGCAGCTTCCGGCGTGAGCAGCCAGTCGAGGAAGCGTTTGGCGTCCGCCTTGTTCGACGAAGTATTCATCAGGCCGCTTACCTCAATCTCGTAGCCCGCGCCTTCGCTGGGAATGACCACCTTGATCGGATAGCCCTCCTGGATGGATTTTACGCCGACGAATGCGAACGAGGCGCCCACTGCGTACTCTCCGACGCGGGTGAGCTTGCACGGCTTGGAGCCGGACTTGATGTATTGCCCCATATTCTTGTCCAGCGCGTGGAGGTACTTCCAACCTTCCTCTTCACCTTTCATCTGCAGGAGGCTCGAGATCTGCAGATAGCCGGTACCGGAGCTCGCCGGGTTTGGCATGATCAGTTGGTCCTTGTAAACGGGATTGAGCAGATCCTGCCAGGAAGCCGGCATCGGCAGGTTCTTGGCTTTGAGCACCTCGGTGTTGACGCAGAACGCGGCGAGATATCCCGTGGTTGCAAACCAACGGCCCTGCGGGTCACGGAACTGCTGGTTGACCTTGTCCACCCCCGGGGGGGAGTAAGACTCGAGCATCTCGAGTATCCGGGGGTCGACCATATTCGTGACGGCCCAGCCCCAGATGACGTCGTGCCGCGGATTGTTCTTCTCGGCGAGCATTCGGGCGCCAAGATCGCCGGTCGACAGCCGCAGCATGTTGACCTTCACCTCCGGCGCAACCTTGGCAAAAGCGTCCAGATAAACCTTGGCATCATCCTCTTCGAGAGACGTATAGACGGTGATCTCGCCCGCCCTTGCGGCCGCGCTGAAGGCCAGCGCGAACGCAACGGCCAGCGCGAAAAGCCCCGTGATTTTTTTATGCATTTCGGCGTTCCTCCGTTGGATTGGGCCCGGCTTGAATGAGGATCCGTCCCAGCCGGGTCCCTCGAAGGTTACGCTTCGAATGTGGTAAAAACAACATTTTCTGTTGCTAGTGCCATATTTTAATCGCCCATGAGGCACAAAGATCGTATGTCGCCACAGTAGATACCGTCGCGAACTGGGTCACCAACAGGAACTCCTCAGGGTTAGCATCGGCAGTTCTCTGGCGGTCGTGCCCGAGACGGAAACTCAGGGTCGAGTGGCGGCGGTCTCAACAGCGTCCGTCCCCTGCCGCGGGCGGGGCTTGTCGAGCGAGATACACGGGCATCGTTAGTCAGGCGGCCGTCAGTGAGCGCCATCGCAATCGAGGTCAGCCATGTCGTCAGCGCACCGCCATATTCACATCGCCGTCAGTGTCGTATTGATCGCCTTGACGACGTTCATCTTCAGTGTGGCGGGATTTGCTGGCGACAAACCTGTCAGTCGGCAGGATGATGGCCTGGTGGCTTTGGTGGCCCAGGTCAAGGCATTGCAGGAACAGATACAGAAACTGCAGGTGCACAGCACGCGCCGGACCTGGGCCAACAAATGCTGGAATTACAGATCCGTCATAACCGTCGCTGGTGGGCCGGGCAGGCCGGCAATACCTTCCTCATCATCCAGCGCCCGCAGACGCGGTTGCTGGACAATCTTCGCTATGAGCCCGGCCATTGCAGGCCTGGTTTGGCGACGGTGTTGCAGATACAAATGCGAATCATTATCATTCGTGTACATTTCTCAGGGCTGAAGGGAGCCACCGATCATGAAACGTGTCCTGTTTGCTGCCTTGCTGCTGCTGCCGATGGCGGCGCTGACGGCGGCTCCCGAATTCACCTTGACCATCAAGGATCATACTTATCATCCGGTTGAACTCAGGGTGCCCGCGGACACCAAGTTCAAGTTGATCGTGATCAACGAGGACTCGACGCCGGAAGAGTTCGAGAGCCACGACTTCAACCGCGAAAAGATCATCATGCCCAATAGCAGGATCAGTCTGTTCGTCGGTCCGTTGAAAGCCGGGCGCTACAAGTTCTTTGGTGATTTTCACCAGGATATCGCCCAGGGCACGTTGATCGTGGAATAAGGCGCATGTGGGGCATCACGCTACTGGTCTTTCGTGAGGTGTTGGAGGCAGCGCTGATCGTTACCATTGTTGCCGCGGCAACCCGTGGCGTGTCACGGCGAGACTGGTTCATCGGTGGCGGTATCGGTCTGGGGGTGCTGGGTGCCGTCGTGGTCGCCGCCTTTGCCGGCGTGATCGCCGAGGCGGCCAGTGGTTTCGGTCAGGAAATCTTCAACGCCGCTGTGTTGTTTGCAGCGGTGCTGATGATTGGCTGGCACGTGGTGTGGATGTCCGGGCACGCACGCGAGCTTGCCCGGCACATGAAGGCCGTGGGTTCGGCGGTGCAGACCGGCGCCAGTTCCCTTGGGCTGCTGCTGGCAGTTGTGGCGCTGGCCGTGTTGCGTGAAGGTTCGGAGATCGTCCTGTTCTTGTATGGCATGGTCGCCGGCGGCGCAAGCGCCGGTCTGATTCCGGGGCTGGCGCTCGGGATAGCAGGTGGCGCGGCGGTGGGCTTTGCGCTGTATTTCGGTCTGCTGCGTATCCCGCTGCGCTATTTCTTTACCGCGACCAACTGGATGCTGGCGCTGCTGGCGGCAGGTCTTGCTTCCAGCGCCGCCCGTTATCTGGTGCAGGGCAATCTGTTGCCGGCGTGGGGCAGCCAGCTCTGGGACAGTTCATGGCTACTGTCAAACGGTTCGGTGCTGGGCAAGACCCTGCATATTCTGGTCGGTTACGATGCAGTGCCGAGCGGCATGCAGATGCTATTCTATGCCGTCACACTGGTGCTGCTGGTGCTTGGCATGCAGTGGATGCACCGCAAGCCCGCAACGGACAAGCCGGTCGAAACGGTTGATGTAGTCAGTTACGGCGCTGCAACCGCTCGCGAGAGTCTGGCGGGGCGTTCGGATCCGCCGAGTTCATCAATCGCTTCGCCGCCCTGACGCCTCGACCGTGCGTTCCCCCAGATAACGCTTGATGTTTACTTCTCGCTGCGATTAGAAATGGGGGGATTACAGATCGGCCTTTGTCACTTGGGACCGAGCGGCACCGAGGAAAATTGTGACTTGAGTGCGTTATCGGCCCGGCACTGCGGGCAGATTTGCAGCATCTCTTTCGTCCGTTGGGCCGCAGCGCCCTGATCGGTCAGATGTCCGAGTGCAGAGGCAAGCAGCGCGGTGGACATGAATGGTCGATTACATTGTGTGCAGCTCGCCATCTTTGCGCGATTCAGCGTGATCATCTTCCCACCCTGCAGGGCAGCGTAGTCGAACCGAGGTTGGCGTTTGATCGCATTTTCGGGACACCCGTGCTCACACAGACCGCATTGCACGCAGGCGGCTTCAATAAAATTCAATTCCACCCCGTCGCCGTCGGTCCGAAGCGCCCCGGCCGGACACAGGTTGGTACAGGCCAGACACATCGTGCATTTATTCTCATCGAGCGCGACAGCCCCAAAGGTGTCCGATGCCGGCAGAGTAATTGCAGGTTCCCCGGAACCGTCATGCGACCGGGACGACAGGTGGTCGAACAACGCGAGCAATCGGGAGCGTGGATCGGAATGGGTCACGGGATATGACCACGCTTGATCGGGCATCGGGCCGCCCGACTGCGCCGCAGCATCCAATTCCCGGTCTGGCGCATTACCATGCAGTATTTGTACCCGCGCGCGCGGTTGACCCAGGCTTTCGAGAATCTTCGCGGCCAGATCCACATTCCGTGAAACCGCGCTAACCGCCATCGCGGGCGCACTTTCCGGCACGGACAAGACTACGCCCGCCGCGCCGAGCGCAATTGCCGCGAGCCATATCTCCAGTCCTAAGGACGTCACTGAGTGCACTGCAAACGGCAGCAGGGTGATACTTTGGCTGGCGGCCCATTGCATGATCGATTCCCGGTCACCGGCATGAAAACCAATCCAGGGGATGGTGCCGCCGGAGGAGCGGAATGCATGCAACGCGCGCTCCAGCCGGTCGATGAGGTCAGCCAATGACGGATCGGCGTATGTCAGCGCCCCTGTTGGACATACCGTCGTGCAGGTGCCACAACCACGGCACAGGTAGGCGTCGAATGTGACCGTCTGTTGACCGGCGGCGATCGCGCTGGCCGGACAAATGCCCAAGCATCGCTCGCATCCCGGCACCTGCTGCCGGCGATGAATGCAGCGCTCCGGTGCAAAGTTGACGTATCTCGGCTTGCGAACTTCACCAGTCAGTGCCGGCAAAGCGCCGAGTGCGGCCTCGTACTGACTCGGGTCGGCGGGACGCAAGTATCCGAGCGGCGGTATTGTTAGATCGAGAATCGGTGTCGCTGATAGATCCATCACCAAATCGAAGTAGCCGTCGTCATTGCTCGACTTGTCGGCGAGATCGACCGGTTGGCCATCGAGTTCATAGGCCTCGGCAGAAAAGCGCCCGAGGTATCCATTGAGCGATACAAGCCTTGCGGCGACCACACTTATCCCTAACAGGCGCGATTGAGGTCTGGGGCTGTCAATCACCGCGACCACATCGAAACGGTGTCGTAGTGCGCGTGCGATCTCGAGCACCGGTTTCGATGGGCCGATCAGCAATAGACAGCGGCGCACTTCATAGCTGACGTAGGCGTCGGGTCCCGGCAGCGGCTCATCGAGCACAGCCAGAGCCGCGCCGAGCGCGTCATTGGCATGCTCAGGGGTGAGCGACATGATGCGATCGGATCATTGCTGCAAATAAGAGCGCGCTGATTGCCGGATTGCCAAGCATGGCGAGCGAAGCGAGCGGCGTCAATTCCGGCAGGACTGGGTGATTAATGTGCGCAGGACCTGCTTGTCACGGTCCAGCGCGTGTCGGGTCAGTTGCGCAACAATCTCGTAGTAACGTGCAGTGGACTCGCGCTCCAGCGCATCGCAATAAGCAGGGATCCACGTGAGTATGTGTCGGGTGAGAAAATCGGACTGCCGGGTCCAGCTCGAACGGGCCGCATCGATCTCTCCGCTGGACCAGTTTCGTGATTCGTCGAAACAAAGCATGGCAAGAAACCTGAGCTCAACGCCAAGGTGGTCCTGTGGACCGGCAGGTGTATGGATGTCCTCATAACCTGCGTCCGCGTAGGCATCGACGACCGCCTTCGTGGTCTCGCCGAGCAGGCGCGATTCGCGGTACACAGACTCATACGGAGGTGCCAGTCCCAGTCCTTGCTTGTTGACGTGGAACAGGCGTGTGTACTCGACGCACAATTCCCGCACGAGTTCACCCACATCCGGCTCGGTTCCGAGAACAGATTGGAACTCATCGAGCAGCGGATCGATGTCGTCGTCGGGCTCGCGCGGGCGTGCGCTCAATTGCGAACGAATCTCGAGCAGGCCGCCCGTGGTCGGCGCGTCGAGGAAGAACGTGCTCAGATACCAATAGGTCTTGCTGCGTTGCTCAGCGAGGGCGCGGTACTGCGCAACGTCCTCGTCGGTTATTCGGTGCTCGTGTTGTACCATATGGTTGCCAATCCACCTTCTTGATGACAACCAAGACAAACGGAGCGTACATATTGGCCCTTGGCCGCTTCCGGGAACGGCTTGTCTCGGCCGACGGCCATGTAGTCCGGCTGGTAACGATCGCCGTAGTGACAGTTGGAACAATCCATCAGCATCTTGTCTGCATGGATGATGTGAAATCGGCCGGTTTTTGCGTTCATCGAATAATCGCCGCCAACATCGATCCGGTGCTGCCGGATCTGCTCGGCGATTCTGGCTAACTGCGCGGAGCTCTGGGGTTCCGACTGCTGAGCCGAGCTTGTTATGAAGGCGCCTAGAGCAAGTATGACTATGAGGGCGTATCTGATCATCAGTAATCCCCTCCTTCCAGCACATAGTAAACTTGGGGGTGTGTCCCATACTCTTTCTTCAGCTGCGCCGCCTTCTTCTCGCCTATGTACTTCGAGACCTCGCTTTGCGCATCGTCCAGGTCGCCAAACAGGCGTGCGCTGACCGGGCAGACGAGATCGCAGCTCGGCGTGTAGCGCGGATCCTTGCCGATGAGGCCGGTTTTGCCTGCCTTCACCGCCGGCTCGAGCTTGTGCCAGCAGGAGGTGCACTTCTCCACGACATTGGGCTTCTTTCGGTGGGTCGGATGGCGGTCTTGCGCCGGCACGCTTTCATAGGGGGTCGGCTCGCCATCGGGATACGGGCTATTGACCGCATCGTTGTACTGCGGCACGCCGTATGGGCACACGGCCGCGCAGTACTTGCAGCCAATGCATTTGTCGTAATCGATCAGCACCACGCCCATTTCATTCTTGGTAATGGCCTTGACCCCGATGGCATCACATACCCTTTGGCAGGGCGCATCCTCGCAGTGCATGCAACCCATGGTAGCGAACACCGTGCGGGTATAGGGGTACTCGCCCACTTCGTGCTCGACCATCTCGTTCCAGCGCGAGCCTGGCGTGTAGTAGTTCTCGGTGATGCAGGCGGCGATACAGGCCCGGCAACCCATGCACCGCTCCATGTCGATAACGCGTACGAGCTTGGTCATGGTTTCTTACTCCCGCTCAGGCTTTGTAGACCTTGCACTTGGTATCGTTGAAGCTGTTGTGGCCCGATATCAGATCCGGATGCAGCTCGATCACCTGGTTGATCCAGATCCCCTTCTTAGCGAACTCGGGAAGCCCGGGCGCGGCCTGACCGTAGCTGTAGGAGACGGCCACGGTATCGGGCCGGATCCCTTGCGTGATCTTCGGCCGGCCGCTTACCTTGCCTATCCGTGTCTCAACGACCAGCTCGTCGTCGGGTCCGACGCCGAGCTCCTTTGCGGTGGCGGCGTTGACAAGGATGAAGTTTTCGTCGGTGTCGGTGCCGAGTGCGTTCAGCACCGGGTTGAGGGCGGTGTTGCCGCTCTGATTGCGGTACATGCGCTTGTAGGTGATGAGGTAGAAGGGATAATTCTTCGCCTCGATGTGGGGCACCGGGAAGGCATGCTCGCGTCGCGGTAGAGGCGAGAGCGCGAGCTCGTACTCCGCCAGACCGATGCGTTCGATGGCGTGCTTGCTCTTCGCCGCCTGCACGTTCTCGAAGGTGCCCACGAGGCTCTCCGCGTAAAAAGCCATTTTCGGCTTGTCGGCCCCCTTGAACGCTTTCTCGACGCCATGGAGGTAGATGTCCTCGGTCTTCAAATGCTTGCCCGCGAACCCGTGGTCGAGCGCGTACTGGAAATCCTTGCCCTTGGTCTGCTCCTTCCAGAGGTGCTCGACGGTCTCCCTGGCACTGTAGTCGCGTCCGGGCTCGAGGGGGTATTTCTTGAGCTTCCACTGCTTGTTAACGTTCTCGATGTACTTGTCGCGGATGCCGAGTCGCTTGCTGAGCTCCCACAGCACCGAGTAGGCGTCGTGGGGGATGTTGTACACGTTCGCCACCGGCTGGCGGATCGCGGTGTGCTTGGAGGTAATCGTGTAGCGGGTCGGTGACAGGTGCCAGGACTCGAGGTAAGTGAGATCCGGGAGCACGATGTCGGCCATGGCGCCGAGCTCGGTCATCACGATGTCGATGACGACGTTGTACGTCTTTTTCAGCGATTCGATCTGCTTGTGTGCGTCGGAGGTGGAGAAGGGCCGGTTGGTCGCGTAGAAGATCTGCATCTCCGGTGTGTACTCGAGCCCGTAGGCTTTCGGGTCGAGCACGGTGAGTCCCACCTGCTGCGCGATGTTGTGCGTGGAATGGGGGAAGAACACGCTCTTCTGCAGGTCGACTCGCTTCGGCGGGTACTCGGCCTTGGAGGGCTCCATCAGCTCGGGGTGGTTGTACGGGTGGTGCAGGTTGATGCCACCGACGGCATCGACGCTGCCGAGCAGCATCTGCACGATGAGCCCTGCGCGCCAGTTCTGCACCCCGAACTGCTTGGCGGCGAGCCCGCGGAAGGTGTGCAGCGCCACCGGGCGGTAGCGCAATGTGTGGCCATCCCTCACTACGGTCGCGCCGATCTGGGCCGCCTCGCCCAGCTGGCGGGCGAGGCGTTCGACGGTGGCCGCGGGGACGTCCGCGACCTCCTCGACGTACTGTGGAGTAATGCCCTCGATACTGTCGGCAAACACCTGGAAGGCGGTCTTCACCTTCTCGCCATTCACCTCGTACTCGCCGGTCAGTGCCGGCCGCACGCCGGCCACGAAGGGCGAGGCCTTGTTGTCAACCTCGTCCCAGACCAGCGGCCGGCCCTTGTCGTCGCGCAGAAACTTACCGTCGGCGCCGACCAGGTTCGGCGCATTGGTATAGCCAGTCAGGAACGGCGCATCGATCAGTCCTGCCTGGATTAGAACCCGCGCCATGCCGAGCAGCAGGACCACGTCCTTTGCGGGCCGGATGGGGATCCACTCGTCGGCCTTGGCCGCGCACTTCGACTCGCGCGGCTCTATGACCACGACCTTCATGCCGCGCGCCTTGGCATCGGTGGCGGCGTGGTCCAGCCAGCGGGCCCACTGCTCCGCCTCGAAGTAGTTGCCGCCAAAGTTGAGCAGCAGGTTGCAGTTCTCGATATCGGGCAGAAATCCGTGATAGCCCCAGGTGATCTCGTCGGCGACGTGACGGGCCGCCTCGCAGGTGGTCGTTCGGTGCACGAGATTCGGGGTACCGAAAGCCTTCGCGAAGGCTTTGGGGAACTGGTCGCCGATCAAGTACTTGCCGTGACCGTGCTGCCAGATGAGCTTGCGGGGATCCTCGTTCTTGATCTTCTTCAGCCGGCCAGCGATGGTATCGAACGCCTCCTCCCATGAGATCGCAACCCACTTCGGATCCTCATCCAGTCCCTTGTTCGGGTTGGTGCGCTTCAGCGGTGTTTTGAGGCGGTACGGGTTGTAGGTGTTGAACCCACTGGCCACGCCCTTCGGACAGATTCCGACGTTGTAGTAGGGCGCTCGATCCTTATCCGGGTAGACGGTGCGAATGACACCGTTTTCGAGCTTGACCTCAATGCCGCAGAAGTTGACGCACATCACGCAGGTCGATTTTACGTAGCGGGTCACAACTTCATTGCCGGCAAGCGCCGGTGCGGCGCTCTTCGACTGCTGAGCAGCGGCGGCGATGACAGACAGGGGCACGCCGGTCCCGGCCACAGCACCAACACCGCCGGATACCTTGAGGAAATCTCTGCGTGAAATATTCATAAGACAGACCTTTGGGCAGACCTTTTCATGGCTTCGCCGCCAGCCGTTTCATATCGGCGGAGACCCGGCCGTATTCGGCGAACTGTTTGCTCGGTTTGACCGGCCGATGCACGAGGTTGAAATGGCAACCGATGCACGAAACGCCGTCACGTACCGCGAGTTCGTGTTGACGCTGACCGGCTTCACGCGCGGGATGCAACTTCTCCGGCGTGTGGCAAGACTGGCAGGGCGCGCTGTCGTTGCCGATGTACCAATTTCGGACCTCATGCGCAAGATTCTCCCGCCGGCTCTCCCAGGTCCCGGGATCGGAAAAATCGCTGGTCAGCTCCTGATAGATGTCGCGGATGCCGCTTTTGGTCTTGTATACGACATTGGCCGGAAATGACGGCGGCACGTGACAGTCGGAGCACCCGACCTGGATGCCGGTCGGCGTGCCGCGGTGCTGCGAATTGACGAAATGCGGGTCGCTGGCAACATAGGCCTGCATCGAATGACAGGAGGTTGAGCAGAAATCGTCGGAGGAAGTGTAGTGATAAGCCCCCTGAGCCCCGAGCACTAGCAGAATACCTACGCCAATACCCAGCAACGCCGTCACGTTTGCTAGCCCTTTCAGGAACCGAACCATCACCTAACCGCGTCTGTTACCCGACATACTGGCTGCACATGTTAGCCAAGACCAAGGAAGGGTGCACTTGATCCACGTCAACCCGCAATGCACAGGACCGCTTCTTGGTGCACGCGGGTGCCGAATGATGGGTGGACAGTATTGAGGGTTTGCCGAGAATTCCTGGGTGTTGGGCAGGTGGTTTCTTCGCGGTCGGAGATTTGCGTAAATGAGCGGAGTGTAGTCGTGACAAGTCATTGATCATGGCAACGGGAGACTCGGCGGATTATTAGTTAAAATAAGCGTTCACCGTTCAACAATTGATCTACGAACCAGGCGGTCGGGAGTTCGAATCTCTCAGGGCGTGCCATCATATCGGCCTTCTGGGCAGCCGGTCATTGGGCTCCCTTGCTTTGGACCCGCCTGCGCCGGATCTGCGCCCGCTGGGTGCAGGTCATGACTGTGATGAGTAGATAGACAAACGCTCCAAATCCTGGATCATGTCACTCCTTGCGCCTTCGCGATTATCCATATCTTGCTTGCTGAAAAAGGAGTGTTCCAATGAAGTCTCGCAACCACATGGTGCTGTGTCTGTTCACCCTGGTAGTTATGGCCGGGTGCGCATCGACAAAGGTGACCAGCCGTAACGAACTCGTCAGCGGACCACTTCCAATGCCCGATGAAATCTGGGTGTACGACTTTGCCGCCACGCCCACCGACGTCCCTGGCGACTCTGCGTTTGCCGGGCAGTATGCCGAGCACTACCCTCCCCAGACGGCCGAACAGATCGCGACCGGTCGGCGGCTCGGCCATGAAATGGCGGAGCAGCTGGTCCAGCAGATCCTCGACATGGGAATGCCCGCCGCGCTGGCCGGGCCGAGCACGAAACCGCAGGTCAACGACATCGTCCTGCGGGGCTATCTCATTTCATACAACGAGGGCGATGCCGCCCAGCGCATCGTAATCGGATTCGGATCCGGCAAGTCCGACCTCAGGGTGGCGCTCGAAGGTTTCCAGATGACGGCGGGGGGATTGCGCAAGCTCGGGTCCGGCTCGACAAATTCCGCCGGAGCCGATACACCGGGGATGGACCTGGGGGCTCTCAGCGAGATTGCCACGCACAACCCGGCGGGACTCATCCTCAGCAGCGGGTTTAAAGCCTACGGACAAGAGAGCGGCGACAGCACGATTCAGGGCCGGGTCAAGCAGACCGTGAAGGAAATTGCCGATGTGCTCAAGCAGCGCTTCGAGCAACAGGGCTGGATCAGCTGAGCGTTCGGAATCCGCTGCCTGACACCAGACTTCCGGGCGGTTGCTTATACTGTTCTGGCGTCATGGTCCGGTAATGGCCTGTTTGTGAATAAACCGAAACTGTTCAGAAGTGCTGTCGTCAGCCTGCTTGCGCTCGTTTTCTATAGCGGCATGATGGCGCCAGTGTCAGCCAAAGAGCTCACCGTGCAGGATTTGGCACCTGACAACGAAAAACTACAGCGCGGCCTTGATTTTGAGAAATCTGACTATCTCTTCCTGATATCCGAGCAGCCAACCAGGACGATAGAAGAGCTTGTTGCGCTGTCGCTTGCGTCACGGCGCTATAGTAAAGCCTTTTATCTGCGCCAAATCGTGCGTCGCTCCGACGAGGCGGTGCCGGTGTTGCTTGCACGGTTGTCCGATCCCGGGTTCGAGCAGTTGGATATCGAAGCGCAGATGGCGGTGCTTGCCGATCTCGGCGATGATTCAGGTACCGGGGGCTGCCGATGTTTTTACAAATGAGGGCAATTTTGACGAAAGTGCCGATGAAAGTGGCTGGCGGAAATACTGCGGCCGAGCTTGGGCGCAACTCGAGTGGTGGGGTGCGGCTACAAAAAGTCAGCGTGCATTGATTGACCCGAACACAGCGATAAAACCCTTTCTTTCCTCGCCCGCTCAACGCAATGCCCCTTGATAATGCCAACTCGAAAGATACTCAGCTGGGCCCGGAGGGCATGGTGCTCGACGGCATCGTGGATGAGCACCGCGAGTCGTTTTACGGGGCGTTCAGGGAGCAGGGCGCCTAGCCGTCCGCGTTTGTGCACAGGGCATTCGAGCACTATGTCCACGAACGCGAGGAAGAGTCCTTTGTTGTCTATGTAGGCGAGACGGCCAAGGGGCAGGTGAAGCCGCTGGTGTGCGGCGATTGACCGATTCGACGGAGTTCATGGATCCGCCACCGTTACCTTGCCTGACCTCGACGGTGTTCTATGCTTTAAGTTCCCCTCTCATTGGTTGATCTGCCTGACGATGCATGTAACAGGACTGTTCGCGCGCGGATACTACAGATGTATCACCGCCGCACTGCTCATTCTCTACATGGCTTTATTGAGCGCGTGCGAAATCGTGAAGCCGGCGCCCGCGCCAGCGCCCGCAGTGAGCAAAACGAAAAAGGCACCTGTCGTCAACGAACAACAGGTCGCGGAGATCCGCGCGCTCAAGGCTTTGAACGCGGAGCTTCAGCTGAAACTGCTGGAACGAAACGCGGAGCTGACGCGTCTCGAGGGCGAGCGCAGCGAAGCCATCCAGGAAGTGGTGCGCACCAAGTCGAAATTACGCGGAGTGGAGAGTAAGGCGGAAGCCGCGTCCACCATGGCGGAGGTCGAGATCGCATTGAAGCAGGTCAAAGCGGCGGCGGTGAAAGTGGCCCAGGATCCCGGGCCGGGAATCCGTGAAGCCGATCGACTCATGAAAATGAGCGCCGCGGAGTTCGAGAACAGCAACTACGGCGGCACCATTTACCTGGCTACTCAGGCAAAAAGCCTGATCGGCACGCGACGCGATCAGATGGGCACAAATGGCTCTTCGCCACAACCGGATGAAGTCTCGTTCGCCTTACCGATTGCCCTCGAATCCCTCGGCAACAGCAATGTCAGAGATGGTCCAGGGACCACTTTCGGGATACTGTTAACGGTGTCGAAGCGGGAGCCCGTGCTGGGGCTCGCGTACAAGGATCAATGGGTGCGAATCAGAGTGCAAGACGGCCGCGAAGGCTGGATACACTATACGCTGGTGGACAATCATCAGGCTCAACCGCGCTAGCGGTGCTATCTTCATCATCACGCTGCCGATTTGCGGCGCGCCTTGGTGACTCGATTGCGGCCGTTTTTCTTCGCCCTGTAGAGCGCCTTGTCGGCGGCCGCGATGATCGACTCGGACGTTTCCCCGCGATTTTCGAAGGTCGCCACGCCGATGCTCAAAGTGAGCCGCACCTCGTCTCCCGACTCACCGAAAGGCTCGTCGGCGACGGCCGTGCGAATACGTTCGGCCACCTTTACCGCATCGTCCGCATCAGCATCGGGAAGCAGAGCGAAAAACTCTTCGCCGCCATACCGTGCGACAAAGCCCGAGGTTCGAAGTTGGCCCTTCAACAGAGGACCCAGTCTACTGAGTACTTTGTCGCCGGCTACATGGCCGTAGGTATCGTTGTAGGCTTTGAAGTGATCCACATCGATCATGAGAATCGTAAACATCGAATCTCCATCGCGCGCATACGTGACATGATCTGCCAACTTCTCGTTGAGATACTTCCGGTTGTAGATCCCCGTCAGGCTATCGGTGATCGAAATTCTTTCCAACTCTTCCCGCCCGGCTCGCAACCGCTCTACCATGTCATTGAAGACCTGCGTCAGATAGCCCAGCTCGCCCTTGGATCTGGTGGAGATGGTTACCGCAAGATCGCCGTCGGCAACCCTTCCGGCCCCTTTGATGAGGCGATCGAGCGGGTGAGCAATCGACGTGCCGAGCACGTAGGCAATCGATCCAATCCCGATAAGTAATAGAGACACGACGAGAGCCGTCTGATTTCTGAGGTCTGTGATTTGAGAGTAGGCCTGCGCAACCGGGATCTCGGCGATTACGATCCAGTTCAGTTGCGGCACTCTTTCGAGAGTGCCGAGAACATCGTCGCCACGCTCATTCTCGTACTCCAATGAAGAGGAGTTGGAATTCATCAGGGAATCGATTGTCTCGGGCCCGAGCCATGGTTTCAGAAGATTCCCGGGCGTCGAGTGTGCGCTCACGAGAATTGCCCCGTTTTCCTTGAGCACGTAAACCTGCTGCTCGTCCGCATGAGAGATCTCGCGCACCGCAGAGTTCAGTGCGTTCAGATTGAGCTTGGCGGCAAAGCCACCCAATAGCTTGCCCGTTGAAGATCTGACCGAAACAACAATCGGAAGGGTGATTTTTCCAAGCTTCCCATCGAGCTGTGGGTCGCCGGTTTCCCCCTTGTCCTTCTTGATCTGCGCCAGCCAGTTTTTCGCGATGACGAGGGGACTGCCAGCGCCGCTGCTCGCCACGACCTTGGCGTTAAGGTCGAATACCGTCAGCTCTTCGTAATGGTTGAAACGTCCGCGAACGGATTCCAGATAGGTTTCCAGCCGCCGCCGCGCGGCCTTTGCTTTACCGGAACTGCGCACCACGTGCTCCAGATTCTCAGAGACTTCATACGAACTCGAGAAGACTCGAACATCGTAGAACCTCTCCTTCAGCCAGAGCCGGCTCTCGCGGGCGATAAGGGCGCTGGCGTTCAGCAGCTCCGCAGTCGTCTTCTCCTTCAGCGCCCGCTTGTTGTGTGCATAGGACAATCCGGTGGTCGTCAACGCAGGAAGCAACGTTGCGACGATGGCAAACAGCATTATTCGGCGTTTGACGCTGTCTAAGCGCAGGAACCGAAAGGCGTCCGAGACTGCCTTGTCTCTGCTTCTGGAGGTCATGGGGTACGGGCGTTGTTCTGAGAACTATGAGCATAGGAGCGGCAGCGCAGCACTGCAATGCTCAACCCTGTGACCGACTGCCGGGTTCCGGGACAATGATTCCAGCCCAACACGCTATTTTCCCAGTACGCCTGCGCCGGCTCGTAGGCGCGGGAAATTTCCGTGTATCGATGTCGGCGGGGACAGTACGGAACCGGCCGATCTCAAACCACTTCTGGTTGTATGGTGGGTACCGACTTGCGCTTCATCTCAAGATCTCTCTACGGCCTACCTACCGGGAAGTCTCTCAATCGCCTTGGCTACCCTGGCGGGGGAAAAATCATTGTCGATGACGTGGGCGTCCCCGGTTGGGTGCCGCGTCTTTGACGAATCCGCTTAGGGCAACCTAAAGCCTATGAACGAGCGCTGGATTGACGTGGATCAACGGGATTCCCTCACTACGAAGTTTCTGCAGGCGCGGGCTTACTCGCTCCTACAGGAGACGCGCAATCCGTTGTGGACATTCCGTATGGGCGGCGGCATTGTCGGGATGGGAATGCTTATTCGGAAGCCTTTTGAGATGCGAGTGCATAATCTGGTGGTAACAATTGCACAGGTTGTCGACGGCGGCGATTTCATGATCTGCCCGTGTGGCGTGATGGACGATATGCACCCTGTGAGTCCGTTTCCTGCGCAAGCGCGCAGGCGTGTCGTGAGGAGATTTCAATGAGTGCTAGCCCAATCAGTCGATTTCCGGTGTCGGATATCAACGCGCTCGCCGACGATGTCAAAGAGAAGATCGTCGCGATTCAGGAAAAGATCGGCTTCGTGCCCAACGTCTTTCTGACGCTTGCTCATCGGCCTGAAGAGCTTCGGGCTTTCATGGCGTATCACGACGCATTGATGGAGAGGGAAGGCGGGTTGACGCAGGCGGAAATGGAGATGATTGTGGTTGCCACTTCGAGCGCGAACCGTTGCCATTACTGCGTCGTGGCCCACGGAGCGATTCTACGGATTCGGGCCCGGGATCCGTTGATTGCCGATCAGATTGCCATCAACTACCGGAAGGCGGATATTTCGCTTCGGCAGAAGGCGATGCTGGCGTTTGCCGTGAAAGTGAGTCGGAATTCACAGTCCATCGATGACGAGGACTTCGAGACGCTGGGCGCTCACGGGTTCACCGACGAGGACATCTGGGATATCGGCGCCATCACCGCATTGTTTGCTCTGAGTAACCGCATGGCCAACCTGATTTCCATGCGCCCTAACGACGAGTTTTACACTATGGGTCGCTAGTGGCTCGATACGGTAAGCAAGCGACCTCAGAGGCCACGAATTTCTAGCACTGACCGGTTCAGAAAAGGATTCAGCGCCAAGGCGTCGAAAGCTCTACTTATGCACTGTTGCCTTGAAAAAGAAGCTTACGCGGTGATGGCGCCGGATTTCATGGGCGACGTGACATCGCGCATGCAACCGATGGTGAACAAGCGCCAAGATATCGAACTTGATCCGTAATTCCTGACTTCTCAGTTAAGACAGGCTGAACAGCCATTCGTTGGCAGAAAAGACGATCGCTCCGAGTGCAGTTCCTGCAACTGTGTCGATGATTACATGCTGTTTAACTACGACGCAGCTCACCATGATGGCGGCGATGTATCCATAACCGAGCGCGGGGCCGATGAGGGGTATATGGACAATCACGAGCCCCACGTATGCAGCGATGGCACAGTGCATGCTGGGAAATGCGTTGCGATTGTTGTCCATTGACTGGATGAAGGCCAGGTAACGTGTCGACAAGCTGTTGATCTCGAAGACGCGGAAAGTCTCCGGGACGTACGTCGGAAAGAAGTAGAAGATTACGCTGTCGATCACGAGGGCCATCAAGCCACCGAAAAGCAGGTGAACCCCATAGGCGGCGTCCCGCATGGAGATGACCGCAACGCCAATCATCACGAAGTAAAGAATGCTGTATACCCAGATCCAACTTGGCCAGAAGGGAATTTGGTCGTCGAGCGGAATCTTCAAGGACTTCGCCACCAGGTGACGATTGTTACGCTGAACCCAGAAATAGAGCTGATATCCCCCTGCGGTGATGGCCACTATGAGCACCGCGAACTGGTGGAACTCAGAGAAACTCAGTCGGGTCTCGAAGTATTGCGTTCCGAGCCACCAGAACATCGTTGCGAGCAATGGTACGGAGACAAAGGTGGCGAGCAACCATTCCGGATGGAAGCCCCAGGGGCTCTCGGACGTTATGGTGCCCGCATCGCGAGAGTGGATGGATTGGGAACCAGATAATTCCTCGATCATGACTATATTGCTCTCTTTGATTTCGGCGATATCGGGAACTTCCTAGAATTTCGTTTTCCAAAATCATCAGCGCGCAGGCGCAGCATTGCCGGTGGATGGGTATTCCCAACATTCGATGGGCTGCCGGCCAGTAAAAGTAGTTTATCCCCTGCCGAGTCGCTGTATGAGTTACGTCTGGCATACAAGGCGTCCAATTTGGACTCCCTGAGAATAATCATCAATCGCATCTACGCCGAGGATTTGTCTTGAGTTTCACAATCCCGCATCGAAATCGAGTGATCATTAAAGCCGTCAAGAGGTTATAATTTTTCCGAATCACTATACACGCCGGTAGAAGCTTGTAGCGACTTTCGGTTGTGGTGCAGTCGAGATGGTCTTGGCCTTGGAGCCTCGATTGTGAATAAACTGCGAATCCACCACCACCATCAGCGGGCCTGTAATCCGAGTTCGAGGAGTGCACATTGCAAGGCTGGGACACGCATTGCTTGGACCGTATTGTGTTTTTTGCTCGTTTCCACCATCGGCAGCTGCAGCCGGAAGCAATACCTGGATGAGGCCGAACGTGAGCTGAACACGGGCGGTTCAAGCGCCACTCTGGATCATTTGGCGGCTTACTATCCCAGTGGAATCTCGCTCAACGTGCCTGGCTACATCATCGGTATTGAGGAAAGTCCCGCTCAGTGGATAGCGCAGCCTGGAGATCTAAAGATTCACCAGATCAAAGGGTCCGGTGACAGGATCACGTTCCTCCTCAGTAAGCTGCAAAACGAGCCGCTTCAGTACATTTCTCAGGTCTACAAGTACCGGGGACGAGCTTACGGTGAAGGCAATTGCGCTCTTTATCATCTCTACGATTCGCATCTGGGAGGACTGATGCCGATGTGCGGTGATCCGGGGGAATTTCCCGCCGAGCAAGAGCGAAATGTTCGCAATGCATTCAAAAATGGCTGGCAGGCACTGGACATGCTGAGGTATCAGCTGGAGGCTGATATCGCAACAGGACGCTATTCACATTTGCTGATTCTGATGATGGGTTTGAATACACCGCAGGAAGAAGCGATTAGAAACTTCAACTCGATAGTTTGGTCGATGCGCCGGGCGGGAGGAGCGAGTTTCAACCCGCTAATAATCGGAGTCACCTGGCCGAGCTTCTCCCAGAGCGACTGGTTCAGGCCGATTTGGGATAGTCTCAACTATCTGCCGAAGGCACATGCTGCCGACAAGATTGGGTTATCGTGGGCTGGCGCCTTGCTCCATGAGGTCATCAAGCCCCTCGGCGGGAAAATAACCACGGTCGTCATAGGGCACAGCTTCGGCGCGCGCGCCATGTCCATGGCAATTTGCATCGGCCCGGCTATCAGGCGCAACCAGCGCACGGAGCCTCTCAGCAACGGGCAGGTGGTCGACTATTTCATTGGTCTTGAAGGGGCATTCTCCCTGCTGCGTTTCAGCGACACCGTGTATCCTTTTTACGAGGACATCTACTATTCGAACGGATGCAGGCGAGCCGGAAAGGTAATTCTTACCGTATCCAAATACGATACGGCGACGCCAAATGCTTTTTGGGCCGATCACGCCGGAAACTTTGGCTTTTATCACAGCTTCTGTGAATCGGAGCATCCGTTCGGGCTGGCGTGCGTTGGCGTCAATTCCGCCGGAATGGTGGAGGCTCCTTTCGATCACAATACGCAAATGGTTTACATCAATACCTCGGAGATTATGCGCTTCGATGTGCCCGGCACCAGCGGCGGCGCACACTCTGACATCTTTCGCCCCCCAACTGGCCGCCTCATCTGGAATTTCATCTCTGAGGGATACTAGCTCGCCAGGCTCTGGCCAGTCACCGTGCTTGCCCGCTGTCTTGACCATTGTGGACACAAGGTCATCCCTATCAGGCTCGCCGGCCTAACGGCGATCACATTTCCTATGATCCCGGCGCAGGCACTTGGACGCGCCCGACCGGTGCAGCGATTGAGGGGCCGCCATGTTGGCCTCGAGCCGCCCGGGCCTGAGCGAAGATCATCGGGTCAGC
>Ga0055476_10000106_pt1 | contig 19015 bp, 19 predicted proteins | sample Muzzi_CordC_D2_FD_57682 | JGI IMG/M metagenome (GOLD analysis project Ga0055476, IMG submission 57682) | Wetland microbial communities from San Francisco Bay, California, USA, that impact long-term carbon sequestration - Muzzi_CordC_D2 | ecosystem: Environmental > Aquatic > Marine > Wetlands ... | reverse complement strand
CGACCACAAAATTCCGTTTGCTTGAAACTTTAATTGAAACATTAAAGAAAAGCATGACTTGAGGTGGTTCACGCAAAAAGCAAATCTGGGTCAAACGAGCATGCAAATCAACACCCTGTGCCTGTGGCGCCAGGCGCCCAGCCTGCAGGGCCCTGAAGTTTCACAATACCTTACAAATCCATCAACTTGTTACAAGATGTTTCCCTGGCTTCCCTGAACGCTTGATTCAGCATACAGTTAAGCGCCTTGCCAAACCGGTGACAAACTTGCGTGAAATCGGTTCTCTGGTAACTTTCTGATTTCTGATCGGATTATGTACCCTGCAGGGCTTTTATCCGCTCTTCCCAAGGGGCCCAGGCGGACATTCACGTCGTGGAGGCTGAAAATGCCCCGGGAGTATCGCCTTGCCGACCGACCCTGTCTGGCAACTAGTCGCTGGACAAGGCGTATAGCGACGGGGTACTGGAGAAACGGCAGGAACCAGTATGACAACAGTGTGCCCCCTCAGAGGGATAATTGGCGAGGAACCGGATTTGACAGTGCCTTCGATAATAATGCCTGACCAGACTTCGTTTACCAAAGCGCTGCGTGTGGCACGTGCCGCATTGCTGGCATGTAGCCTGCCTGTATTCCCAACCGTGTTGCTGGCAGAATCCGGTCAGTTGACGCTGTCGGAAGTTGTACAGGCAGGATTTGAACGCAGCCCTGAACTGGACTTGTCCGACAGCATGCGCCACGAGGGGCAGGCGATTCGCAGGCAGGCCTCGAGTCTGCTGGCCGACAACCCCGCGCTGATGATTCGACACGAGAACGATAGCGTCGGCTCGGATAATGGTTTCCGGCAATGGGAAGGCGGCCTGGAAATGCCAATGTGGTTACCCGGCCAGCGTGACCGGCGCGGTAAAGTTGCAGATCTTGCCGAGGGTGAGGCCGATGCCGTTAGAAATCTGCAAATCTGGCGTATTGCTGGTGAGATTCGTGAACTGCTGTGGTCACTGTATATCGCCGAATCCGAGCGTGCCCTGGCGAGTCATGCATTGGAAAAGGTCGAAACATTGGAGACGGATATCGCCAAGCGTGTGGCGGCCGGCGAACTGGCGCGTACCGACCTGATACTTTCACAAAAGGAAACGCTGGCGCGTGAAGCGACCCGGGTCAGCGCGGACGCAGCTTATGAGGTTCTTCTGCAAAACTATCGCTTGCTGACCGGCCTGATAAATATCCCTGCCCAGATCAATGAAACCAAGGCCAGCATCGATACCATTGGTGACGATCATCCGGCACTGGTTGCGGCGCGATTTGCCTCTGAGCGGATACGTGCCGAACGCGACCAGGTCCGCGGCGAGAAGTACGCCAACCCGCTGCTGTTTGTCGGTAGCAAATCGGAGAAGCCGGAATCCGGAGTCTCTTACGACACAGCCCTGATTGTGCAGGTTAACGTGCCGCTGGGAAGCAGCGTCCATGCTGCTCCCAGAACAGCCTCGGCGGAGCGGCGTCTGAGCGAGGCCGTATCGGAACTTGCCACTGTACGCCGCGAACTGGAAAACAGTCTGATCGAAGCGACGGCAGAATTGCAGCGGACAGCGCAGGCGGTAAGTTTGACCGAACGGCAACTGCAGCTGGCCAGCGAGGGTATGCGCCTTACCCGGCGCAGCTTCGAGCTGGGCGATAGCGATGTATTCATGCTTTTGCAGGCAGGTGTACAGATGCTGGAATCAGAGCATGACCTGCGCATCAGCCGGCTCGAGCAGGGGCGCGCATTGTCCCGCTACAACCAGGCACTGGGAGTGATACCGGAATGAAAACATGGCTAGTTGCGATTCTGATGTCGACAAGCATTGCATTGGCCGCTGAGCCGCTGGTTCGCTTCAGCGACGATCAGCAAGCGGCGCTGGGCATCCGGACCGAGATACTGCAGCTTATCGGCGATAACTACAGCCAGCGGCTGCCCGGTGAAGTTGCAGTACCCAATGCCCGGCTGCAGGTGGTTACCGCCGCACAGCAGGGTCTGGTAGAGGTGTTGCTGGTTGCCGAGGGAGACCAGGTCAGCAAGGACCAGCCGCTGGTGCATATACAGAGTCCCGGTCTGCTGGAACTGCAGGGTGAGTATCTCGAGCTGTTGACCCGCACAAGCCTGGCCGAAGCCAATTACCAACGTGACCGCAAACTCGACAAGGAAGGCATCATTGCGAAGCGCAGGCTGCTGGAATCGCAGTCGCACTACCAGGAACTCAATACCGCGCTGTCGCGCTCGCGCCAGTTACTGAAACTGGCAGGCCTGGACCAGGCGTCGCTGGAGCAACTGAAATCGGAACGCGAATTGAGCAGTACCCTGATCGTGCGCTCACCCTTGCAAGGCGTCGTCCTCGAACAGATGACGGCTGCCGGCAATCGGGTGGAGGCGGCCGACCCGCTGTACAAAATCGCTAACCTGGATCATTTGTGGCTGGAAATTCATGTGCCGCTCGATCAGCTCGGTGGCACCGGGGTCGGGCAAAAGGTGCTGATACCCGCACTGGACGTGTCCGGCACGATCATCAGTGTCGGTCGCATGGTGCATGATACAGACCAGGGGGTACTGGTGCGCGCGGATATCACACAGGGTGTTGAAAAATTACGTCCCGGACAGTTTGTTCAGGTGCAGCTTGCCTTGTCGGAAGATGCCGGGAGTTATCGGGTGCCGCGCGGCGCCGTGGTGCGCTCTGCCGGCCAGAGCTACCTGTTCGTGGCGCAAGCGGGCGGTTTCAAGCCGGTGGCAGTGCATATTTCCGGTGAAGAGTCGGCGTATGTCATCGTACAGGCACAGCTGCCCGGCGATGCCCGCATTGCCATCGGCGGTGCCGCGGCAATCAAGGCCGCGTGGCTGGGGGGCGCCGAATAGTGCTCGACCGTCTTATCCGCTTCGCCCTGACGCAACGGGTGCTGATGCTGCTGCTGGTCGCGCTGATCGTCGGTGGTGGCTGGTATGCCTTCGATCGTACGCCTATCGACGCTTTCCCGGATGTCTCCACCACCCAGGTCAAGATCATCATCAAGGCACCGGGCATGACTCCGGATGAAGTCGAAACGCGCATTACCGCACAGATCGAGGTCGAGATGCTGGGTATTCCCAGGCAGTCGATGCTGCGCTCGGTGACCAAGTATGCCTTGACCGACATCACCGTAGATTTCGAGGAAGGCACGGACATCTACTGGGCGCGTCAGCAGGTAGCCGAGCGTCTCGCCGGCATCCGCGGTGATCTGCCCGAGGATATCAGCGGCGGCATTGCGCCCATGACCACGCCGCTGGGAGAAATGTTCATGTTCACCATCGACGGGGGCGACCTGGACAATCAGCAGCGGCGTGACCTGCTCGACTGGGTGATTCGTCCGGCACTGAGATCGGTGCCGGGCGTGGCCGATGTCAATGCACTCGGCGGCATTGTAAAAACCTATGAGGTGACGCCCGACAATGCGCGTATGTACGCGCGCGGCGTCAGCCTGGCCGAGCTCAGGGAGGCGCTGGAAAAAAATAATAGCAATGACGGCGCCGGACGGCTTAATGACGGTGAAGAGGTGTTGCTGGTACGCTCCGAGGGCAGTATCCACTCGCTCGATGACATACGTGACATCGTGGTCCGCGCCGATGCCAGGGAACCGATTCGAGTTGCCGACCTTGCCAGTGTGCGTAGCGGCGCACTGACACGCTATGGCGCCGTAACCCGGAATGGCAGGGGTGAGGCCGTGGAGGGGCTGGTCCTGGGATTGCGCGGCGCCAATGCACGCAAGGTGGTTGACGGCGTGCGCTCCAAACTCAAGGACCTGCTTCCTGGTTTGCCTGATGGCGTGGAAATCAACGTTTTCTATGATCGTGGTCAGTTGGTCGACAAGGCGGTCGGTACCGTCACCCGGGCACTGATCGAAGCCAGTGTACTGGTGGTGATCCTGCTGGTGCTGTTTCTGGGCGATCTGCGTGCAGCCCTCACGGTTGCCCTGATTCTGCCATTGTCGGCGCTGGCGACGTTTATCCTCATGCACCGCTTCGGTATGTCTGCCAACCTCATGTCACTGGGCGGGCTGGCGATTGCCGTGGGTATGCTGGTCGATGCGGCTGTGGTGGTGGTTGAGAATGTCACCACTCACCTGTCCCGGCGCGATGGCGCTGTGCGATTGCCGCGCCTGCACCTTATTTATCGTGCCGCCTGTGAAGTCGCGGTTCCGGTAACCTCAGGCATCCTGATTATCATCATCGTGTTTCTGCCGCTGCTGACCTTGCAGGGCCTTGAGGGCAAGTTGTTTATACCGGTCGCGTTGACTATTGTGTTTGCCCTCGGCGCATCCTTACTGCTGTCGCTGACTGTCATACCGGTGCTGTCGTCCTACCTGATCGGCAGAGTGTCGCATGATGAACCGCGCCTGGTGAAACTGCTGCAGGCTATATACCGGCCGGCGCTTAGCTGGGCGCTTGCACATACGCGCAGCGTCGCAGGCGCTGCCATGTTTCTATTGGTGCTCGCCGCACTGGTTTATACCCAGATTGGAAAATCGTTTATGCCAACCATGGACGAAGGCGATCTGATTGTTCAGCTGGAAAAACTGCCCTCGATCAGCTTGCAGGAGTCAATCGATATTGACATGCGCGTGCAGCGCAACATCCTGGAGCGAGTGCCCGAGGTCACCGGCATTGTTGCACGCGCCGGTTCGGATGAGCTCGGGCTCGATCCAATGGGCTTGAATGAAACTGACAGCTTCCTGATTCTTAAGCCACGCGATCAGTGGCGCATGGACAGTAAGGACAAATTGATTGCGGAGATACGCACGGTGGTGGAAGACTTTCCCGGTGTCGGCTATGCTTTTACCCAGCCGATCGAGATGCGAGTCTCGGAGATGCTCACCGGCGTACGCGGTGACCTGGCGGTGAAGATCTTTGGCGACGATCAACAGTCACTCAATGCCAGCGCCGACGCAATAGTCGCCGTACTCAAGGAGATCGAGGGTGCCGAAGACGTCTACACCTCTCGCAATGAGGGTGCGCAATATTACCAGCTGACGGCGGATCGCATGTCCGCAGGTCGAATCGGCGTTTCCATGAATGAGTTACAGCGTGATCTGCGCACCCAGATCGAGGGGGTTCAGGTCGGTACGGTGTACCACAATGCTCGGCGCATCCCTCTGATGGTTCGTGGCCCCGAGCAGTTGCGTGATTCTCCCGCGGTATTTTCCAACCTGCGATTCGCCTTGTCGGATGGCGAGAATGTGGGGCTTGCCGATCTTGTGCAGATCGAGCGTAGCGAGGGTCCTGTAGCGATAAAGCGCGAGCGCGGCAAGCGCATGGCGGTGGTGGTGGCTAACGTCTCCGGACGCGATCTGGTGAGTTTTGTTGATGATGCCAGGCAGCTGGTCGCCCGGGAGATAACTCTGCCGGCCGGATACCACCTGGAGTGGGGCGGCCAGTTTGAGAATCAACAGCGCGCCGCCAGGCGTTTGTCTATCGTGGTACCGGTAGCACTGGGACTGATTTTTCTGACATTGTTTTCGACTTTTCGCTCGGTGCGCCAAGCGGTGCTGGTACTGGCAAACATTCCGTTTGCGCTGATTGGCGGAGTGCTCGCACTGTGGATCACCGGCGAGTACCTGTCGGTGCCGGCCTCGGTGGGGTTCATTGCACTACTGGGTATAGCCGTGCTCAATGGCGTAGTCATGGTTACCTGGTTCAATCATCTGGTGGCACTCGGACGGCCGATCATCGAGGTGGTAACCGAAGGTGCGCAGCGACGTCTGCGACCGGTGCTGATGACCGCCTCGATTGCTGCTTTCGGCCTGGTGCCGCTGTTGTTTGCCAGCGGCCCGGGTTCCGAGATCCAGAGACCACTGGCGATTGTGGTAATCGGCGGACTGGTGTCCTCGACACTGCTGACGCTATTCCTGCTTCCCATCCTGTATCGACGTTTCGGTGTCGTTAAAAACGGAGCTTGACATGGAGCAATGCTTGCTTGCGCTGATCGTATCCCCATCTATCGAGAACGCTGTCATCGACTGGTTGCTGGAGCGTGATGATATTCCAGGCTTTAACAGTGCACCGATAAACGGTCATGGAACCTCCACAAACACACTGACCTTGCAAGAGCAGGTAGCGGGGCATCGGCGCCAGGTGATCTTCCGGATGTGCCTGCCTGAACAGGTGGCAAGGACAGTGCTTGAAGAGGTTCGGCAGTCATTCCACGGAAGCGGAATGCACTACTGGTTGATGCCAGTGCTGGCTTCGGGTCATATTCAATAAACAAAGGTTATGGCCCGGTTTCTGGCTGACTGCTGAGCATGGCGTCATACTCCTCCTGGCTGATGTATTCGGGAATGCCCTCAAAACTCAGCGCTGTGAGTTGACTGGTGCCGGTAGAAACCTGTCGTCTTGTTATCGGTTTTTAGGCACGATACCCCAATGGTGGTTACTTAAGCTCCCGGCCGTCCTGTCTCCACCGAACAGCTGGGCGCTCAAGTAAGTGCCATTTGGTACAGGGGTATTGTATTGCTCAAAGTGTAATTGCCCCCAATGTTATATAAGCCATAGCTTATTTAAGAATTTCATTATATACTATCGCGGTGGGACAGAGATATCATTTCTCGGTGTCACACTGATTAAGTTCTAACTTTGGAGAAACACGATGAAAATGATTGCTACAGTAATGACTGCTGTTACTTTAGTAGTTGCTTCGACCGCCGTTTCTGCCTGGGGTGGTTGGAGCCCTTACCGAGGTTACAATAATGGCTGGGGTGATGGCTGGGGTGATGGCTGGGGCGACGGCTTTGGCGATTTCTTCGGGGACGCTGATTTCGGCTTCAGCATGCACTTTGGTGGCGGAGGCTACGGACGTGGTTATGGTCGTGGATATGGTCGTGGATATGGCGATTACTATGGCCGTCATTATGGCTATGGTGGCTACGGCCCATACGGCTATGCACCTTACGGCTACGGCTATGCACCTTACGGCTACGGCTATGCACCTTACGGCTACGGCTATGCACCACCCCCATCTGTTGCACCGGCAGCACCCGCAGCACCTGCTACTACTGCCAGTAAGTAACCCTTTGTACCAATAACGCCAACCGGGGGCGGCTCTCGCGAGTCACCCCCCTTTTATCTTCTTATGGCCGAATTATCTGAACCCACTTTGATACCTGGCGCGAACCTGAAGCTGTATCGAGGATATGCTGTTTGCGGGTGCGGACGGCGCGCTGGCCCCGGCCAAAAATATGCCCGAGGATGTCCAGGAAAACGTCTATACAAAGCGCTGCAGTCCCGACCGTGGCGCGGGCACCGGGTGTGCTGCCGGCCGGACCACCGGTTTCGTTCCCTTTGGCCACCCCAAAAACCAGGATTAAAGCCCGCGTTCCACTGCCAAGCACCCGCGGCGAGTGACAACTCACTGTTTCGAAATGCCTCTTTCTTTTTTCCAAATGTGAGGTTTTACCTGAGCCCTATACCCGCGATAATGAGCGCCAACGTAGCGAGCGCGAGACACACGTATTGGCATGCCGATGGAGGATGAAGTGAGTACCGGGAAAGATGCAAAGATCCCCCTTCGTGCCAAGGTACTGATGGCTGTGGTCGCTGTCGTCACGCTCCTCGCGGTGTGGCTGGTGCCGGATGACAAGCAAGCAACACCCCCACCCCTACCCGAACTGCCGGGGGCACCGCAGGTCGATATGGATCTGCCTCCGCCAGCACCGCCGGCGGAGGATAGCGCTGCTGCCATACAGGCGGGCGACAGGGCGCGCGCCTTCGTCTCGGGCTTGCGTAGCGGCCACACAGAGCCCGATCCGGATACGGTTTTCGTCGAGGCCGAGCGACTGCAGGGCGAGGGGTATTCCGACGACGCCTATCTGCTGTATCGCTTCGCCGCGCGTCATGGCCACGGGCAGGCCGCCCTGGTGCTGGGGACCCAGGCCGATCCTGCCTTCCACGCTGCCGCCAACCCTGACTCGCTGAACGACGAACCCGAACAGGCCTACAAGTGGTACAGCATGGCGGTCGCTGCGGGCATCGAGGAGGCCACGGCACGTCTGCAGGGTCTGCGCAAGCGAGTCGAGCAGTCTGCTGCGGCCGGTGATGAACGCGCACAGCGCCTGATGCTTCGGTGGCAATAGTTTTCCGGGAGGTTGAAATCATGGCAAGGTTTTTGATGGTACTCGTGCTCGGTGTGACGCCCCTGCTGGCGATCTGCGCTGAACCGGCCGGTGGCAGTGGCGCACCGCTGTTGATGGAGGGCAAGCGTGCCCTTTACCAGCGCGTGCTGGCCGTGCCGGGTGCCCGTTTGTCCGCCGAAGCAGGCGGACAGGGCCAACAGGCGGTGGTACCTTTTACCGCCTTCTATGTCTATGCACGTCGCACGCTTGGCGGCACGAAGTGGGTAGAGGTCGGCACGGATCGGCACGGCGCCCGCGCCGGCTGGCTGCCGCTTGCCAGTACTCTCGAGTGGAACCATGGGCTGACGGCAGCGTTTCGCGATCCGGTCGGTCACGATCGGGTGCTCCTTTTCAGGGACCAGGATTCGGTGCGCCAGCTCGCCCGTCAGCGCGACCTGGCAGCCTATGACAGACTCTACCAGGAAGCCGAGCAGGGGCACCTCTCCGCAGACTCGCCGGTGGTAGCCATTCAGCCGCCCGGCTACATCGATATCCGGGAGGATTTCTACCTCGTCCCCATCCGTCGCCACGAGGATATCTACCTGGGCAGCGAGCAGGCGCGCCTGCTGCAGGTCTCGAGCGTTCCACTGGACCGCGAGCCGGGCAATCCAGGCGAGGTGCCGGCCGGCCCGCATGCCTACACTGCGGGGCTGGTGTTCGTCATTGACTCCACCCTGTCGATGGACCCCTACATCGAGCGGACCCGGGAAGCGGTCGAGAGAATCTATGACACACTGGACAATGCCAACCTGCTCGGTCATGTGAACTTCGGCCTGGTGGCCTTTCGCGATAACCTGAGAGCGGCCCCCACGCTGGACTATCTGGTGCGTACCTATGTCGATCTGGAACAGGGCCGCGACGGGGCGGGTTTTCTGTCCCGGGTAAAATCGCTACAGGCCGCCAGCGCCTCAAGCCAGGACTTCATCGAGGACGCCTATGCCGGGGTAAAACAGGCGATTGAGTCGATGGACTGGACAGGCCACGACGCGCGCTATGTCGTGCTGGTGACCGATGCCGGTGCGCGCGGCGCGGATGACCCACTTTCCAGCACCGGACTGGGCGCCGCGAGCCTGCGGCAACTGGCCCGTGACAAGGGCATCGCCATCTTCGTACTGCATTTGCTGACGCCGGCCACCATGGCGGACCACGCTCGCGACGCCCGGCAGTATCGGGAGCTTGCCGATTTTCCGGACATCGGCAGCCTTTACTACGGTGTGCCCACCGGTGATGTCCACGAGTTCGGTAAGGTGCTGGATGCACTGGCGGCTCAGATCACCGAGCAGGTACGCCTGGCTGCGGTGGACGGCGAGCTGCCGGCGCCTGTGACGGCCAGCAACGACGTGCAGCTGGCAGGTCTGCAGGCCAAGGTCGCAAAACTCGGCTATGCACTGCGCATGCGTTATCTCCAGAAGGCCGAGGGCGGTCAGGTGCCCAGCGTGTTTGATGCATGGATGGTGGACCGCGACTTTAGCGACCCGCAACGTCCCACCCTGGATGTGAGAGTGTTACTCACCCGTGACCAGCTCTCGGAGCTTCATGACGTGCTCACACAGGTGCTGGACACGGCCGAAGAAGGACTGCTGTCACCACAGAACTTCCTCAACGAGCTGAAGAGTCTCGCCGCGACCGTCTCGCGCAGCCCTGAGCAGCTGGGAATCACCACTGCCACCACTGCGGGGAAGGGCAACAGCCTGGCGGATCTCGGGTTCATGCGGGAATACATCGAGGACCTTCCCTACACCGGTGAGGTGATGGGGCTGTCTCTGGATGACTGGCAGAGCTGGCCACCGCGGCAACAGGTTACCTTTCTCAACCACCTGGAGGAAAAGGTCAGTTATTATCGCGCGCTGCACGATCATACCGACCTCTGGGTCAGCCTCGACGGCGGACCGGTGAGTGGTGATTCGGTCTTTCCCGTTCCGCTGGAACTGCTTCCCTAGTAATCCTTGAGTGACCAACATCTTTACACATGAGTCAAATTTCAATCGATTCTCTCGCAGAACCGCAAAGCTTGCCAAGAAAATCCTTTGCGCCTTGGCGAGAAAATAAAGAAGCCTGTCCCGGCCCCGTGTTGTCCGCGAACGCCAGCATCCCGGATCCCGGCAAGACATCCGGGCCGGGCGATGTGAGCAGCAAGGTTTCCACGGCTTCGCAACAACCCGTGCGCACGCTCATCTATCACCTGCGTGATGTGGTCAAGACCCGCGAAGCCGAGGGTGTGGCTTTTCGTCTCAGGGTCCCGAGCCTGCAAATCGCCATGGGTGAGAAGATCGCGCTGATCGGCGAATCGGGCTGCGGCAAGTCGACCCTGCTGGACATGCTGGCCTTCATCCTGCAGCCATCCGCCGTCGGTGCCTTCCGCTTTCGGCCCGAACGCGACGAGGAACCGCTGGATGTGCAGGCCTACTGGAAAGACGGCAAGCTCAACGAACTGGGCGATCTGCGTAAGCGCCATATCGGCTACGTGATGCAGACCGGCGGTCTGCTCCCCTACCTGACGGTCCACGACAACATGAATCTGTGCCGCAGCGTGCTCGGCCTGCGCCCGGACGGGACGGTCGAACACCTGGCGGAGGAACTCGGCATCACACCCCATCTGGGCAAGCTGCCGGACGCGCTGTCCACCGGCGAGCGCCAGCGGGTGGCCATCGGCCGCGCCGTCGCTCACCGACCCTCCATCGTGATCGCCGACGAGCCCACCGCCTCCCTCGACCCCTATGCAGCTGAGAAGGTGATGTCCCTGTTTCTCGGTCTGGCGGAGGAATTCAACATCACAGTAATTCTCGCCAGCCACGCCTGGCGCCACATCAAGCAGCTTGGTCTGCGTCGACTTACCCATCGGACCCACTGTGATGCCGACAAGAAACTGACCGAGACCGTGGTGAGCGGCTGACTCATGGCCGGACCCTGGAGCAAGGTATTTGGCTTGGCGAGCCGCGACTACGTCCACGAGTGGCAAATGTCAGGGTGCTTCGTACTCGCCCTGGCGGCGGTACTGGGGCCCATGATGGTGCTGTTCGGGCTCAAGTTCGGCATCGTCGGCGCCATGGTGGATCAGCTGATCGAGGATCCCCGCAACCGCGAGGTTCGCCCCGTCGGCAGTGGCCGTTACGACCGAGCCTGGCTGGAGAGCGTACGGGCGCGACCGGAGGTGGCCTTCCTGGTGCCACGTACCCGCAGCATCGCTGCAACCATCGACCTCAGCAGTCAGCAGGCATCACGCATTGTGTCGGTGGAGCTGATTGCCTCGGATCGCGGCGATCCGCTGCTGCCGCCGAACGGCCCGCTGCCGGAGGGCACCACCCGGGTGGTGCTGTCCCAGAGCGCCGCTGAGAAGCTGGACATCGCGGCCGGCGACACACTCGACGGCAGTCTTGCCCGGCGTTTTCGCGGCCACAAGGAACGCGTGCACCTGCCCTTGAGCGTAGCGGCAATCGCACCGGCACAGGCGTTTTCGCGCGACGGCGCCTTCGTCTCGGTGATGCTGCTCGAGGCGCTGGAGGATTTCCGGGATGGGCGAGCGGTGCCTCTCCTCGGCTGGGAGGGCGAACCTGCTGATGCCAATCGCAGCTACCCCGGCTTCCGGCTCTATACGCGTTCCATCTATGATGTGGCGGGTCTGCGCGACGCCTTCGCAAGGCTCAACGTGGACGTGCGCACACGCAGCGCCGAAATCGAGCTGGTGCAACGAATGGACCGGAATCTGACGGCCATCTACTGGGCAATCGCCGTGATCGGTCTGGTGGGATTCTCGCTCTCGCTGGGAGCGAGCCTGTGGGCGAATGTGGACCGCAAGCGCAAGGAGCTGTCGGTGCTGCGCCTGGTGGGATTCCGCACCGCCGACATCGTCTGGTTTCCCATGGTGCAGGCGCTGTTCACCGCCGTCCTGGGCTGGGCGCTGGCGGTGTCAATCTACCAGGCTACGGCCTGGGTCATCAATGACATGATGGCGGCGCAACTGGAAACGGGGCAACAGGTCTGCCTGCTGCTGCCCTGGCACTACGCGATAGCCCTCGCTCTGACCTGCGGCGCCGCCGTGCTCGCGGCGGGACTTGCCGGCCTGCGTTCGGCCCGCGTCGAACCATCCGAGGGCATGCGAGACCTGTGACACCGGCAATCACATGGGCCAGGATGTAATCCCGCTCAACAGTTACTGCAGGGACGCTGTCTTGTGCTACCCGACGGGTAATGAGTGGCATGTTATTCAAAGCAACTCTGTTTTCACTACTCAGCTGAGGAAGAGGTCGAGAAACCCGCTTTTGAGCTTGTCAAAGACAACGCTGTACCGGGCATAGCCGGCCTGCGCAAACTACCGTGGTGTCACGAATAATCCAATCATTTGGCAGGGCAAGTCGAGCCCGGTTTATCTTGGCCATGAAAAAGTTGTCGGTATGAAATGCAACTCGATTCGTTTGTTACGCTTTAGCCAGTTCCTCGCTTTTTCATGGTTGTGGGTGGCGTAATTGTCCACGATAACATGGAGTTCTTTAATAAGGATGCGTCTGTTCGGTTTAGGCGCTAAGCTCAAAGCACAGATTGAGGCGGATAATCTTGGCACAAAGGTGCCTGGGTGCTTTAATAGAAGAACTTATAAGCAAGGAGCGCCAGGAGCCGTAACATGAATACTAACAGCCCACAAATCAATGACGATCCGATGTACCGCCTGCTGCGCGAGGGCGCAGTGGACGAGTTCAACACACGGCGCGCCGGTGGAGAAGTGTGCAACCTTCGTGGCTGCGATTTCCGGCATCTTGACCTGCGCAAACTCGATGCCAGGGGACTCGATTTAGGTGATTGCTACTTCAGACAAACCGATCTGCGCGGCGTCGACCTGTCAGAGGCTAACCTGGAAGGCGCCAGCATCAACGCCGCCAAGATTTCCGGGGCTTACTTCCCACGGGATTTGACCGCAGAGGAACTCACCCTGTCTCTGGTACACGGAATCCGCATGCGTTACCGCAAGGGTTGATCAGCGTCCAGTAATTCCACATAGCTGGCATACCAGAACATCGAATCGCCCAGATAAGCACGCACCTGGTCAAGGTGTGCTTCAACTTTTTTCTGTAACTCAGTGTCTTTCCACAAAGCCGGGTGCTGCCTGCTTAAGCGGGTAACAGTGGCAGTTGCCGATGGCAACGGGCTGTCATCCAGCGCAACAACACCGTCCAGCATGGGAATCAAAGGGGTATCACTTTCAACCCAGCGCTTGTTGCGGTAGTAGTGCTGCCAGGCTATTCGCACCATCTGTCCTGCCAGCGCCTGATAACGATTTTTTTTCTGCGGGTTCTGTTCACTCCAGTCCCAAAGACCCTGCGCAACCAGGGCATAATCTTCCAATGTAGCGTCCGCGATCACACGCTCGCCGTCCCGCGCCCGCACCAGATGGTCAGCATCCCACAGACTGTCGCTGATATAGGTAGCGAGCTGGTCAGCCGGCTTGCCATAGCGGGCGTCTCCTGTAGCTGCGTAACCCGCCGCCAGCGCACTGAGCGCCAGGCCATTCCAGGCCGCCAGCCCCTTGTCATCCGCAAGCAGTGAACGACCTGACCGCGAGTCCAGTAATTTATTTCGTGCTGATGCCAGCACTTCATTCAGCCGTGTGGCACTCCAGCCCAGACTTTTGGCGATATTGTCAGGTGTTCCCTGCCAGAGCGGCAATTCCCCATATTCCGAATGGCCAGTCTGCTTGCTGAACCAGGTTGCACGAACGGCCTTGAGCTGCTCGTCATTTAACACCCGCTCCAGCTCATCATCAACCCAGAGGTAATAGAAACCCTCGCGGCCCTGCTCATCAACCGCTGAAAAGCTGCTGATGAAGTAAGCGTCACCGCGTTGCATTTCACGCAACATGAAATCCAGAGTACCCAGACCTATGCCCCGATAATAAGATGAGTGAAACTGCCCGGCGGCCTGCAGGTACAGCTGCGCCAGTTGGGCATTGTCGTAGAGCATTTTTTCGTAGTGTGGAACCTGCCAGTCCGAATCGGTGACATAACGAAAAAAACCGCCGCCCAGTTCATCATGCATGCCCTGGCTCGCCATACTATCCAGGGTCAGCCTGATAAAGCTGTCCTGTGATTTGTCATCCCGCTGTTCGCGCATCCATAACAAAGCTCGCAGCTGCGATACCATGGGAAACTTGTTCTGCCGTCCGAATCCGCCTGCCAACTCATCCTTAAGCTGATCTGTCTGTACCCGCATGCCATGCAGCGCGGACATCCTGGACGGTTTTTTGTCAGGACCGGAATTGCGAATCTGCCGCCACTGATCCATGGCATCACGCGCCATTTGCCGCAGTTGGGCGGAATCCTTGTTCCAGCCGTCGCGAAGCTGTTCAAGAATCTGCCTGAAGCGATCAGGCGGAACATAGACCATGCCGAGCAGGGGAAGACCATCGGGCGTTAAAAACACGTTCAATGGCCAGCCGGCGTGGCCGCGGGTCAACTGCACAAACTCGATCAGGTGAGCATCCAGCGCCGGTGCCAGTTCACGATCGACTTTCACCGGCACAAAGTAATCGTTGAGCAGTTTCGCCAAAAGCGCATCCCGGTAGCTTTCACGCTGCATGACGTGACACCAGTGGCAGGAGAAATAACCGATGGAAACCAGTAACGGTCGGTTCAGCTCACGCGCCTTTTGCAGCGTTTCCCGGCTCCAGACCTGCCAGTGAACCGGGTCTTCGGCATGCATGGCGAGATAGGGGGAAGGATGATTGGCAAGCTGATTCTGTAGCGCAGCAGTGCTGGCCAGGGCGGCATTTGCCACACTCAGAACCAGTACAAAAATGAAGCAGCGGAACATACAATGCCTGGCTGCGTCGCCCGTCATCCACCGGGATTCTGCTTTTCTTCATCCTCGATTCGATCCAGTTCCCGCTCCATGTCCTCGTCCGTCATGGGTGGTTCGTATTCTTCGTGACCGCTACTGTCCTGTTCCTTTTCCGGGGCGAAGCGTTCGCCCAGGAACACGCCCAATTCAAACAGCAACCACATGGGTAGAGCCAGCAGCGTTTGCGAAATGACGTCCGGAGGTGTCAACATCATACCGATGACAAAGACGCCAACGATGACGTAAGCTCGCTTTTCTCTTAACGACTCCGGCTCCACCACACCGGTCCACACCAGCAACACCACGGCAACGGGTACTTCAAAGGCGATGCCAAAGGCAAAAAACAAGGTCAATACAAAATCGAGATAACGACTGATATCGGTCATGACTTCGACGCCTTGCGGTGCCGTGTGCGTCAGAAAACCGAATACCAGCGGAAATACCACAAAATAGGCGAACGCGGCGCCGATATAAAACAGTGCTGTGCTGGACACCAGCAGCGGGATGACGCGCTTGCGCTCATGCAGATACAAGCCCGGCGCTACGAACGACCAGAGCTGATAGAGAATGTACGGCATGGCGATAAAGATCGACATGACCAACGCCAGTTTGAAAGGTGTAAAAAACGGTGATGCCACGTCGATGGCCACCATGGAACTGCCTTCCGGCAGGTGTGCCATCAGGGGACCGGCCAGCCGGGTAAACAGCCAGTTGGCAAACGGGACCAGACCGAGGAAAATGACAGTGACCGCCAGTACGACCCGCAGCAGGCGGTCGCGCAATTCAATCAGGTGAGAGACAAATGGTTGTTCAGCGTCCTCTTCCGGCGGCAGATTGTTATCTGCTTGCGTCATTCGGCTTCTTTGTTACCGCTTCATTTTTTTCCGTCGGCGGTTCGACGACGGGCTGCTGTGTTTCCTGAATCGCCCGCCTGGTGTCTTCGACAATATCGTACAACCCGGGGGCTTCCGCCTGCTTGGACAGGGTGTTCTTTAATTCATCGGCGGCAATTTCACGATCGATATCCGCTTTCACTGTTGAGACAAAGTGACGCGCCCGCCCCAGCCACAGGCCGGCAGTACGCGCCACGCGCGGCAGCCTTTCGGGCCCAATCACCAGTAACGCCACAACAGCGATAATAGCCAGTTCCCAGAAACCGATGTCGAACATGATATTTCCACGAACAGTCCAGCCTGGGCTAGACCTTATCGTGTTCCTTGGAAGTCACTTCACCATCGATAACCCGGCCACTGGCCTGATCTTCCAGTTTGCCCTCTTCGCCCTTGGGTTGATCGCCCTCTTTCATCGCCTGACGGAAACCCTTGATGGCTCCGCCAAGGTCACCGCCCAGGTTTTTCAGCCGTTTGGCACCGAACAGCACCAGAACGATGGCGAGAATAATCAACAGTTGCCAGATACTGATACCCATAAATCTCTCCTGTCACGGTGACAGATTTGAACCCTGCCATCGTCAGAACCTCAAGAACCCTTGCGCGCCGCTTTCTCTTCCAGGCCCGACAGGCCGAAGCGGCGCTCCAGTTCATTCAACACCCTATCGGGATCCACACCCTGGTGGACCAGTAATATCAACGTATGAAACCATAAATCGGCCGTCTCATAAACCAATTCATCGGCATCTCCGCCTTTTGCTGCAATCACAGTTTCCGTGGCTTCCTCGCCGACTTTTTTCAGAATGCTGTCCAGCCCCTTGTGGTAAAGGCCGGCCACGTAGGAAGAATCCGGATCAGCCTGTTTTCGTTGTTCCAGCACTTTTGTCAGCTGTCGAAGGATATCGTCCGGCATATCAGCTTTTTCCGTACATCTCCGAGGGATCTTTCAACACCGGTTCAATGGTCTTCCATTCACCGTTTTCCAGGCGCTGGAAAAAACAGCTGCGCCTGCCGGTATGACAGGCGATTCCACCTTTCTGTTCAACCTGCAGGATAATGACATCATTATCGCAATCCAGACGTATTTCCTTAATCAACTGCTGGTTTCCGGACTCTTCGCCCTTGTGCCACAGTTTCTGCCGGGAGCGCGACCAGTACACGGCATGGCCGTCCTGCTCAGTCAGTTGCAGCGCCTCACGATTCATCCAGGCCACCATCAACACCCGCCCATCGTCGGCGTCCTGGGCAATGACGGGCACCAGACCGTCATCATTCCATTTGATGACATCTAGCCAGCTTTCTGACATACACCGCTCATTGTTCAGATAGAAAGCCTACAGACGTACTTCAATGCCACGCCCGGCCATATGCTGTTTGGCTTCGCTAATACTGTATTCAGCGAAGTGAAAAATACTGGCCGCCAGTACCGCATCGGCCCCGCCTTCCAGGATGCCTTCAGCCAGATGTTCCAGATTTCCGACACCACCGGATGCAATCACCGGCACATCAACTGCCTCGCAAACCGCGCGGGTCAGCGCCAGATCAAAACCGTTTCTGGTACCATCCCTGTCCATACTGGTGAGGAGAATTTCGCCGGCACCATACGCTACCATTTTTGTTGCCCAGTCGATGGCGTCGATGCCGGTAGGTTTACGCCCGCCATGGGTAAAGATCTCCCAGCGCGGCTTGCCACTGCCTGAACCATCGTCGACCTGCTTGGCATCGATAGCAACAACGATACACTGGGAACCGAACTTGTCCGCCGCCTCACGCACGAACCCGGGGTTGAACACCGCAGCTGTGTTGATCGCCACCTTGTCTGCGCCTGCGTTCAACATACGTCGAATATCGGCGAGTTGGCGTATTCCTCCGCCCACAGTCAGCGGTATAAACACTTCACCAGCCACCTGATCAACCACGTGCACCATGGTTTCGCGCTGTTCGTGGCTGGCGGTGATATCCAGAAAGGTCAGTTCATCGGCACCTTCCATATCGTAACGGCGCGCAATTTCGACCGGGTCGCCCGCGTCGCGAATATCAACGAACTTGACACCCTTAACGACACGGCCGGCATCGACGTCCAGACAGGGAATGATTCGTTTTGCCAGTGACATGTGCCCAACCCCTTATCCACAGCGAATCATAGAGATACCATCACACCCTCGCCGGATAATTGCATCAGCAACCACATCATGCATCGACAAGTTTGTGCGCTTCGGCAAGATCGATACTGCCCTCATACAGGGCACGACCAATAATGGCGCCCATAATGCCTTCATCCGCAACTGCACGCAGCGCCTTGATGTCGTCCAGCGAGCTGATGCCACCCGATGCAATGACCGGTGTAGTGATTTCACTGGCCAGTTTGACGGTGGCCTCGACATTAACACCCTGCATCATGCCGTCGCGGCTGATATCGGTATAAATGATTGCCTCGACACCATCGCGTTCAAAATGCCGGGCCATGTCGATAACATCGTGATGGGACAACTTGGACCAGCCGTCAATGGCCACCTTGCCATCCCTGGCATCCAGGCCAACGATAATATGTCCGGGAAACTCCAGACACAGATCATTGATAAAGTGCGGTGCACTCACCGCCTTGGTGCCGATAATGACGTATTGCACCCCGGCATCAAGATACAGCTGTACCGTGTCTTCATCGCGAATACCGCCGCCGACCTGGATCGGCAAATCCGGGAAGGCGTCAGCGATACGCCGAATCACCTGAGCGTTCACCGGTTGGCCGGCAAAAGCGCCATTCAGATCAACCAGGTGCAAACGCCGCGCACCCGCATCCACCCAGCGCTGCGCCATATCCAGCGGATCATCGGCAAAAATGGTTTCATCCTCCATGCGCCCCTGGCGGAGTCGCACACATTTGCCGTCCTTCAGATCAATGGCAGGAATAAGCAGCATGCTTCCATCCTCATTTTACTAAGCCGAACATTCAGATATTCCAATGTCTGTCCTTAACTCTCATTTTAATGATCCAGTTAATAATCCAGGTTCAGACCTGGCCATCCCAACAGCTGAAATTCTGCAAAAGTTTCAGACCTGCCCGCTGACTTTTTTCCGGGTGGAACTGTACTGCAAACAGGTTTTCACGCGCCAGTGCACAACAGAATTCACGC
>Ga0055476_10000103_pt1 | contig 19079 bp, 17 predicted proteins | sample Muzzi_CordC_D2_FD_57682 | JGI IMG/M metagenome (GOLD analysis project Ga0055476, IMG submission 57682) | Wetland microbial communities from San Francisco Bay, California, USA, that impact long-term carbon sequestration - Muzzi_CordC_D2 | ecosystem: Environmental > Aquatic > Marine > Wetlands ... | reverse complement strand
CTCAGGCCAGACTCAGGCCAGACTCAGGCCAGACTCAGGCCAGACTCAGGGCCAGTCATTGGAAGGACTAATCATCGAGCCTTCGCTTCGTATCGTCATTTTCCAAAAAGCGCTGGCCGCAAAGGGATCCCCCTCCATGGGGAACAAGATGGTATTCACGGGAATTCCCTTGGGCAACTCGTCCGCCGCCTGGTCGAAGTAACGCAGGCGCTGCGTACCCGTTACCGTATTGCCAGAGGGCTTGGTCTTACCCTGAGTCGGCAGTCCATCGGTCAAGAGGTAAACATTGTCGGGCCGCGGTGCGAGGCCGCGTATCGCCGATATCGCCCGGTAAAGGCTGGTGCCCTTTCCTGGAATGACTTCTTTAAGCGCAGCGATAACTTCGTCAACCCGCGCTCTGTCCGCGGAATTAATCCAATCGCCTTGCGCGCCGCCCAGCACCGGTTGCGCCAACACGTTGAACGTAATCAACTGAAATTGCGCATCGGAAGGTAGTTGACTCACGAGCCACTCGACAGTCTTAATCGCTTGCCGCCACTTTCTGGATGCGCGTTTTTGAGCATCCGATAAATTCCGGCGTCTGATTACATTTACGATGGTTTCGTCCAACATGCTCGCGGACGCATCAACCAGAATAAGAATGCGCTTACCGCCCATTTTCAAACCGGTCAGGTACTGCCGGTCGCCGGCACCGATGAATTGTCTTACCTGCTTGCCCGTTTGCTCCTTGTCGTCTAGTTGCGCCTGCAGTCCTTTCGCTTTGGAATCCAAACTTTTGAGGTCTGTTTGTAGCCCGTTGATATGCGCGGTACGGGCAACCGTCTCTTGCTTTGTCAGCGCGAGTTCTGCCTTTGATTTACCGATATCGGCGTTCACCTCTCGCGACTGCCGGCGCACGCTTTGGCGATCATTGTCAATCTCGTCTATAACCACTCTGAGTTCCACCAGGTATTTCTCTCCGGTGAGCACTTCTCGGTCCAGCCTGTCCACCTCCCCACGCAGGTCTTCGTACAGTTCCTCGCGCTTGGTGATCGCGTTCGCATTGACGAGCATCACCAGCAGCACGACCGAGCCGAACCCACAAAACATGACATCCAGAAAAGACATGCCGAATGGATTGACTATGCGCCGTCTTTTCATTGGCCACGCTCTTGGGCAGCTTCACCGGCAACAACTTCTCGCGGCAAGCTCAGAGTGAGGGAATTATTCCACGCTCCGGCGGCTATCTTTGCCGAGTCGCGAAGCGCTCCAAGGGCGCCGGCACCCGCAGGCAGCGCGGTAGCCGAGCTGTTGGTGACCGACTCCAGGGCAGTGGAAAGCCCCGGCAGGCGGACTACGCCATCGGCAAGCCGCAGTGCAAAGGGGCGCTCGCCGCAGAGCTCGTTAATCGTCGCGCCTAGTTGCGTATAACACTCGTAGGCGCACTCGACAATCTGGCTGCGCAACAGCCGAATTACGTGAACGCCACCGTCGCGCGCCGCCATCTCGATGCCCATCGACGCTTGCGTGCCGAGCGCCGACAACCATATGGGCAGCCGGTCATAAATAGCCTGCTCGGTTTCGGCCCGGTGCAGCGGATCGAAGCGTGTCGCCTGGACAAATGATTGCGCAATCAGCCTGATCCAACGGTCGTACAGTTGAATCAGACCAACCCCCTCCAGGCTTTGATGAAATACGCGCCGCGCAGCATCGCTGACCTCGATGCCAGTGACGAGCGCGCGATGCAGATGAATGTCCACGTGCACCGTTAGACCCTCGTCGGCATAGGGTGCGCAGGCAACGAGTGCGCTGTCTACCATGCCGCGCACGGGCAGCGTCAATTGCTCGGCAATACCAAGCAGCAATCCCAACTGCAGGCGTTCGAAGCTGGCAGGCACGACGAGGATGAGGCCATCCTCCATGCCGCCACGGGCCCAAAGCTGCGATAAATGGGCCCGCGCCAAATCGGCAAAACTCGCGACATCCGGAGTGGAAGAAAGTACGGGGTCGTTGCTCAAGCGCTGCCAGAATCGTGTGCTGGTCAGTCGTGGCTTGATCCGGGCCTGACGCAGCGCGCCTTCGCCTATAACGAGACTGCCATTCTCGATGAGCGCGTATCCGGGAATTTGTGCAAGCAAAGCACCGTCCCGAGCCAATGCGACAGCGGCATCGTTGAGCTCGATAGCTGCAAAGCCCATCAGGAAACCTGCAGGCGACGAATCAAATGTTCGTCGCAATAGTACTCCGTGTCCAGCACCAGCCGCTCCTGCATGAGCTGCAGCTGATGAATAAAGAACATCAGCACGATACTGATAACCAAAGCGATGAACGTCGAATTGAACGCTACGCCAAGACTTTGCGTGACACCTGTGATATCGCCCAGGACCGCCTTGTGCGCCAGACCCAACGCGTCACCGATGCCCCTAACAGTACCGATGAATCCGATGGACGGGATTGCCCAGGCGATGTAGCGGATAATCGAGAGTTCCGACTCGAGGCGGCCTGCCTCGGATTCGGATATCTCACGCACCGATGTGGAGACATCTTGAATGTTGCCGGTGGCGGCGAAGCGCTGCAGCGCCGTCATGAGCGCACGCGGCAACAGAAAGGCCTGCGAAGCCGATGGAAGTTGCTGAATTCTGCGCGACAGCTCACGCGTATCCTGCGGCAGAATACGCATGTCCTCGGACAACAAAATCAGATCCTTATCGAGCAGCAAGCGTTGCCTGTGGGTAACAACAGCCTTGTAGACAATAATAGCCAAGGCCCAGAGCATGAGGATGAAACACGCCTCCTGCTCGTAATCCTTGATGACGACCGCCAGCGATCGTTCCGGCACGTAGTTCGGATCTGCCTGCATAGCTTGCGCCTGTTCGGCCAGGAACTCACGGGCATCCGGCCGAATAACGGCGACATAAACAGCGTGCACGATGATGATCGCGATCAGCAGCGAGAATATCTGGAAGACGAACTCGGTGGGGAAATTTTTCTTCATTGCTTGCTCAAATGTCCACGGGGAAAGATATGGCACTGTCCGCGGAAATGGATTCGCTGGGAATGAAAGAATCGTCCGGCTTTTCTCCGCCTGCGTCCTCGGCGGGCTTTTTGTTTCGAGCGGCCTCCGGAGACTCGCTCGCGGTCTGCGCGGTCGATTTTGGTTCGGTACCCTCGGGCCCGGATGTCGGATCCGCATTCGCAGTGCCGATGGACGTGAGAATCGACAACAACATCAAACAGGTGAGCAGAATTCCGCACCATGTCCGCCTTGGACTGCGCGCTCCTTGCCCACACCCTGTCCCTCCCCCACGAGACGACGGGGAGGGGACCCAGCCTGATCCGCGGGCGTAAAACCATAATGCACTGCTATTTAGAGACAGGGCGCCACCTCGGAAGCTATTGCGCATAACGGGCAATCCTGAAGCCGAGGTCGTTGCGCGCTTTATCACTGTAGTCCCTGTAACTCAAACGCAACTCACTCACGCCAGCGTGACGCCAGCTGGACCCCCGCACAACGTGATGGCGGCCCGCCACCGGACCGGCGGGATCTGTTACCACTGTGTTGGCCGCGTTCGGATACACCGCATAATAATCCTGGCACCATTCGGCCACATTACCCCCGAGGTCGAAGAAACCTGGGCCCGTTGGCGCAAAGCTGCCAACCGGAGCCGATACGGGATATCCATCACCATAGTCGCTGAGTGTATTCGGCAACAACGTACTGGCGGAAGTATCAGCGAAGTTTCCCGCAGAACCGGTCGGCGGGTATGTGCTGCCCCAGGAATACTTCAGCGCAGTGGGAGCACCAGCGTAGCGCGCCGCATAGGCCCATTCTGCCTCGGTGGGCAACCGATACCCGGTGTTCGGCGGCTGTACCGGGACGAAGCTCTGACCCTGCTGCTTGTAGGCGAGTGGCAACGAGTCCCTGGCACTCAACCAGTTGAGATAGCGCGCGGCGTCTTCCCAGGTCACCTGCGCCACCGGTTGCTTGGGATCGTCCAACGTGTTGCCGCGCAGCGCGCCTGACACGTGATCGGATTTGAAGCGTCGGTACGCCGCATTGCTAACCTCGTTTACGCTCAAATAGTAGGGGCGCGTGATGGCGACCAATCGTTGGCTTTCGTTCGAGCGCCGGCCCTGCTCTCGGCGCGAAGCGCCCATTTGAAAGCGCGTCGGCTCGAGCAGCCTCAGGGTCTGCCCATCGCCGGTGCTAATGACGGGTTTGCGCGCAGCCACTTTTGCCTGGGCAATGGTCTTGAGGGTTGCGGAAATTCGCTGACTGACACCGGCGCGTGGCGTCACTGTAGTGGTGAAACTTTCGTAGCCTGCCTTCTTAATCTCGAGCCGGTGTGGCCTGGTTGTCAGTTTGACGCGGCCGGTGGCCGGCCCGTGCGGCTTGCCATCGACGAGCAACTCCGCGTCCACGGGCAGGCTCGAGATGAACACGGTGCCGTAGAGGGGGGACAAGTTGAAGCTAAGCGTCTCACGGCTTGCCGGGTCAACGGTTATCTGGCGCTCCATGATCTCGTAACCGGTTTTGGCGATCTTCAACGAATGGGGCTTGCGCGGTGCAAGGCTCAACTCCAACGGCGTGCGGCCAAGAAATTTCCCCGCCACGGTCACACTGGCACCCGAAGGTGTGGTGTCAACGCTCACCAGGCCGTCCGACTCGACTAGGATGAACTCGGGTAAGGCCTGTGGTTCATTGGCAACCACATGCAGCGTGCTCGAGAGGGAATCAAAGCCATCGCGCTCCAGAATCAGCTTGTAGGTGCCTTCCAGAACATCGGCCTGCAAGGGGGTCTCACCAATGCTGGTTCCGTCCAGCAACACCCGCGCGCCTGCGGGCCGCGAGTCGATGCTGATCGGCGCCCATAAGGGCGACAGCGTCACTTCGAAACTCTGGCGCTCTCCCAGTCCTCGCACCTCGAATTGCCTGCTTGTCGGCGCGTAGCGATCCGCCTGCACGGTGAATGCGTGCTCACCTGGAGGAATTTCCACGTCTTCCAGCGGTGTTCTGCCGAGGACTTCATCATCCATGCTGACGGTTGCGACAACATCGGGGCTGACGGCAAAGCTGATGAGGCCAGGCAACTTGTGCAGGGTAAACGCCAGCGCCTGATGCTCCGAGCCGGCAATGTCGACTCTGGTATCCAATGGCCGGTACCCAACCTTGCTGGCGCGTATTCGGTACTCGCCGGGAATCAGCAATAGGCGTCCGCCAACCTCGAAGCCCGGAACCAAGCCATCGATCGCCAATCGATCGGGCGTTGGCTCGACCTGCACTGACACGGAGGTGGCGAGAAACACGAATCCCGCAGCCAGGACGAGCGCAATAAAAACCGACAGTAGAATCCCTGTGGCTATTCTCCGGCGCCGCGGCGCGGTGCCGCGCCCGGAAGGCCGGTGAACCGCAGACAAGGGCGATGACGCCGGCGGCGGGCCCTTAGGCGGCTCAACCGGCGGGGCAACCACTTCCACGTCGACCATGAACGCAATACTGGTGGCGCCCGCCTCGAAGCGCACCGACGACCCGGCCATGCGTAGTACGTCGCCATGCTCGAGCCAGCGTGAGTCGGACAAAAGCTGCTCGTTGTGAAACACCTGCAGCGATTCTTCGGCCGGTTGAATGAAGATGTGCGCATCGGAGCGCGCAACGAAGGCGAAAGTCGTGCTCACTTCCATATCCGGCAGCCGGATATCCGCTTGGGATCCGGCACCGATTGCCAATGGCAAATCAGCGTCCGTGCAGGTACGCCTGCCCCGGATGTCGTGAATGATAATGTCGCGAGTCAAATCTTCTCCAGGCAGCGGATTGCTATCGGCGCAGGGTCGCCCCCGGCAACCAGCGTGAACTCGACGCGTACATCACGGTAACCCGAACGTTTGCCCACCGCCACGTAAGTCCCCGGCAACAATTCCAGATCGCGGCTGGCGAATCGTCCGAAACGTGCGACCTTATAGAGGGTGACATCAGTGAGGTTATCGGACTGTAACTCGACGCGCACGGGCGTCTCGGCAAGTAACAGCGCTTTGCCGAGCCGCTCGACCTTGGCGGCAAGCTTCGGTTCGCTGGCCGCATCGAAGCCGGCAGCAGCACCGAGCAGCTGGCGGGCTTTCTCGCGTGGGCCGGGGTCATTCAAGCGTGACAACGCGGAGATATAGGCGTCGAGCTCGGAATGAATGCGCGCCTTGGCTAGACTGCGATCGCGGCCCACCCGGGCAAATGCCACATTTGAATCGACGCCGAGCGCTGCTGCGTAGCGCTCGCTCGCCTCCTGCCACCGCTCATCGCGTTCCAGGTCCTCGGCAGCCTTTCGATGCGCGCTGATGCGGCTCATTTGAACGGCGAGCTGCAGTCGTTTACCGACGTCGGCAACTTCCGGCGCGCCCGGTTGGATGGCATCGGCGCGGGTCAGCGCGGCCCGCGAAGCGGCGAAGTCACCCCTGTCCAACGCCGTGAGGGCAATCGACATGGCAGCTTGAAATTCCCTTTGACGGATTTTCGCAACCACAGCATCGTGGGCAAACGCGGCTCGCGGGGATAGACGATCCAATGCAAGAGCAGAAGCAAAGCGTTGTTTCGCTTCGTCCAACTCACCGCGGGCTTCGAGCTCCGCACCTTCAGCAATCAAGGCAACGACCTCTTCGAGCACCTTCGCACGCGACATACCCTGTTGAGCTCGCTGACTCTGCGGATCAATGGCGAGGGCGGTCTCGAAGCTGCCTCGAGCCCGCGCACCATCGTCACGCGCCAGTGCGGCATCGCCCTCGTTCAGCGCCGACATCAGCCGTTCCGGCATGCTGGCACCTAAGGCATCCAATTGCGCGGCGAACTCCTCGTAGCGTTGACTGGCTTGGGCGTAGCGCTCGGCCTGCAGTTGCGCATCGCCAGCCGCAAGAGTATCGAGAGCAGTCTCGTAGTCATGCCCACCCCACACCGCAACGCCCTCCGCCTCGAGTTCGGTCTGCTTTCTGAGAACGGATCCGAGTGTGTTCTCGGCCTCGCGCTTTTCTCTTGCGAGGCGTTGCGCATTCACCGGTGGTGCCGGTGGGGTGGGCACGGTGGAAGACGAGGCCGGGGCCGGCTTTTGCTCATTGGACGCGCGCTCCGCCACCAGGTCCGGCAAAACCACGATGACCCCCGCCAGGATCAACAACAACAAACACAGCAACGCGATTATCACCGTACGTAACGACACATTGCGCTTTTTAGATGGGACCAACCCATCGCCATGCATCGGCGCGGCGGGACCGGGGACGATGACGGTTACGGGTTGGTTTTCGTTGTCGGTGGGATCACTCACGTGGGCAAGAGCTCTGCCGCGATTTGTCGAAAAACCGGCTGGCCGGTTCGCGTCGCGGCAAATCCAATCAGTACACGGATACCGGTTTCGGCACGGCCGGTGTGCCTGGCTGTGACACAGCAGGCTTCTCCAAATCAAGCTTCGGCTCGCCAAAACCGGTCTCGGTAAAGTAGATACTCTTCAATATCCGGCGCCATTGCGCATACTGTGTCTGCGCCGAACCCGTAAGCTCCACGGTCTGACCCTCGACCTCGACGACGAGGGGTTTGACCTCGGAATCGAAAGATACGCCCAGCTCGCGGATAGCATCTTCATGGATCTCCGCCTGGCCGCCAAGATCGACGCCACTCTTGATCGCTACGGCACCGCCGACCAGCATGACGTTGCGAAGAGACGCTGTATTGTTTCCGCCGCCGAGTATGTCCAGAGCAATGGCGCCGGCGATGAGCGCGCCGCCTCCAATTTTTCGCCACAGGGCATCACTCTCCACTTCCCGGAGTGCCGCCATCTCTTCACTGCGAGATTTTCTCCAGCTTGCGTAGGGATCCCACATATTCGCGTAGAAGACATCGTACTGACTCGTCAGTGTATCGATGAGCATATACTCGCGCTCGCGAATCCTCAGGACGCGCTGCATCATGGGGTCATCGACGGCCGGCAAACTCTTTACCTGCCAGATGCCGTCTTCGTCTTTCACCAGATAAGAAGAGAAAACCTCGGGCGCGAGCCAGGCGGCGAAGCGTAATTCGGACACTTGCCTAATGTCCGCGAGCTGATCGCTCGTGAGGCTCGCTTTATGCTTGGCAAGGTCATTGGCAATAGTGTTGTAGAGGTCCTGAAATGGATCTTGTTCGCCGCGCCGGTGGGTTTTGTATTCACCCGCTTCCATGGATGCTTCGTACACGTGGCTGAACCAGTGCCTACCGGTGGCATCGTGGGCGTCTATGGCCAGCTCGAGTGTCTCGCCATCCGAGCGCAGTATTTTACCGGTCACCAGGACATCGGTAGCTTCGGTGGGGCTGGGGATTACCCGTACCGCACCCCAGTATCCGGTTCGTTGCATGGTGTTTTTCAGATGCACCGGAATGTAGCGCGCCTCGCTTTTGCGAATGTCGGGGAAAATGCCTTCTTTCTCGTCAGTCTCGACACCATCCATGCCCGCATCGAAGGTCTCGATGCCGACATCCAGAAGTGCAGCCTCCGCGAGCTCCTTTTGCGCCATTTCGATATTGGTGGGCCCGACGTCCTTGTGGTTGACACCGCTGCAGGCACCGAGCAGCGCGCAAGCCAGCATTGCGACGGTCATTAGGATGAGGCGTTTCATTGGGCGTAAATCAGATCTATCGCGTGCGATTTTTGTACTTGCGGTACTCTTCCCACAACTTGTTGCGCAGTTCCGGATCCTGCTCGGTCTCAGCCGCCTCGCGCAGCTGGCGCGCGACGATGTCATCGTCTTTGCCGTCAGGAATATCCGGCGGCGGAGGGGATCTGCCGGCGTGGGTTCCGGGTTCGCTGGCGCCGCCGGCCGATGCCACTTTGTCGTTCGCCTCCGCGGCATCACCACCGGCTTTGCCGGTCTCCTCGGCTTTGCTCTGCTGCTCTGTTCCGCCGCTGCCTCCCTCGGCGGATCCGGCACTCATGTCCCCGGCCTTTTCTTCGCCCTCGCCACCCTGACCTTCACCGGCTTTGCCGGATGGGCCGTCGCTACCGTCCGCCCCGTCACCGCTTTCGCCCGACGAGGAACGCGATTTCTCGGCGAGCTCTCGTTGCTCACGCAACAGTTTCTCATCGAAGGTATGCAGAGATCCTCCGAGTTCGGCGTCCAGCAAGGCAATTTTTTCCGCATCCGTCTGCCCGCGGTTGAAATCGGCGGGCAGCGCCGCCGCGGAAGCCGGATACGCCTGCGCCCCTTCGAGTTTCGCTACAGCGGCGCGCTGGCGATCGACCATGACGCCCAGCCCGAGCAGATATTCCTCGAAGTCCGCAACCTCGCTCGCCGACATCTGGCCGCCGGCGAGCAAAGATTCGAAATCCTGGCGCATGCGCCGCTCGGTCTCGACCCGCAGGCGCAGCTCGTCGCGCGCCGCCTGGAGTTCCTGGCTGCCCGATGCTGCTCCGGCGAATGGCGAGCCGGCGGCTAGCCACAGGACCGCCGCCAACGCCCAGACGGTGTGTTTGCCCATGATTTCCACTAGTCGGTTCACTTTGTTTCGACAGCGCCCCGGTGCCGGAGGTTTCCTGCGATGCCGGACCCTGGCCGCTCAGCTGGCCGCCCGGCGCTTACAGCCTGAAAAGTAAACGCTTTTGGATCGCCAGAGAAGCGACCCGGGCCACATATTAGCCTCGCAATGCCTGAATTTCCGCTCCTGTGCTTGTGGATCTAGTTTCGACTCGCTACCATCTAGCCATGTCACCACAATCCTCGAGGCCGGAGCAAACCGTGGCCGAGCTGGTCGAGCAGCTTGGCCATTGCGCCTGTTCGGAGGCCTTCAGCGCCGGGCTCAACCCCGCCCAGTGGTCGGCACTGCGCTATTTTCAACGGGCCAACCGCTTTTCGCGCACCGTGAGTGCATTCGCGCAGTACCACGGCACCACCCGGGGGACCGCCTCTCAGACCATCCGGGCGCTGGTACAAAAGAACTATCTCCGGCGCCTGCCGGCGAAACACGATCAACGCAGCTTTCGCCTGGATCTGACCGAAAAGGCGCAACAGCTGCTCACCACGGATCCCTTCAGCGAATTCGTGAGTGCCGCCGGCGCACTGCCGGCGGAGCAGTGCTCGGCCTTGGCGCGTGGCCTGCAGGCCATACTCGACCAGGTTCTGGAACAACGCGCCCGGCGAGCCTTCGGGGTTTGCACCTCTTGCGAGCATTTATGCGCCGCGGACGCCGGCGGCGAAGTAGCCTGTGCCCATCACTGCCGCCTTCAGGACGAAGTGCTCGACCGTGGGGAACTTGGAAAAATCTGCGTTGATCATGCCTGTCGGCAGGATCACTGACGCTGTTATCGGAACTATCGGAACTATGGACACCCATCGAAAGCAACGGGACCGAAATGAACACTGAGCAAAACACGCCACCTGCGCAGGCACTCTTATTCACACAACACGCAGCCGAGAAGGTAAAAGAATTGAGCGCGCGGCCGGATAATTCCGGTTCCATGCTGCGCGTTTACATTCAGGGGGGCGGTTGTTCGGGTTTTCAGTATGGATTCGCGCTGGAAGGCGAAGAAGCCCCGGATGATATGGTTGTCGAGACCGAGGGGGTAAAGCTGCTGGTGGATCCCATGAGCTTTCAGTATTTGATGGGCGCCGAAATCGACTATCTGGAAGATCTGCAGGGCGCGCGTTTCGTCATCAACAATCCCAATGCCACCACTACCTGTGGATGTGGTTCCTCGTTCGGAATTTAGCCGGCTGGTCTGTTCCCTTCAGGTCGTAGCTTGTAGGTTGGGCTGAGCGTCCGAGCCACCGCCTAAAGCTTTGCCCCGCACGCGTCGATAACCTCTTATTAAAGGCTCACGCGTGCCAACCCCTGGCACGCCCTCGCTGCAGGCACACATCATGCTCAATGAAGACACGCGGCCAAAGACCCTCTGGTCGCAAACACAGTTCGACCTGCTCTATCATGCCCTGGACCGCTGCAAACCCGACGAAATGATCAAAGAGATCATGGTGGACTTGAACCGGCGTGGATTCCCACCCGAGTATGTGCTCCCGCGTGTACGCAAGAAGCTCGGCATGATCGCCTCGAACCGCATCAAGCTGATCCTGCGCGCCCCGCGCGGCCCGAAACCGACCCGGCGTTAGAACCAGGTCCTGCGCACCGGTCCGAGCCCCCTGCCCCTTCACTTGGAGGAGGACGGTCGGCGCCCGGCCACCGCGGATTCTTTCTTGCCGCACCCCCTCAAAACACTTTTTCCATAACAACGGTGTCGACCCAGCGCCCGTCGAGCAGGCCCTGCTCGCGATACACGCCCACATGGCGAAAACCCGCGCGTTCGTAGAGCGCGATCCCCGATGTATTCCAATGGAAGGCGGCGAGCACCATTTTGTGATAACCGATAGCGCGGGCCGCCTCCATTAGCTTGTCGAGTAAGGCGCTGCCGACGCCCGCCCCGCGCGAGGAACGCGCGACGTAAATGGAAAACTCAGTCACATGGTCGTACGCAGAGCGGGAATTGAACACGTTCAAGCTGCCCCAGCCAACCACCCTGTCCTCATCTTCCGCCACCAGCACGGGATGGCGTTCGTCCCTTGCTTCGAGCCAGTCGTGCTGCTCTTCGGCGCTGCGCAACCGCGTCTCGAGGGTCGCCACGCGATCCTCGATGCCCTGATTGTAGATGTCGCAGATCGCCCGGGCATCGTCCAGACGCGCGGGACGGATGGAAATCGCCGGGCGTGACACTGAAAGCAGCCTCCACTAATGATCAGGTCTTGCAATACAGCAAGCGAGGTGGTTCATTGCAAGCCTGAGCTTGGAATTGCGTGCCGGGGGAGACCATGTTCTCACTGAAAAGAAAGTCCAATATGCCCTCACCTGAAGACGCCCTGCCGGGACGCGAGCGTCCCATGCCGGTGCCGGATGCGCATCATGTCAATGGACGGCCGCTGAAGCCACCCTTCCCTGACAATATGCAGCGAGCCGTATTCGGGCTCGGCTGTTTCTGGGGAGCGGAGCGCAGATTCTGGGAGCAAGGCGGCGTTTACACCACCGCCGCCGGCTATACCGGCGGTCACACGGCGAATCCCACCTATCAGGACGTGTGCAGCGGTCGGACGGGCCACAACGAGGTCGTTTTGGTGGTATTCGACCCCGCGGTTATTTCCTACGCCGATCTACTGAACTCGTTCTGGGAAGGGCACGATCCAACTCAGGGTATGCGACAGGGAAATGACGTGGGCACGCAATACCGCTCGGGCATCTACACCTACGGCGATGCTCAGCAGCGCGAGGCCGAGGCTTCGAGAAAAGCTTATGGCGAATCGCTGTCCGCTGCCGGCTACGGGCCCATCAGCACCGAGATTGTTCCAGCGCCGGAGTTTTACTATGCCGAGGACTATCATCAGCAATATCTCGCCAAAAATCCCGGTGGATACTGCGGCCTCGGCGGCACCGGTGTGCGCTGCGCCGTACCTGCGTAGAACCCGCCGGCGTGGCACGATCTTTTCCTGTGGATAAGGCGCAATCACGGGAGTTTTGAGGCGAACGGTTGATGTTCAATTGCTCGTGTCGAGCTCCTTCAGGCGTTGCTCGACGCTGCACAACTGCACACAGCAAACGAATACCTGCGTGGCACGGTCCACGTCGTCGACCTCAGGATAGCTCGGCGCCAATCGGATGTTCCGGTCTTCCGGGTCCTTGCCGTAGGGGAAAGCAGCACCAGCGGGCGTTAACTTCACACCCGCCTGCGCCGCTCTCGCAATAATTCGCGCAGCAAGACCAGGCAAGGCATCGAAGGACACGAAGTAGCCCCCGGCGGGATCGGTCCACCTGCCCATGCCGCACCCCTCCAAGCCTTCACGCAGGCGATTCTGCACACACTGGAATTTTGGTCGTAGCAGGGCTGCGTGGCGCTGCATGAGTTCGCGCACCGCGTTCATATCGGGGAGAAATCGCACATGCCGAAGCTGATTGACCTTATCCGGACCGATGGTGGACACCGCAAGATGCTGACGAAAGGCATTCAAGGTATCGACGCTGGCGCCCATGAAGGCAAGCCCGGCGCCGGCGAAGCTGACCTTGGAGGTGGAGCCGAAAAGTACCACTTGGTCCTGGGTGCCCTGGATCCGGCATTCGTCCATTAAGTTGTACAGCGGCACGGGCGCCGAATCGAACGCGTGCACGGCATAAGCATTGTCCCAGAACAGAAATAGTCCACCGCCACTGCGCCCGGGTAACTTCGCCAGGCGCCGCACTACCTGATCCGAATAGACAGCGCCGGTGGGATTGGAAAACCTGGGCACGCACCAGATCCCCTTTATGGACGTGTCGGCAGCCACCTTGGATTCGACGATGTCCATATCCGGCCCATCGGCGTTCATGGGTACCGGATGCATGGCAATCCCCAATTCCTCGCAAATCGCAAAATGCCGATCGTAGCCGGGCACCGGACACAAAAAGCTCGCGCCACCGGCTTGCCCGCGCCAGGCCGATTCGGCGCCCTGCAAGCCGAGGAAATGAGCGGATAGCATGAATAAATACATGAGCGTAAGGCTGCTGTTACCACCGACGAGCACCTCCGCCGGTCTCACGCCCAACCATTCAGCCGCCAGGTCACGGGCTTCCGGAATGCCGTCCAGGCCCCCGTAGCCGCGCGAATCAGTGCCATCGGCAAGGCGATAGTCGCCTTTGAGAATCCCATCGAGCGGCGAGGACAAGGCCAGCTGGGCGATGCTTGGTTTGCCCCGGGTAAGGTCCAAATCGAGCCCGCCCGCCTGGAAAGCGCGGTATTGTTCCTCGAGCTGCCGGGACCGCGTCAGCAACTGCTCCCTGGTATAGGCCTGCAAATGCATGCTCTGCCTCGCTATGAGATGTTCATCGGGCTTCGTACCCGTTCGCAAATACTAATCGCTGCGTACCCGCGGTCCATAGCGGCCCAGGAACATGATTCCTGAAATAATGCGATGCAGACGCTTGACTCAATAGTCATTGCGCCTAATCCTAGGTCTGGACAGGCAAGTGCGTTGCGGAGCGGCTGACCTGAACGGACCAATCGACATCGACCCGGCGCCAGCGGCGCTGCCGATGCGCGACTGTGGGGATCCCCGGTCGGCGGCCGATGTACCACAATTCCGCACAGCTACCCGGGCATAAATCGCCATGAATCTACCCCGTCCCAAGTCAGTGCTTGGTTTGATTCTCGCCGGCTTCACCCTGGTGGCATTGCCCCTCATCCTGGCCGTTTACCGCGGAACCAACCTGGTGGAGCAGCTTGCCCTGCAGAGCGAAAGCCTGGTGCTGCACGCGGTTCAGCTTACCCGCGAGAGCGAGCAACTGGCGGAATTGCTCACCGACATGGAACGCTACGCCCGACAGTACGAGATCCTCGCTGAGGCGCCATTGCTGGAATTGTACGAGGAGAAGAACAACGCATTTCTGGGGGCTCTCAACACGCTGGAAGTCCTGGATAGCCGCGGCGAATTGAAGGAGCCCCTAACGGCAATGCGTGCCGCCGTAGTCGAGCTGCGCGCCAGCGTGGTCGGCTACGTGCCCGGATCGGATGACGCCCCTATGGACATCGAGGGCTTCGCCCGGGTTGGTGACATGGTGCAGGCAATCAGTACCGAGAACATCCGATCCATCGATGAGCAGGTGGAGTCACTGCAGGCAACGGCGACCAACGCACGCCGTTCTCTGTTCTGGCAGACAGTGACATTGATTCCGGTGACGGTGCTGTTGGCGATTCTGTTCACCATCCTGATCGCGCGGCCGGTGCGCCAGATTGGCAGGGCCATCCATCGGCTTGGCGAAGGTTCCTTCACCATCCCGGTATCGGTGAGTGGCCCGGCAGAGCTGACAGCGCTGGGCGAGGAGCTCGATTGGCTGCGACGCCGTTTGATCGAGCTGGAGCAGGAAAAGAACGTCTTTCTTCGGCAAATGTCCCATGAGTTGAAAACGCCGCTCGCCAGCATCCGCGAAGGTACGGAATTACTTTGCGACGGCACCGTGGGCAAACTGAGCGCCACCCAAACCGAGGTGGTCGAAATTCTGCGCGAGAGCGGGCTGGAACTCGAGCAGCGTATTGAAAATCTGCTTAGCTTCAATGCCTGGCAACAAAGCAAGGGGCAATTGACGGTAGGTGAATTTGATCTCGGCAACGTCATCGATACCGTCGTCGACAATCACCGCATGGAAGCGGTTACCAAAAAACTCAAGATACGCACGAGTCTCAAGCCGGTGACTTTGCTGGCGGATAGGGACAAAGTGCGCATGGCCGTTGACAATCTGGTGTCCAACGCCGTCAAGTATTCACCTGTCGGTGGCCGCATCGGCATCCGCGTCTCACGCAAAGCCAGGAACGTCATGGTCGATGTCATGGACGAAGGACCCGGCATACCCAGCGACGAGCGCGAGCGTATTTTCGAGCCATTCTTCCAGGGCAGAATGCCGACCGGAAGGCACGTGCGCGGTACAGGCATCGGTCTTTCCGTCGTGCACGAGTGCGTTGAAGCCCACGGTGGCAAGATCGGCGTGCGCGTGCGCCCGACCGGCGGATCTCACTTTCGAATGACCCTCCCGGTGAGCCATGAACCCCAGGCCGCATAGACATCGCCATTCGGTGCCGCGTGGCACGTGGGCCTGCCTGCTGTTGGCCATGATGGTTGCACTGACGGGTTGCGAGGCACTTTTCAAACAATCCGGTAGCACCACGACAACCGCTCATCCCGGCGCCGACACTTCGCTCAATGGTGACGCGGATGAAGGGGCGCGCGAAGTGGCTGCCTATATCAACTTTCTGGTGGTGATCGACGGCGCCGATGAGCAAGGCTGGCACACTATTTTCGAACACACGCTGAGCGAATATCAGGAACGCCCGACGCGTGAATCACGCCTGCGCCTGGCACTGGTCATGAGCCGCGCCGACACGAAGTCCACGGAGCCGAAAATTACCCAGAATATGCTCGCCGAGGCGCGTAAGCTCTTTAATGATAGCTTGCAGGATCCGGCTGCAGCTCCGTCCCCGGTGCGCAAATTTACCATGCTCATGTTGACGGAAGTTGATGCCCGTCTGGCCCTGTATGCTGAATTGCGATCCTTGCGATCGCAGCTCGCCAAGGCGCATCAAGCCAGTCAGACGGCTAATCGGGATCGCGCCGAGGCGGAAACGCGCATGCGGCGCATCAATGCCGCACTCGACGAGGCCAACGCAAAACTCGAGGCAGTTATGAAAATCGAACGGAACATCGGACCTACTGGCAAGGAGACTTTTCCATGACGGCGGCTACAAATGGCGACATATTGCTGGTGGATGATGACCCGGGCTTGCTGCGATTGCTGAGCATCCGCCTCAATGCCGCAGGATACGATGTGCGGGCCGTGCAAAGCGGCGAGATTGCACTCGAAGCCGTGGAAACCCAACGCCCGGATCTCGTCATTACGGATCTGCGCATGGACCGCATGGACGGCATGCAGCTTTTGGACGAGCTCAATAGCCGATGCACGGGCCTCCCGGTGCTGATATTAACCGCCCATGGAACTATCCCCGACGCAGTCAGTGCAACCCAGGAAGGGGCCGTGGCCTTTCTTACCAAACCTGTCGACAAGACCAATCTTCTCGATCACGTGGAGCGCGCGCTGCTACTCAACGGCGGGCGAAAAACCGATCGCAGTTGGCGAGCCGATATCGTCAGTCGCAGCACCGCCATGGAGGAATTGTTGAATCAGGCTCGACGCCTGGCGAAAACCGAATCCAGCGTTCTCATCACCGGCGCCAGTGGCACCGGCAAGGAATTGCTGGCGCGCGCCATTCATCGCGCCAGTGAGCGCAGCGGAGAATTCGTCGCCATCAATTGCGCGGCGATTCCCGAGGCGCTGCTGGAATCGGAACTGTTCGGTCACGCAAAAGGGGCGTTTACCGGTGCGCTCCGGGAACGTGCGGGCTTGTTCGAGCATGCGAGCAGCGGGACGCTGTTTTTGGACGAAATTGGCGACATGCCGTTGAGCCTGCAAGCGAAGCTGTTGCGGGTTCTACAGGAACGTCGCGTGCGCCCGGTGGGGAGCAACAGCGCAATGGCCATCGACACCCGCGTCATCTCCGCGACCAATCATGATCTCGACTCGGCCATGAGCAATGGCACCTTCCGCGAGGATCTTTACTATCGATTGAACGTGCTCGAGTTGAAAATGCCGCTACTGGCCGAACGCCGGGAAGACATCCCGGCACTGGTTGCTCACAAACTCGAAGATCTCGCAAAAGAAGGCATCTCCAGCAAACGCTTCTCACCCGGCGCCATGGAGTTGCTCATTTCCGCGGAATGGCCAGGCAATGTCCGCCAGCTCTTCAACCTCGTGGAGAAAACCGCCGCCCTGGCGGCCTCACCGGTCATCAGCGTGCGCCAGGTCAAGCGTGCCCTGGGCGATCAATCGGCCGCCCTTCGCCCATTCGCCGAGGCCCGTGAAGAATTCACGCGCAGCTATCTCATCGAACTCATGCGGCTTGCCCAGGGCAACGTCAGCAAAGCGGCTCGCATGGCCAAGCGTAACCGTACGGACTTTTATCGCCTGCTGTCCAAGCACCGGCTGGATGCCGCGGACTTCAAAGCCTGACCCAGAGGCCGGCCTGGCTCAGTCTGCCGGCTGTCGCGATTCCGCGACAATGGATCAGTCCATTGATCAGCAGCTTGGCGAAATCGGCTCTATGGTGTCGGCAAATGGCGACGCCCTGGGGGTCAGGATAGGGCCAATTTGGGCCGAGTTCGTCGCAAGCGGCCAACACTCTCACCGAAATTCATCCCGCTAAGCCCGTCTACACCGCACCGCCACGATCACTGCTATTGCAACCCACTGTTTTAACTGGAGTTGGAGCACGCTGGCACGGGCCTTGCTTTGTTCTCTCACAAACCGGCGCGGTGACGCCGGGCGCCTGCCGGATCATCTCCGGGCGCACTGAGGAGGAAGACAGTCGAATCCAATGTTTAAAGGGCCGGAGTGAACGGTTCGCGGGCCATAGATTCGGTGGCAGCCCTTGCCCCCGGCTGGTCGCTTCGGCCCTGTTCTCGGCGCTTTGCGGTAGTCCGACGCTTTGGTCGACTTCGTTGGTTGCTCATGCTCAGGAAGCGGGCAGCAAACGTTTGGAGCGAGCGCTCCTTTAGTCGCTCCTTGTCCACACCCCCACCCTGACCCTCCCCCTCGGGGCGAGGGGCAGGGAACTAAGACGGATGGGTTCGCGTGAAGTTTTGGGTTTTGTTCTTTGGCCGAATGGATTGATTAGAGGGTCGCATTGTCATGTCTACACCAGCAGTTTTATTGGGAACCGTGTCTTTGGATCGCGAAGGAGCGCTTCCATTGCATCGTCAACTATTCGACGCGCTGCGTCAGGCTATTTTGGCGGGTCGATTGCGTCCGGGAACCCGTTTGCCTTCCACCCGGGTCATGGCGTCTGATTTGGGCGTTGCGCGCAACACGGTCATGGCCGCCTTCGAGCAGCTGGTGGCCGAAGGCTATTTGCAGGCACGGGTCGGCTCCGGGACCACCGTCACCTCAATCGCTCCCGACATGCTGTTGAATATTGCCGCCGCGCCCACGGAGACGGCCGCCGTAGGCCCCACCGAGCTATCGCTGTCGGCCCGCGGACGCGTACTCGCCGGGACCGTGCGCGGTATTCCGGATCCAAGCCGGCGGGCGTTCCAGCCAGGGCTGCCCGCTTTGGACGAATTTCCTTTCGGCACCTGGTCACGCTTGTTGATGCGCCATAGCCGGAAGCCCGCGGCGGATTTACTCGGGTACAGCCAGAATGGCGGCTGTGCGGCCTTGCGAAACGCCATCTCCGACTATCTAGGCGCTGCGCGCGGCGTCAATTGCTCCCCGGACCAGGTCATTGTCGTTGCGGGCGCTCAGGCCGGCCTGGACCTGGTGGCGCGTATGCTGCTCGATCCCGGCGATACCGCCTGGATGGAGGAGCCGGGCTATCCGGGTGCACGAGGTGCATTGCTGGGAGCAGGTGCGCGCCTGCACCCGGTACCGGTGGATGACGACGGTTTGGATGTAGCCGCCGGCGAGCGTGCGGCACCGCGCGCGCGCCTTGCCTACGTAACGCCGTCCTACCAGTATCCCCTGGGAACCACCATGAGCCTGG
>Ga0055476_10000102_pt1 | contig 19173 bp, 12 predicted proteins | sample Muzzi_CordC_D2_FD_57682 | JGI IMG/M metagenome (GOLD analysis project Ga0055476, IMG submission 57682) | Wetland microbial communities from San Francisco Bay, California, USA, that impact long-term carbon sequestration - Muzzi_CordC_D2 | ecosystem: Environmental > Aquatic > Marine > Wetlands ... | reverse complement strand
GTTCTGGCACGCAGGCCTGGAAGGTTTGCGGTGGTCGTGGACCTGGTATCTGGGCGCACGCTGCAATCGTTTCAATCGGCGAACAACAGGCACTTCTGCGGTCATGGCGCATTCTCAGCGGACGGTCGGTATTTTTACACGACGGAGAATGACTACGAAGCCGGCCGCGGCACTATCGCGATCCGCGATGCGGGCGAAAAATTCCGCTGGGTTGAGGAATTCTCGAGCTTCGGTGTCGGCCCTCACGAGATCCGCCTCATGCCCGACGGCGAGACGCTGGTGGTTGCGAACGGTGGCATTCGAACGCATCCGGATACGGGGCGCGCCAAGCTCAATGTCGACACCATGCAGCCTTCTTTGGCATTCGTCGACGCGCGCAACGGTCGGCTGCTGAGCGAAGCACGCCTCGAACCGCATCTGCACAAGCTGTCAATCCGGCATCTCGACCTTTCGAAGGCTGGAGATACCGCGGTGTCCATGCAGTATCAGGGTTCGAAGCGCGATCGGGTTCCATTGGTCGCGCTGTGGCAGCGTGAGCAATGGGTGGCGCTGCGCGCGCCGGCGGAGGTCGAGCGGCGCATGCGTCAATACACAGGCAGTGTCGTGTTTGATTCCAGCGGGCAGTACCTGGCGGCGTCGTGCCCTCGCGGCGACATGGTCAGCTTCTGGGAAACACGGTCCGGAAGACATCTGGGCATCTTTGAGATGCTCGATGGCAGTGGGATCGCCGCGCATCCCGATGCAGGCAACTTCATTTTGACCGGACGAGTCGGCGGCTATACGCGTATCGATCTGAAAACAGGAGCCAGGCACCACGTTCAGAGTCCCGGGTTCGGCTCCTGGGACAACCACTTAACCGCCGCTGGAAACAAAGTGTAAACCAGGTGGCCGGCACAGGTGTTTGAGCGGGGCGGTGAGTCTGAACGCAAGAGAAACGCTTCGATCGGGTCAGTTGCTCCAAGAGAGCACCCGCCGCCTTCAAATCTGGCGTTTCGAAAGCTTCTGAGAACCAATTTTAGATGGACGCGAGCAGTTCGGTAGCCTTGCCGCGTTTACTATTGTCTGACCACAAACGCGCCGATGACATGGGCCGAGCCACTGGCGCAAAGCTCTGCCGGAGCGGATAGCTGGACGCCTTCGAGTCGAGTTGCATGGATTTAAACTTGCTTTAAGAGCTGGATCACACGCTCCTCGAGAAGATCGGCAATGCCGCCCTGGTCGACCGAACTCTGGTTATTGGGGCCGCATCCGCATCCGGCGAGGCGACCACATGGCCACCAGTCCCTGACCGCGGCACTTCCCATCGAGCGTTCGTTTCCATGCTTTCTCGGCTATCCTGATCTTGCAGACTTTATCTGGCCCGAGTTGCTGAATTTTAGAGGACGAGTCTTATGAGAAAAGTAATCCTGCACGTTATCGTGGTTCTGTTCGCCTGCGCCGCTCTGACCGCGCAAGGCGCGGCCGTTTACGAATGGCGCGATGCGCAGGGCGTAGAGCATATGTCGGATAGCCCGCCACCTGATGACCAGCCGGGTGTAACGATGCGCAAAATCGATGGCCAGGAAGTCAACAGCTTCAGCATGGGCGTGAGCGCAAGTGATGAAGCCGCGCCTGTGGCGAGCAGCGCTCCGCCGCCGGCAGCGGCGCCCGAGGCGTCGCCTGAGGAGGAGGCGCAATGTCAGCGCGAGTACGGAGGGCCTTGTCATTGGGTGAACAACTGGGAGGACTACGGCCATGCCGAGTGCGCGCGCACGCGAGAAGCGCGCTGTAACGACCGACGCTATTTCGAAGATACCTATCGACCCAGACGGGTGAGCGAGCGCCGCCCGGGGGAACCCGCCGGTTCTTACGACACTGTGCGTCGTTCTGCTGATGCCGTGCGTCGTGGCGGCGTGCGTCGCCGCTGATCTGCCAATCAAGCGCTTTTCCCGAAGGTGCAAGCACTAGCCTGACGTTGCGGAAAACTTTGCTGGTCCGACCCGAACGCGCGCTATCATCGCTGGCCAGATGCTTTATCAGCTGTTGACAGTGGACGCGCTGCTGGCCCGCGACGCGCAGACGGATCTCGGGGAGCTGCACCGGCGGGATCGCACCATCGGGCGCGAACTCGAGGGACTCGCCGGCCGTCCGGCCGCTCAGGTATTGGCCTGGGCCGAGCGGCGTGGCGAGATCCCCGAATCAGGCATGGAAAACGTGCGCCGGGTCGAGCGCGGCATTGGCTTGGTGCTCGTCGCGCTGGGGTTCGTGCTCGGCGGCGTTGCCGCGGCCGGAGTCCTGTACTACGAGGGTGTGGGGCGGGTCAACGTGCTGGCGGCACTTGCACTGTTGATCGGTGTCCAGCTGTTAACGCTCGCGTTGACCGTCATCCTCATGCTCCCCGCTCGCTGGCGAGCACTTGTCCCCGGGCTCGACGCGGTCCAGGGCGTGTTTTCGGCCTTCAGCCCTGGCCGGCTGTTTCGAAGCATCGGCAGGTGGCTGGCGCCCGCCGCGGCCGGACGCTTCGACGGCGTGCTCGCCGGTGCCGTGGCGACGGAGCGCAAGTTTGGCGACGTGCGCAAATGGCTGGTGCTGAGGGCGTCGCAGATGTTTGCCGTGGCCTTCAATATCGGTCTTCTGGCTGTGTATCTTGCTTTGGTTGTCTTCACGGATCTCGCGTTCGGGTGGAGCACGACGCTGGACGTGGACGCGGCGCGGGTGCAAGGCCTCGTCGAGACGCTCGCGCAGCCATGGAAGAGCTGGTTGGCAACGGCGGTACCGTCGGCGGAGCTGGTGGAGGCGACCCGGTACTACCGGGCCGGTGGAACAGCGGCCGTGAACGCCGCATCCCTGGGACGCTGGTGGTCCTTCCTGCTCATGTGCCTGGTGACTTACGGTCTCGCGCCGAGGCTGGCTCTGCTGGCATTCGCCGCCTGGCGCCTCGACCGCGCCATGCGCCGGACGCTGTTGCATCTGCCCGGTGTGGCGGAGCTCCGCTATCGAATGAATCGGGAAGCGGTGGAGACGCGGGCGGAGGATCCCGAGTCAGGCGTACGCGCCCCCACGCCGCCCCCAGCCGGCGAGCCGATTTTCTTGAACGGGGCTTGTGTCGCCATTCTCTGGGGTGGTCTTACGCTTTCCGACGCCGAGGCGGCGCGCCTCGTCGCCCGGGCCGCCGGTCTCGCAACAAAAGGGATCCATCGCGCCGGGGTAGGCGCTGCCCTCGAGGACGACAGGGAGACGCTTCGGGCCGCCGCCGTTTTCGCGGGCCCTATCGCGATCATCGTCAAAGCGTGGGAGCCGCCCCTCGGCGAGCTCGTCGACTTCATCGCGGAGCTGCGCGGTGCCGCCGATAAAGGACGCGCCATCATCGTGATGCCCATGGCCGAGGATCCCGCGGCAGCGCCCTGCGCCGATGACATCGCAATATGGCGACGGCGCATGGCGTCGAGTGGCGATCCCTGGTTGTCCGTGCGTGGCATCGCTCAAGAGGCGGCCCCGTGAGTACGCCCGTGCTGGCCGTCGTCGGTCATCCCAACAAGGGCAAGTCGAGTATCGTGGCAACGCTCGCTCACGACTTGTCGGTGCGCATTGCGCCCGAGCCGGGTACGACGATCCGATCCCGGCGCTACCCGATGAAGGTGGACGGCCGCGTGCTCTACGAGCTCGTCGACACGCCCGGATTTCAGCGTGCGCGGCGCGCGCTGGCATGGATGCGCGAGCACGAGACAACCGCCGCCCAACATGCGGCGGTGGTGAGCCGCTTCGTCGAGACGCATCGGCCCAGCGGTGAGTTCGAGGATGAGTGCGCGCTACTCGAACCAATCGCGCAAGGCGCTGGAATCCTCTACGTTGTCGACGGCAGCAAGCCGTACGGACCGGAGTACGAGGCCGAAATGGAGATCCTGCGCTGGACGGGGCGCCCACGCATGGCATTGGTCAATCCCATCGGCGCCGCGGATCACATCGAGGAGTGGCAGGCCGCTCTAAAGCAGTATTTCGGCATCGTGCGCGTGTTCAACGCCATGAGCGCCAACTTCACCAAGCAGGTGGAGCTGCTGCGCGCCTTCGGCCAGCTCGATGAGTCCTGGACCAAGCGCTTCGACGAGGCCGTGCGGGCGCTGGAGGCGGACCGCCGCGAACGGCACCGGCTTGCCGCGCGCGCAATCGCGGAAACCATGGCCGAGATGATAGTTCTGGTTGTTTCGCAATCAGTAAGCAGGGAAGCCGATCCGACCCGTGCCGAGCAAGCCCTCGAGCGGCGCTACCTCGATGAGCTGCGTTCGCTCGAGAACCGAGGACGGCTGGCGGTCGAGCGGATTTACGACCACGGCGGAATGAATCGGCGCGAGACCGCGTTTGAGCTACTCGAGCACGACCTGTTCGCCGAAGAGAGCTGGTCGCTCTGGGGCCTCACCCCCACCCAGCTCGCGCTCACCGGGGCGTTGGGCGGGGCCGCCGCCGGCGGCGGCATCGATCTTGCGGTGGGTGGCGCATCCTTGATGCTTGCATCCCTCATCGGTGCCACCGTCGGTGCGGCGGCGGCCTGGTTCGGCAGCGATCGCATCGCCGAGGTCAAGATCGCAGGCGTGTTGCCACTGGGCGGCAAGCGATTCACGGTGGGCCCTTCGCGCAACGTGAACCTGCCCTATGTCATCCTCGGGCGCGCGCTTCATCACCAGCGCCTGGTGGCGCTGCGCACGCACGCACACCGCGATCCTCTCGACGTGCCGCCGCCCGATACGACCCGCGCCTGGATCGACGAGCTGCCGTCCACCCGGCGCCGCGCACTCGAGCGATGTTTTACGCGCTTGCGCAAGGAGCAGGATTCCGGTCCGGCTGTCGATGCGCTGGCGGCACAGCTCGAAGCACTCTCCGGCGAGGTGGACGCGGTGCGATAAAGAATGATGATAAGGAGATCCGCTGAGGGTGCTTCGGACGACGCCGGCCGCGAGCACCCCGAACAAATCGCCGCCGCCCCTCAACCCCGGTGTTCGACCAGCGGCGTTCACTCGACACCCGAGGGATGATCGGGTTTCACATCCGAGTCTGCAACGACACGTTCCTTGAAGGCCGACAACAGGTCGATGGGGATTGGAAAGAGAACCGTCGAGGTTTTCTCGGTGGACATATCGAGCAGGGTCTGCAGATAGCGCAGCGTTAAGGCCTGCGGCTGCTGAGACAGCACCTCGGCGGCGTCTTTGAGCTTCTCGGATGCCTGGTACTCGCCTTCGGCCGCGATCACCTTGGCACGGCGCATGCGCTCGGCTTCTGCCTGCTTGGCAATGGCGCGCACCATGGTCTCGTTGAGATCCACATGCTTGATCTCGACGTTTGCAACCTTGATACCCCAGGCATCGGTCTGCTTGTCGAGAATCTCACGAATATCGGAATTGAGCTTGTCCCGCGCCGAGAGCAGCTCATCGAGCTCGTGCTGGCCCAGTACCGAGCGCAAGGTGGTCTGCGCAAGCTGGCTGGTGGCCATTTGAAAATCTTCCACCTGCACGATGGCCTTCTCCGGATCGAATACCCGAAAATAGATGACGGCATTGACCTTGACGGAAACGTTGTCGCGGGTAATGACATCCTGAGTGGGCACATCATGCACCCGCACGCGCAAATCGACACGCACCATCTGCTGAACGCCGGGAATCATAACGATGAGGCCGGGACCCATGACGGACTGAAAGCGTCCGAGAAAGAACACGACCCCACGTTGGTATTCGCGCAAGATGTATACGACATAGTAGGCGACGATTATCAGAGATAAAGCGATGATTCCGTAAACCGCGAGTGTCATGTTATTTCTCCTCTCCGACGGGCTCGACTTCGAGCGTCAAGCCGTCGATGTTCTTGATGCGCAAGCGTTGTCCCTGGGTGACAGGCTGGGTCGCGCGCGCCGACCAGATTTCACCGTGTGCTCTTACCGCCCCGGACTGCGAGAATGTCTCGAGTGCTTCCGCCGCAGCGCCGATCATCTCTTCACGGCCAGACACGATGGGACGATTACGCTGGCGTACCGCAAGCAGAACGGTCGCGGTGAAAAGTGCTCCCGCTACGAGGGCTACGGTAACAACGAGATGCATCGACACCGCGTAACCTTCCACATCGGTGTCCATGAGAATAATTGAACCGAAAACGAACGCCGCTACACCGCCGATTCCGATGGCGCCGAAGGACGGCAAAAAAAGCTCGGTCACAATGAGCGCAACCCCGATCAGGATGAGCGCGACGCCGGCATAGTTGACTGGCAGCACGTGGAAAGCGTAGAGCGCCAGCACCAGTGAGATGGCGCCGACAATCCCAGGAATGATCGCCCCTGGGTTGTAGAGCTCGAAAATGAGACCGTAGATCCCCAACAGCATGAGGATGTAGGCGACATTGGGATTCGTCAGCACGGTGAGCAGTCTGGCGCGCCAATCCGGCGTTACGGCCTCGATGACCCAATTGCCGGTATCGAGCGTGAGCTCGGTGCCGCGGATGGTGATCGTTCGCCCGTCGAGCTTTACCAGCAGCTCGTCGAGATCTTCCGCCATGGCCTCGATAACCTCGTTTTCCAGTGCTTCCTCGGCACTCAGGCTTGCCCCGGCGCGCACAGCCTTCTCGGCCCAGTCGGCATTACGCCCGCGCAGCTCGGCGAGTCCGCGTATGTATGCCACCGCGTCGTTGACGACCTTGCGGCTCATGGCCTTTTCCGGTGAAACCGGCTCATTGTCGCCATCCGCCGTCGCGTCCGAATCTTTTCCGGAGGACGGCCGATCTTCACCCGAGGGCGGTGTCATGCCGGTGCCGATGGGAACCGGGGTCGCGGCGCCGAGGTTGGTGGCCGGCGCCATGGCCGCAAAATGACTGGCATAAAGAATGTAAGTTCCAGCACTGGCGGCACGCGCACCGCTCGGCGCCACGTAAACGATCACGGGAACCTTAGAGGCGAGTATCGACTTGATGATGACCCGCATGGAAGTGTCGAGGCCTCCCGGCGTGTCCATTCTGAGGATGACGGCACGGTTGCCGTCGGTGTTCGCGCGCTCGATGCCGCGTTCGATGAAATCACTGACGGCGGGCCCGATGGCGCCGTCCACCTCGAGCAACAATGCATCGGCCCGCGGCGCATCCTGCCCGTCGGCATGGGGGATGCCGAGGAGCAATGTGACCATTGCGAGCGCCACGTACTTCATGGTTCCGAGTCCGTTCTCAACCTGCGTTCTCAGGGTACTCCTGACAGACTGTCATGGCGAGGACGTCCGGGGAGCCGCGTCGGCACGCGTACGGATCGTGCTTCACCGGGAGGTCTCACGTTCCGCCGCTTACCAATGGAACTTCCATAACCGATTCGCTTGCACCGTCAGGGTTCGCGTTGGGGCGAAAACCTTTTTCGGCAACCATCAGAGTTTTTGATCCGGATCATGGCAATGGACTCTGGGAGGCCGAGTATCCAACCTTTGTTTTTGAAATCCTGCCCTCACGTGCCGGACAGGGCAGGGATTGTTGAGCGTCGCTGCTGCTGCAATCCCATTCGGGCTCGAACCGAGCGCGCGTGTGCCGCGCCAAACGGTGCCACAAAAATAAAAAGGAAGAATCACTGATGCAAAATCTGTCCATTCTAGTTTATATCGCGGTGGCGGTCGTTATTCTGTTCGACTACACCAATGGCTTCCACGACGCCGCCAACATCATTGCCACGCCCATCGCATCGCGGGCGCTGACGCCGATTCAGGCGGTCGTGATTGTCGCCGTCTTCGAGTTCCTCGGACCGGTGCTCGGCGGCACGGCAGTGGCCAACACCATCGGCAAGTTCGTCAACCTCGACGACATTGCCGCGATGCACTCGGTGGCGATCATTCTTTGCGGTCTGTCCGGCGCTATCGCCTGGAACCTCATCACCTGGTGGTTCGGTATTCCTTCGTCTTCTTCCCATGCGCTGGTTGGCGGGCTCGCGGGAGCGGTGGTGGTCGCGGTGGGCACTGATCACGTGCTCTGGGGCTTCTCGGAGCTTGCCCACGGGCACTTCACCGGCGTAACCAAGGTGCTGCTGGCCTTGATTATTTCTCCGATCATCGGCTTCTGGGCCGGTTTTTTTATCCACCGCCTGGTCTTCTTCCTGGCGCGCGCGGCGAAGCCCACCGTCAACAAGTTTTTCAAGCGCATCCAGCTCGTATCCTGCGCCGGACTGGCCTTCGCGCACGGGGCCAATGATGCGCAAAAGAGCATGGGCATTATTACCCTGGTGCTGCTGAACGGCGGCTTTATCGCCGAGTTCGATGTGCCCTTCTGGGTAATCCTGTCCTGCGCCACGGCCATTACCATGGGTATTCTGTCCGGCGGCTGGCGCATCGTTCGCACCGTGGGCTTCGGTATTTTCAAGGTGCGCCCAATCCACGCATTCGACGCCCAGGTCACCTCGGCGGCGGTGATCTTCGGCGCATCGGTACTCGGGGCGCCGGTATCGACGACCCACGTCGTGAGCTCGTCGCTGATGGGGATCGGCGCCTCGGAGCGTCCCAAGGCGGTGCGCTGGGCAAAGGCGCAGGAGATCGTGAGCACCTGGATCATCACCATCCCCGGCGCGGGTACGGTGTCGGTGCTGACTTATCTACTGGTTAACGGGCTGGTCGGCGTGAGCTGAGTCCGACCGGCCAATCGTGCCTGATCACGCTAGCGGTCTTTATTTGCCAATAGGAGAATTCCCATGAGTGGCCAATCCGAGTCAGTTGTTACCACCCTCGTCAACCGCGTTTTCCCCCGCATGCCGGACTTCTACGGCTTGATTGAAGGTCAATGCGAACTCGTCGCCAATGCCATGGATGTGTTCGTCGAATTCATGGAGACCGGCAACCCGGAGATTGGGCTGCGGGTGCGAGCCCTGGAGAAAGAAGGCGATGCGCTGAAGTCGGAGCGCATGGACATTCTCAATCACGCCTTCGCGACGCCCATGGACCGGGAGGACATTTATCGCGCCATCGTTACCGTTGACGAGATTCTGAATTACGCCAAGACCACGGTGCGCGAGATCGAGGCGCTCGACATCAAGCCTGACCGGCACATGGCCGAAATGGCACGGCTTATCCGCGACGGCAGCATTGCGCTGCGCGACGGCTATGCGAAGCTCTCCACCAAGCCGACGGAGGCTGAGGCGTATGCGGCCGCGGCACGCAAGGCGGAACGCAATACGGAGGGCGTCTACCGCGCAGCGCTGGCCGAGCTGTTCAACGCCGACAAGCACATCGACGCTCTGACCCGCAAGGTCGAGGGCGCTGAGGCCGACGCCATGCTGTACGTCATCGAGATGTTCAAGCGCCGCGAGGTGTACCGCCACCTCTCCAACGCCGCGGATCGCCTCGAGCACGCCGGTGGCGTATTGCGCGACATCGTCGTGCAGATCGCCTGAAAGAAGGGGGGCTCTTCGCCGCGCAGCGGCGTGGGATCAGGGGTCTTCCGTGTCGTCCGTTCGCGGCAAGTCGATGCTGCGTCCGACGGTGTCATCCGCATCGCTGCGCCGTAAGAGTCGGCGTTGGGGCGGCCCAAAATGAAGGCCGATTTCAGCCGGGAGCGGCTGGTGGTCTGTTCCCGCCTGATTCTCGACAAATGATCTGATTGGGCGACTCTACGAAGGGTTCATCGAGGGCTTCGAGACCCCCGACATGAAAGAAGCAAAAATGCTCCTGGGCGCTGGCTTGCTAGCATTGGGGCCGGCTCGCATAACGATCCATCAATCGGTCATGGGGCAGGGCCATGACCGTCAAGCCATCGCGCCCCACCATGGTCTCGTTGGCGACCATGGCATCGATGATCGCCTCCTCGGTGGACTCGACGACGGCGGTGAATAACGGGTCCATGCGCTCGTTCGAGACGAAGGTCAGCTCGCCGAGCGGTGCGCTCGAATCGAGCGCCACGGCATTCGCGGTCGACAATGCAAGGAACAGATCGCCCGACCCGTTGTGCGATACTGAGCCCGTGCGCGCGAGCCCGAGGCTTACCCGACGCGCCAGCCGCTTGAGCTGATGCGGGAGCAACGGCGCATCGGTGGCGACCACGGCGATGATTGAGCCCGCCGGCCGGATGCGCACCTCGCCGCCGCTGATGTGCCGGCCGACCGGAACCCCGCGCACGGTGAGCTCTCTACGTTGCCCGAAATTCGCCTGCACGAAAGTGCCGACGCAGTACCGCTCGCCCGCGATATCGACCTGCCGCGATGCGCTGCCCGATCCGCCTTTGAAGTCGTAGCAGATCATGCCGGTTCCGCCACCGACGCTGCCGAGTTCGATGGGCCCGCCTCGCGCCTCGTCGAGGGCGCGGAATACGTCGGCTTCGGTCACGTGAAAGCCGTTGATGTCGTTCAGCTCTCCGTCAAATGTTTCGCCGGCGACCGGTAGTATCCACCGCTCGAATGGGGCTTCGGACCGCTCCACCAGCCAGCGGATAGTGGCATCGCGCGCGAGCCCGCAGGAGTGCGTGTTGGTGATTGTAATAGGCCCATTGCAGATCCCGGACTCCTCGATCCATTGCGTGCCGGTCAGTTCACCGTTCCCATTGAGCGAGAACGTGCCGGCGAAGACCGGTGCCGCCGCGTGGTTCCGTCCACGCGGAAGTATGCCCGTGACCCCGGTTCGCACCGGTCCGTGGCCTCGTTCGAGCGCGCCGTCTCCTCGAATCAACGTCGCATAGCCGACCTCGAGCCCGAGCACGTCGGTGATGGCATTGTGCTCGCCCGGCTCGCCATCGAACGCGATGCCGAGCCCGCGGGCCCGGCGCTTGCCACTTGGTGTTCGATCCCGATCGTTAATGTCACTCACCCCCTCGAATATTACCGTCTTGATTCTAATGGATAGTTCCAAACCATGGGCTGCAGGGTTCATGGTCTGGCTTCTTTTTGAATCTTTGCGGCCTCGGTAGTAACGCAAATACCCTGAAGATCCAGGCTCGAAGGCAGCGTGTCATATTAGGGTCCCAAGCAAATCAATGCCTTGCCACACCTGCATACGCCAATTTGCACGGGCTAAGGTGCACATGGCCCTGCATTGTGTCAGCGAGTTAGGATTCGATTATGTGCATGTGTGCCCCTGCTTGCTCAACGAAGGGGAAAGGATTGCAAAATGTGCAAGGTGAGAAGACGATCTGGCGCAATTGGTCCAGACAGCGTCAGCTTCGGCGGAACGGCAGCAACGGGGTCGCATCGAAGTTTTCGAGCGGCACGATTCCGCGTCGCCCCCCTAGCACAGCCCTTGAATTTCCGATCCCGGGTCTCTCGAAATGAACGGCGCCTTGGGCGGGCTAATTTTCCAAGGCATCGATATATTGTCACAATGATGAACATCAACAGATTCGAGCTCGTTTTCCGGCAATTGCCCCGGGTCTCGCGGTGCTCGCCTGCGCGGGCCGGGATTTCGGCTTGAATCGCGATTTCTGGCGCATATTCGCTCCCTTCCTTGCGTGGTGGCCGGAGGTCAACCGCACGACTCTGCGTGCCGACGCCGTGGCGGCGCTCACCGGGACCGTCGTAGTCCTGCCCCAAGGAGTCGCCTTTGCCACCATCGCCGGCATGCCACCGGAGTACGGGCTTTACGCAGCCATGGTTCCAGCGGTGGTTGCGGCGCTGTTTGGATCCTCCCGGCTACTCGTCTCCGGGCCGACCACCCCGGCGTCCATCGTAGTGTTCTCGTCCTTGATCGGGCTGGCTGATCCGGGCACCGCCGACTACGTAGCCTATGCCCTGACACTCACCTTCATGGTCGGCGTCATCCAGCTCACCCTGGGCATTGTCCGCCTGGGCACGCTGGTCAACTTCATCTCGCACTCGGTGGTGGTGGGCTTCACGGCCGGCGCCTCTGTACTGATTGCGGTGAGCCAGCTCGACAAGTTCTTCGGCATCGACATACCCCGCGGTCTGCACTTGCCTCAGACGCTGCTTTATTTTTATCAGCACCTCGGCGATATCCATCCTTACGCAACCGCCGTGGGACTCACGACACTCATGTCCGGCATCTATTTCCGGCGGCATTTCCCGCGCATCCCCTACATGATTCTGGCACTGATTGCCGGCACCATGGTCGCATGGCTAATCAGCCGCTTTCTGTATGTGGGCGGCCCGGCGCCGGGGATTCAGGTCGTGGGGGCGTTGCCGGCGACGCTGCCCCCGCTGTCGAGCCCGGATTTTGATCTCGGTATTGTCAAAGATCTCGCCCCGGCGGCTTTGGCGGTAACGCTTTTCGCGCTGACCGAGGCCGTCTCCATCTCCCGGTCGCTCGCTTCGCGCAGCGGCGAACTCGTGGATGGCAACCAAGAGTTCATCGGTCAGGGGCTTTCCAATGTATTTGGAAGTTTTTTTTCGTCCTACGTGTCCACCGGTTCGTTCAATCGCAGCGCCGTCAATCAAGAGGTTGGTGCCAAGACGCCGCTGGCGGCCGCGATCACCGGCCTGCTCTTGATGGTGGTCGTGCTCTTCGTGGCGCCTCTTCTTGCATTTTTGCCAAATGCGGCGATGGCGGGCGTCCTGTTTCTCGTGGGATTCGGCATCGTAGACTTCAAGCACATAAGAAAGATTGTGCGGGCCAGCCGTTCCGATTCCGTGGTGCTCTGGGGAACCTTCCTGGCGACGCTGTTCCTGGCACTGGATTTCGCCATCATATTGGGCGTTTTTCTCTCGCTGGTGACCTACTTGCATCGTGCGTCGCGACCGGTGGTACGGGTGCGGGTGCCTGACCCGCGATTGCCCAGGCAACGTTTCAATACGGATCCGAGTCTTCCCGAGTGCCCGCAGCTGAAAATCGTGCGCATCGACGGGCCGTTGTTCTTCGGTGCGATAAACTATGTGGCGGAGCGCCTTCGCATCATCGCCAAACATTATGGCGCCCAGAAGCACCTGCTTATCCTGGCGCGCACCATCAGCTTCATCGACGTTGCCGGAGCCGAAATGCTGGAACGGGAAGCGCGCCTGCGGCGGGAGGCGGGTGGTCAGCTCTATTTTCATCAGCTACAAGACGACGCTCGGAAGCTTCTCGAAGACGGTGAGTACCTGGAGGATGTACCCAATGAGAATTTCTTCGCCACTAAGGGTGAAGCTATTGCGGGTATTTTTGAGCGTCTCGATCGCGGGATTTGTGTTCGTTGCGACAAACGCATCTTCAAAGAGTGTCGAGCGATTCCCAAGGTGGAAGTGGAAGGGCAGGAGGGCGGTGCGGGAGACGTCGTCCGTGCAATATGATGACGGCCATGTCCCATGGCGATTAACATGACAAGCAAGGGGCACATGAGAATGTCAACAGGCATCGGTAACAGCAGCCAGGTTGATGGGTATGAAGCAGCACTAGAGGCGGCAAGCACGGTGCAAGAGCAACTTGGTGCGGATACCCCTGACTTTGTGCTCGTTTTTTCAACGATTGGATATGAGCAGGGATGTTCTCGTTTCAAGACTGATTATTTCTAGAATTGATTCTTCTTCGTTGGAGTTGCGATCTATTGGGCGGCGCTCCGTAAGAGGGGGACCAACGACTAGTTGGATGGATTCAGTTCGCTGCTCGCGGGGCACTAACGCGCACGCCGAGTATTGAGAATCAAGGTTTCAACAGGAGTGACGAGCATGAAAGCCGTCGGAATAATCAACTATCTTCCCGTCGAAGATGCCAATGCGTTCATCGATTTCGAGACGCAGAAACCCGGGCCCATTGGCCGCGACATCCTCGTCGCCGTCAAAGCGATCGCTGTCAATCCCGTGGACGTGAAAGTGCGCGGCGGGCGCGGCAAGGAGAACGTCGTCGAGGATCCTCCGCGCATCATCGGTTGGGATGCCAGCGGGGTCGTCGAAGCCGTCGGGCTGGACGTCACCTTGTTCAAGCCCGGCGATGAAGTCTTCTATGCCGGCGATATCACGCGCTCCGGGAGCAACGCCGAGTATCAGCTCGTCGACGAACGCATTGTCGGCACCAAGCCGAAATCCCTCTCACACGCCGAAGCGGCGGCGTTGCCGCTGACGACGATCACGGCGTTCGAGTCTTTCTTCGACCGACTCGGCATCGACCGTGACGGGGGGAACAAGGGAGAATCCATCCTGATTATCGGTGCGGGCGGCGGTGTCGGCTCGATCGGCATTCAGCTCGCCAAACACGCCGGCCTTGTCGTCATCGCTACTGCCTCGAGACCGGAAACGACGGCCTGGGTCCGGGAGCTAGGTGCGGATCATGTTGTCAATCACCGTGATGATATGGTGGCGCAGACGCACGAACTCGGTTTCGATCATGTCGATCACATCGCCATCTTCAACGACATGCGGCATTGGGGAACGGCGGTCGCGCTTCTTCGCCCCCAGGGCGGAATCGTGACCATAGACGATACCCACCTTCCCATGCCGATGGATGGCATGAAGATGAAGGCGGCAAGCCTGCACTGGGAGTTCATGTTTGCCCGTGCGATGCATCAGACGCCCGACATGATCGAGCAGCATAGATTACTTACGTGGGCAGCCGCCGAGATCGATGCGGGCCGGATCCGAACCACGGTGTCCGAGGTCATATCGCCGATCAACGCCGAAAACCTGCGCGAGGTGCACCGTCGGATCGAGACCGGCCAGGCCAAGGGCAAGATTGTGCTCGATGGCTTCCACTAAAGCAGCATAGCCAACCGCGGCATGGCGCCGCCATCGTGTTCAAGGTACAAGATAAGGCGAGAATCGAGGCGTTCGTCGGGAAGGATCCTTATGTCGTTAATAGTATCGTGACCGGGTGGCGGATCAGGGAATGGACAGTCGTCGTGGGTACGGCGATCTGAATGGCCGCGCGAATCGCGACAAACGCGAGTGGTTTCGCACGCGTGTTCAGGTCGCCGTTCCATCCCCGCAGGCGTGCAGCCCGGAATGCTTCCTCTTTATCGCGCGTGATCAAATCCCCGCGGAGGGTGGATGTGAAGTCACCGAGTGCGTGGTCTGCCATGGCTTGGTCCTTTTCTTCTTCGGTCGGGAAGTAACACCCAACGACGTGAGTGCGCCCCCCTGCGCTGCACCTGGAAGTGTCGACGCGGCACGCGGGCGCCCGATTCTCCAGCCGCCCGAGGTGCGAAGCACGGCTCGACTGCCCCAACCGCGCACGGTTTCCCCGCTGACCTCAAGCGGCGCTTGGGTACTTGGCGCCCCTTCGTTCGACACCAGTTGTAGGACAAAGTCGACAACCAGCGCTTCTGCGGAAGCGCTGGTCGGGGTGAGAGGATTTAAGCCTCCGACCACTGCCTCCCGAAGGCCGTTGGTCATTTCTAAGCGTTTGTAGTTGTTTAGCTATTTGGAGGCGCCCGTGGACGTATGCTTCTGACCGAGGACAACAGGGCTGGACTGATTCCAGCAATGATCCAGCAGCTCCACGGATGGTTCGCTGAACCGGCGCAGCCGACTTATCTGGCGGCCGCACCTTGTTCGCGCTAATGTCTGAACATGCGCGATGTCCGCCAATGGCTCGACTCGCTCGGTCTCGGCCAGTACGCCGATGCGTTCGAGGGGAATGCCATCGAGTTGGATCAACTCGTTGCGCTGAGTGATGAAGAATTGAAAGAGCTTGGCGTTTCGGCGCTTGGGCACCGAAAGCGTATAAAAGCCAAGGCTCTGTTACTGCTTGCTCCCGAGAAAACCTCACGTGGGCAGCACACACCGAATCAACTGGCAGAGCATATCGCCGCGTCAAGCGCCGCTGCGGATGGCGAGCGCAAGCAGGTAACGGTCCTGTTTGCGGATCTCTGCGGCTCGACTGGGCTCATCGAACATCTCGACGCGGAAGCTGCCGTTGAACGGATGCAGCCCGCAGTGCATGCAATGAGGGAGGCGGTGCGCAGATTCGAGGGCACCGTAAATCGGATTCAGGGCGACGGCATCATGGCGCTGTTTGGCGCGCCCATCGCCCACGAGGATCACGCACTGCGTGCTTGTCTCGCCGGCTTGCAAATCCGTGATGCGATAGGCGCGTTGGGCGATGACGCCCTCGTCCCGCGAGTTGGACTCAATTCGGGCGAAGCCGTAGTCCGTACCATCCAAAACGACCTCACCGTCGAATACGAGGCGGATGGATCGGTGGTTCATCTGGCGGCTCGCATGGAACAGCTCGCCGAGCCTGGCACCGTCCGCGCGACGCGCGATACCTGGCGGTTGGTCGATGGCTTCATTGACGCGCGTTCCCTCGGCACACCTCCAGTCAAAGGCGTGTCGAAGCCGCTTCCACAATACGAGCTGATCGCGCCGTTCCAAGCCGCAACCCGCTGGGAGGGACGCGCACGCAGGGGGCTCACGCGCTTCGTTGGTCGTGAGGGTGAGATGGCCGTGCTCCAGGAGGCAGCGGCGGAGGCCGCAGCGGGGCACGGGCAAGTTGTTGCGCTGGTCGGGGAAGCCGGAATGGGCAAGTCGCGTCTTCTCCACGAGTTCTTACAGAGCCCGGGCATCCGACAGTGGACGGTGCGGATTGCGGCCGCTACACCTCACGGCAAGAGCACTCCTTATTTGCCATTGAAACAGCTTTTGCGCGACGTAATAGGTGCAGACTCGGACGACGATGCCCAGGTGGTATCCGATAAGGTCGCGGCGCACCTGCGCTTGCTTGATTCCGATCTCGAAATTTTACTTGCTCCCCTGCAGGCGTTGCTCGATCTCGAGGTAACGGATGAGGAATGGCAGTCGCTGCAACCCCCGATACGGCGTCGGCACATCGTGCAAGCCGCGCGCGAGCTGGCGCTCAGCCGCGCGAGGCAAGGACCGCTGCTTTTTGTTTTTGAGGATCTGCACTGGATTGATGAGGAGACGCAGGAGGTGCTCGATCGCCTGGTCGAATCCCTGGGCAGCGCTTCACTTCTGTTGCTCGTGACCTGCCGCCCCGAATACCGTCAACCGTGGTATGGAAAAAGCTACTTCGTACCGGTCCACGTGGGCTCTATTCCTGTATCGAAGCGTACCGAATTGCTCGATGAGCTTCTCGGAAACGACCCGTCGCTGGCGACCCTGAAAGTTCAGATAGACGCTCGCAGCGAAGGCCGGCCTCTATTCACTGAGGAAATAGTCCGGGCACTGTCGGATGGTGATGCGATTGCCGGATCCCGGGGGAACTACCGGCTTGTAAGGGCCGATGCGCCAATCCCGATCCCTGACACCATTCAGGCGGTGATCGGGGCACGTATCGACCGACTCGAACCGGCCCATAAACGCCTGCTGCAAGTCGCGTCGATACTTGGGCGGACCGTCCCATTCGAATTGCTCCAGATCGTGGCGGCGGTCGAAGAGAGTGAGTGTCGAGCCGGGCTCACGGCCCTGCAGGGCGCGGAATTCCTGTTTGAGACTCGGTCTTTCCCGGCTGCGGAGTACATTTTCAAGCACGCGCTCATCGAGAACGTGGCCTACGACAGCCTGCTTCAACGCCAGCGCCGTGCCTTTCACGAAGCAACTCTGCGGGCATCGGAGATCCGATACGCCGCGCGCATTGACGAATACGTAGAGCATCTCGCCCACCACGCCATGCGCGCAGAGCTATGGGAGGAAGCGATCCGCTATTCGCGTCAGGCAGGCAACAGAGCGGTGACCAAATCCGCCTATCGAGAAGCTACGGAGCACTTCGAGCAGGCACTTGCGGCGATTGGCCACCTGCCCGCGTCCGAGGAGACGATATCGACCGCAATCGATATCCGTTTCGAGCTGCGTCCTGCGCTCGGTGCATTGGGACAGTACCGAAAACTACTCGAACATCTCACCGAGGCACGATCTCTCGCTGCTTCCTTGGGAGATCGGCACCGGGAGGCGCTCATCGGCGCCGACATGCCACATGTGCTCTACCACATCGGTGAAGTGGAGCAGGCGCTTCGCACCGGCGAACAGGCCATGCAAGCGGCGCGTGAAGTCGATGATCGGCGAATTCTTATCCAGGCAGCCTCGAACCTCGCGCACGCGCATATGTGCAAGGGTGAGTTCAGACGGGCTATCGAAATCGCGACTCCATTTGCCGAAGATCTGCAAACACAATTTCGGCATGAGCGGCTTGGCACCACAGGCACCTCCGCGTGCATATGGCTCGGAAATCTGTGCGGAACCAATGCCATGGTGGGAGACTTTGACCGTGCATTCGAATATGGCGAGGATGCTTGCCGGATTGCGCAGGAAACCAACTTTCCGTTCGATAGGGTCATGTCCGGCACGTGGCTCGCATTCGGACTGATGGTGAAGGGAGATACGGAGCGCTCAATTCCACTCATCGAAGAGTGCATGGGAATTGTGCGCGAATACGATCTTGGTTTTTTTCTTACCTGGAGTCTTGTGGTTTACGTGACAAGCTATACAGTGGCCCAAGATCCGGCACCTGCGCTTCTCATGCTGGACGAAACGGCTGATCAACGCGGACGGCTGAAGTCTTTGATCGGGATGTCGCTATGGTTGGGGGCCGCGGAAACAATGGCGGTGTACCAAAGCGGTCAGCATGAGCGCGCGCAAGCGTTGTGTTCGGAACTGCTGGCAAGCATGGCGAAGCACGAGATGCGTACCTTTGAGCCGGTGGTACTGCGAATTCGTGGACTGAGTCTTGCCCGTGGTCCGACAGGCGACCTCGAAGCGGGCCGCAACTTGATAGGGCGTGCGAGAGAGATCGCGACGAAACAGGGGGCGCTCCCGGAAATTGCGCATGCGGACCTGGCGCTTGCACAACTCAGTGCCAGTCAGGGGAGCCGAGAAGAGTCGATTACGCTGGCTCGCAGGGCTCTGCGCGCATATAGGCGAATGGCGATGACTGATTATCAGGCGGCGGCAGAAGCTGTTCTGATAATCTCGTAGGAAAGTGATTTTTGACCGAGGTGAGTTACCACGTACGTTCCCTGTGCTTGCTTCGACGGAAACGTTGCTGGGACCGGACTGATTCCGGCAAGCATGTAACCAAAGTTGCAGTTTGGAGATCAGGGTGCGCGGCTGTCCGATTTCGCCGGACGATTTTTCGATTCCAGGACAGGCGTCGACGCGTTGAGAACTCTCGATTAGTTTAATTAAATACGGCGGCGGCCGCGCCACAATTGCGTCCCTCGGGGCGCCGTGTTTAACTTCCTGCATACCCAGTCTAAGCCTACGGAGGAAACGGCAATGGCGTACGAAGGCATGATCGCGGAGATGATTACCATCAGGGGCGAGAACAACGATCCGGTTTCGGCCTATACGGCGCGGCCGATGGGGCCGGGGCCGTTTCCCGGCGTGGTGCTGATTCACCA
>Ga0055476_10000101_pt1 | contig 19359 bp, 20 predicted proteins | sample Muzzi_CordC_D2_FD_57682 | JGI IMG/M metagenome (GOLD analysis project Ga0055476, IMG submission 57682) | Wetland microbial communities from San Francisco Bay, California, USA, that impact long-term carbon sequestration - Muzzi_CordC_D2 | ecosystem: Environmental > Aquatic > Marine > Wetlands ... | reverse complement strand
AGCAACCAGCATAGCTTCAACAGACGCCGGTTCAACACGCGTCATCAGGGGCTTGAATGACTCAATATGATGACCGCTGAGCGGTTCGGTAATGTCGTCCCAGTTCATCGAGGTCAGATTCAGGAAGTTGCCTGCCTGTTCGGCCATGGCGGGGAGCACTGGCTTCAGGTAAGTCATCAGCACCCGGAACAGGTTCAGGCCAACACTGCATATCTCCTGAACCTGTTGTTCGGCGCCTTTCTGTTTGGCCAGTACCCAGGGCTTCTGTTCATCGATGTACTGATTGGCGACATCGGCCAGCGCCATGATTTCACGGCTTGCCCGGCCATATTCGCGTGCCTGGTAAAATCCCGCGATTTCATCACCCGCCTTGACAAAGGTCTGGTACAGACCTGCCTCACTGATATGTTCTGACAATTGCCCGTTGGATTTTTTCATGATGAAGCCGGCGCAGCGGCTGGCAATGTTGACCACTTTGCCCACCAGGTCGCTGTTGACACGCTGGGTAAAGTCATCGAGGTTGAGATCCAGGTCGTCAACACCACCGGCCAGCTTGGCGGCAAAGTAATAGCGCAGGTATTCCGGATTCAGGTGGTCGAGGTAACTGCGTGCCTTGATAAAGGTGCCACGCGACTTGGACATCTTCTGGCCGTTTACCGTTAAAAAACCGTGCGCATAGATGGCAGTAGGGGTGCGAAAGTCGGCTCCCGTCAGCATGGCCGGCCAGAACAGGGCGTGAAAATAGATGATGTCTTTGCCAATGAAGTGGTAGACCTCGGCCCGACTGTCGGTTTTCCAGTAGGCATCGAAGTCTGTGCCGGTGCGTTCGCAGTATTGTTTGAAACTGGCGAGATAACCGATGGGTGCATCCAGCCAGACATAGAAAAACTTGCCGGGTGCGTCCGGGATCTCAAAGCCGAAGTAGGGGGCGTCACGCGAAATGTCCCAGGCGCGCAGGCCGTCGGCAAACCATTCATTGAGCTTGTTACTGACTTCTTCCTGTAAATGTCCCGCTGTGGTCCATTTGCGCAGCATGACTTCGAAGTCCGCCAGTTTGAAGAAATAGTGCAGTGATTCTTTCTCAACCGGTTTGGCGCCGGACACCGCCGACACGGCGTTTTTCAGTTCGGTGGGCGAGTAGGTGGCACCGCAGGCCTCACAACTGTCACCGTACTGGTCGACAGTACCACAGCGTGGGCATTCACCCTTGATGAAGCGGTCGGGCAGGAACATTTCCATCTGCGGGTCGTAGGCCTGGGTGATGGTGCGGGTTTCAATGTGCCCGGCATCCCGGTTGCGCCGGTAAATCAGTTCCGACAGTTCCCGGTTCTCATCCGAGTGCGTGCTGTGGTAGTTGTCGAAACCGATATGGAAATCAGTAAAATCGGCCTGGTGTTCCTCGGTAACCCGGGCGATAAGGGCTTCGGGTTCGATGCCTTCCTGTTGCGCGCGCAGCATGATCGGGGTGCCATGGGCGTCATCGGCGCAGACATAGGTGCAGTCGTGACCGCGCATTTTCTGGAAACGCACCCAGATGTCGGTCTGGATATATTCCACCAGGTGGCCGAGATGAATCGATCCGTTGGCGTACGGCAGGGCACTGGTGACCAGCATGGTGCGTTTTTGCTCCGACATGAAAATTCCCGACTGTACTGCTAGATAGCGTGTCATTATGCCAGAAGCGCTGTGTTTGAGGTATGTTGGTCCACGGTGCGGGCAGTGACCCACCGCTGCGTCCTTAACCGTACAAATCCCGGTGAAGACCCGCCTGCCTGAATTGTGTACAATCGCGCCTCATTTTTATCAAGCCCGACGGCCGGTTACTCAGTTCTAGAGGAAGACGAGCATGGCAGATTTATCCAGAGAGCAGATTGAATCGAAGCTCAAGGAATATATCGATCCCTATATGGACAAGGATCTGGTGTCCACCAAGTGTGTGCGTAACGTCCTGATCGAAGGCGACCAGGTGGTGGTTGACGTCGTTCTGGGTTTCCCCGCCGGCGGTTACAAGGAAGAGTTGGCAGCCAGACTGAAAGAAATGGTGGAAGCGATCGACGGCGTCGCCAAGGCGCGCATCAACGTTAATGTCGCTATTCAGGCGCACTCGGTGCAGAAAGGCGTCAAAACCCTCAGTGGTATCAAGAACATTATTGCCATTGCTTCAGGTAAGGGCGGTGTTGGCAAATCCACCACCGCAACCAACCTTGCGCTGGCCCTGTCTGCTGAAGGTGCCAACGTGGGTGTACTGGATGCGGATATCTACGGACCCAGTCAGCCGCGCATGCTCGGTATCAACGGCAAGCCCGAATCCAAGGATGGCAAGTCGCTGGAACCCCTGGTCAGCTATCACATTCAGACCATGTCCATCGGTTTCCTGGTGGATGAAGAGACCCCCATGATCTGGCGTGGTCCCATGGTGACCCAGGCCCTGCAGCAGTTGCTGGGTGACACCAACTGGTCTGACCTCGATTACCTGGTCATCGACCTGCCCCCGGGCACCGGTGATATACAGCTGACGCTTGCCCAGCAGGTGCCGGTCAGCGGTGCGGTGATTGTTACCACACCGCAGGATATCGCCCTGCTGGACGCGCGTAAGGGACTCAAAATGTTCGAGAAGGTCGAAGTGCCGGTGTTGGGTATCATCGAAAACATGAGTATTCACATCTGCAGCCAGTGCGGTCACGAAGAACATATCTTCGGCGAAGGTGGTGGTCAGCGCATGTCCGATGACTACAGCGTCGATTTCCTCGGCGCGCTGCCGCTGGACAAGAAGATTCGCGAACAAGTCGACAGCGGCAGGCCTTCGGTGGTTGCCGAACCGGACGGTCCTATCGCCCGGATCTACCGCGATATCGCCCGTCGCACGGCGGCAAAGCTGGCCTTGAGGTCCAAGGACGTCGCCGCCAAGTTCCCGCAGATCGTTATACAGAATAACTAAATCTGATTTCTCACCACAAAGATAATGTCTATAAAATCAGATAACTGGATCCGCCGTATGGCGGAACAGCAAGGCATGATTGAGCCTTTCATAGCGGGGCAGATCCGTCACCACGACGGTGTCGGGCGGGTGATTTCCTACGGGACCTCCAGTTACGGTTATGACATCCGCTGCGCTGACGAATTCAAGATATTCACCAATATCAACTCGGCAATTGTTGACCCCAAGAATTTCGATGAGAACAGTTTTGTCAATGTGAAGTCGGACGTGTGCATTATTCCGCCCAACTCCTTCGCCCTGGCGCGCACGGTGGAATATTTCCGAATTCCGCGCAACGTGTTGACCATCTGCCTGGGCAAGTCGACTTATGCCCGTTGCGGTATTATTGTCAACGTCACACCGCTGGAGCCCGAGTGGGAAGGGCACGTTACCCTGGAATTCTCCAATACCACGCCGCTGCCCGCCAAGATCTACGCTAATGAGGGCGTTGCCCAGGTATTGTTCCTGGAGTCTGACGAAGTGTGTGAGACGTCTTACAAGGACCGCGGCGGCAAGTATCAGGGTCAGACCGGCGTAACCCTGCCGAAGGCGTGAAAACTGATTGGCTGGGACAAACGCTAGTTGGTTCAGCTAATGCCATTTAAACAGCCACGGAAAACACGCAACGCAAGCAAAAATTTCATCGTTTATCTCCGCGCCTTCCGTGGCTGAATTCAATGCTGTTCGATCGGGTGGTGGTTACTCAGCGGCTGGAATCTATGCTGGTTCCCGGCGCATGTCCGTTAAATTTCAGTTGCTTGAGAACGAGAGTTATCTTGACGCCGCTTTTTTTGTGTTTGAGAAATCGTACCGGAAAATAATCGAGATCCGGGGCGCTCCAGACCCAGCTCTTGTCGCGGTCATCGTTCGTTCGTTCCACCTTGAGTGTCCGGTAGGTCCGGGAGTCAAGTTCGATGGAGTCCTCCCCGACCAGCTCAAAGTCGTAGCTCTTGATCCGTCCCTGGCGCGGTATCCGGTATTTGAAAACGGTATTGCCGTTACGCAGGTCAAATAACATGGCGAGCTGCATCACCAGTCTATCGATACTGCCTTCCGGTATGGCTATTTCCCAGTGTTCTCCTGCCCCGATATTTTTAACGCGCCGGTTTTCCCAGTCGAAGACAAGGTGGGCATTCTCATCGTCATCGCCGCCTTTATGTCGCGACCGATACTCAATGACCTGGATCGTGTTGTTGTGGAAGCGCCAGCGGCTGCTCTCGGTGGCATTTTCGCGGCCAAACAGGGCGGCAATACCGCTGGTCACGGATTTCTGCTCATAAAGGTACTCATCGGTTCCGACACGTGTCAGGCTGACCTGTACTGTACCGATGCTCAGTCCATTAGCGCTGGCATTATAGCGGGCGACAAATGAGGGGTAGGGCGGGGTGACATCCGCATGGCCGGAAGCTGCGAAAAGCAGAGACTGCAGGAGCAAGACGGTCAGACCCAAGGCCTGCATAACAGTGTGTTTTTGATAATGCATCAGATTTAATTCATCGGTTTCATTACCCAGGGCGCAATGCGCGCATGAGTCGGTTAACTTACGTACTCATTTCATTTATGCGTTTATTCGTCGGTGTCGACCTGCAATGGCTGCTGTAAGGGCTTTTGGTCAAACATCAGTTGCTCCCCGTTCAGGCTTACACGGCCTTCCGCCAGCCAGCGTATGGCCTGCGTATACAGTCTGTGTTCCTGTCTCAGTACGCGTGCCGCCAGCCGTTCGGCGTCATCATCGGGCAGCACCGGCACCCTTACCTGTACGAACACGGGGCCGCCATCGAGTTCCTCGGTGACAAAGTGGACACTGGCGCCGTGTTCCTTGACGCCTTTGTCAATCGCTCTCTGATGGGTGTTAAGGCCGCGCAATTCGGGCAACAGGGAAGGGTGAATATTGATCAGCCGGCCCTGGTAGTGGTGTACAAAAGCGGGTGTCAGAATCCGCATGAAACCGGCCAGTACGACCAGCCCCGGTTCAAACCCGTCGATCAGTCCCTGCAGCGCGCGATCGTAGCTATCCCTGTCGGGGTAGTCGGCCGCATCCAGCGCCAGTGTATCGATGTTTTCCTGATGCGCATATTCAAGGCCGGGAGCCCGCAATTTGTCGCTGATAACAGCTGTTACCACGGCGGGCAATTCGCCGCGCCTGATGGCATCAAGAATCGCTTTCAGGTTGGAGCCGCGTCCCGATATCAGCACAAGCAGCGAGAGTGGCTTTTTGTGGTCAGACATTCAGCTCAACACGCGCCTGGCCTTCAGCTTTCTCGATGCTGCCCAGAATCCAGCCGTTTATGCCATGATCTGCAAGAATGGTCAGGCATTGCGTGATCCCGGAAGCCGGCAGGCAAATCACCATGCCGACACCGCAGTTGAAGGTGCGGTACATTTCGAAGGTTTCCACCTGTCCCTGTTCCTGTAACCAGGAGAAGATGGCCGGCCATTGCCAGCTGGTCTGTTCGATGCGGGCCAGCGTGTTTACGGGCAGCATTCTCGGCAGGTTCTCCGGCAGACCGCCACCGGTGATATGACACAGGCTGTGGACTTCAAGCTGCTCCAGCAGTGCCAGCAAGGGTTTGACGTAGATGCGGGTAGGTTCGAGCAGCCAGTCGAGCAGCGGTTTGTCCTCCAGCCGGGCGTCCGTGCCGGTGCCCGTGACTTCAAGGATTTTGCGGATCAGTGAATAGCCGTTGGAATGCGGGCCGGAGGCCGGCAGTCCGACAAGGATGTCACCCGCTTGCACCGACTGGCCATCGATCAGCTTGTCCTTTTCAACAATACCAACACAGAAACCGGCCAGGTCATAGTCCTCGCGCTTATACATGCCCGGCATTTCAGCGGTTTCACCACCGATCAGGGCAGCCCCAGCCAGCTCGCAACCGCGCCCGATGCCCCGGATGACATCTGCGGCAATCTCGACATCCAGTTTGCCGGTGGCATAATAGTCCAGAAAAAATAAGGGCTCGGCACCCTGAACGATGATGTCGTTGGCGCACATGGCGACCAGGTCAATGCCGATGGTATGGTGGCGCCCGCTGTCGATAGCCAGTTTCAGTTTGGTGCCTACGCCATCGGTCCCCGACACCAGAAGTGGTTGACGGTAACGATCGAGCGGCAGTTCAAACAGGGCGCCGAAGCCGCCGAGACCGCTGACAACGCCTGCACGGCGGGTTTTGGCGACTATGGGTTTAATGCGCTCAATAAGGGAATTACCGGCGTCAATATCGACGCCGGCATCCCGATAACTGATCGGTGAACCGGAAGAGGTTGAATGCTGCCCCGACACATCAGACTCCAGATTGCGGAAAACGTAATGGTACAGGTAATTGCCAATGCGATGCCATATCACAACCCATTCCTTACCTATGGTATGGTAGCGGCGGATTGTCAAATTTGTGATGAAGTCATTGACTGTGAGTAATTATATTGTCTGTCTGTGTGCCCTGTTGCTGGTCTCGGTGACGGCTCATGCGGCGCGCGTGGACGACCTGTTCCAGGTCGAGGTGGCTGCTGCCGGCCGCGATCCCGGCTCGCGCGATGCCGCGCTGGGGCGGGCGCTTGGGCAGGTGCTGGTGCGTGTTACCGGCAGTGCCGACTCGTTGAGAAACCCGTCGCTCAAGCCGCTGCTAAAAAACCCCAGTCGTTTCGCGCAACAGTTCAGGTTTCGGGAAATTCCGGCGGAGACGCCGGGCCAGGCGGAGCAACTGAGGCTGTGGGCACAGTTCGACGGGGTGGCGCTGGCCAGGGAAGTGCGTGAGGCCGGCTTGCCGTACTGGGGAAGCGAACGGCCTGACGTTCTGCTGTGGCTGGCGATAGATGACCGTAGCCGGCGATACCTGGTTTCCGATGACTCGCAAGACAGCGTGGCCCGTAGCCTGTCCCAGGCGGCTTACCGACGGGGTTTGCCGCTTACCCTGCCACTGATGGACCTTGAGGATCAGCGTGCGGTGCAGTTTACCGACGTCTGGGGTGGTTTTGTTGGTTCCCTGGAAGCGGCTTCACAGCGTTACCGGCCACAGGTCATTCTGGTCGGTAAACTGGGTCATTCGGGAACCAGTGGCGGCTGGAGAGGCAGCTGGAGTCTGTTCGGCGCCGGCAGTCAGCAGAGCTGGAGCTCGCACGCTGCAGACCTTGAAGCCGCGGTCGACCAGGGTATTAGCGAGGCGAGCGAGTGGCTGGCGGTTCAATATGCGGTTGTTGCCACGGATGAAGAGGTGCGTTCACTGCTGGTTGAGGGCGTTGATGGATTGCAGGATTATGCGCGGGTCTCGAAATACCTGGCCTCATTGACTCCGGTTGAACAGGTGCAGGTGGCTCGTGTAAACGGCCAGGAAGTCGAGTTCTCCTTGAATCTCAACAGCGAAGAACGCAATCTGTTGCAGGTCATCACACTTGGACGAGTGCTGCAGGCCATTGATGAACCATCTGCCTGGCGGTTTCGTTTAATTCCTTGAAGCATATGTATGCGGGCTAGCGACATACCCAATCTGATCACCGCAGGCCGGATTTTACTGGTGCCACCCATCGCGTGGGCCCTGATACAACAGCATTTTCGGCTTGCGCTGATCCTGTTTTTTGTCGCTGGTATATCTGATGCCGCCGACGGTTTCCTCGCCAAGTACTACGGCTGGACCAGCCGCCTGGGCGCTTTGCTCGACCCGCTGGCGGACAAGTTTATGCTGGTGACCTCTTATCTGGCGCTGGCGTGGATCGGGCTGTTGCCGGTATGGCTGCTGGTGCTGGTGGTGGTGCGCGACGTGGTAATCGTAAGCGGAGCCGTGGTGTACAATTTTCACGTTGAGCGTCTTGAAGCCGATCCTACGCTCATCAGCAAATTAAATACCCTGCTGCAGATCCTGTTGGTATTGCTGGTGATCATTCATCAGGCCACGGGCTGGGGGCAGAGTGACTGGATAGAAATGCTGCTATATGCTGTCGCCGTCACTGTTGTCTGGAGTGGTATAGACTACGTCATTACCTGGAGCCGGCGAGCACGGAATGCCGGTACTCCAGCCGAATGATTCAACAGATCCCGCTGGGTATACAGCTCAAGGCAGCGGCGCGTTTTTCGAATTTCGTTGCCGGACCCAATGAAGAATTGCTTGACCAGTTACAACTGGCGGCTAATGGCAGAGGGGAGCCGTTTTTCCTGATATGGGGCAGCGCCGGGTCGGGTAAATCCCATCTGTTACAGGCCAGTTGTCACCATGCGGCGAGTGTGGGGCGCACAGTGGCTTACCTTTCCCTGCAGGATCATTTGAACGTCCGGCCGGAACTGCTGGATGGCTGGGACGCTTATGACCTGGTGTGTCTGGATGACATGGATGCCATTGCCGGACAAAGGCAGTGGGAAGAAGCCATATTTCACCTGTATAACCGGATTCGTGAGCAGCGCGGTGGCCTGGTCGTGAGTTCAAATTCAGCGCCCGCTCACTTACCGCTTTGTTTACCTGATCTGCGATCACGTCTGGGCTGGAGTCTGACGTATCAGTTGAAATTTCTGGACGATCAACAACGCTTGCAGGCATTGCAGTTGCGTGCGCAACAGCGTGGTTGTGAAATGTCCGATGAAACTGGACGTTATCTGATGCGCCGATTACCGCGCGATATGCCGGCGTTGTTTGATTTGCTCGATCAGCTGGATGAAGCATCGTTAGTGGCACAGAGAAAGCTGACGGTGCCGTTCGTGAAATCGGTGTTGGGGCTTTAGCAATAGCTGTTGCCGAGGGCAACGTTCTCCTGCGGGGTTGGGTGTTCAGGCTCCATTGGATTTCGATGCCCGGATAAAACCAATCCCCCCCACCAGCCAGCATAGCGACAGAACGATTTCCGTCAGCGCAAGCCAGCGGGCTTCACTGTCGCTGTAGGTTTCGACAATGCCATGTGTGAAATAAAGCAGGCAGAGAAACAGGCTCCAGGCCACGGTATAGCGGCGTGCGTGCAGCAGGCCACGCAGCGGCGGGAACAGCGGCAGCCCAAGGACGACCAGGGCCAGCTGGGTCGGCACCATGCTGGGCGGGGCAAGCCATCCATACCAGCCAAGCAGCAGTACCATGATGCCGAAATAACCTGACAGGGTCAGTATATAGAACAGGCGGGCTCGATTTGTCATCAAAAAGTTTCCGTTTATTATTAATGAGCTCCTTACTCGCCATCCCGCATTCATCACCACGAAGGTCGCACAGTGAGTAAAATGAAGGGCTACTGGCGAGATCAAGTCTCAGACTAACGGGACGTGAAGATCCATTTAATCTCTCGCAAAGCCGCAGAGGATTTTTATGGCCGGCTTTACAAGAGATGTGACTGAAATTTGACTCATTTGTAAAGATGTTGGTTGCTCAAGGATTTACTAGCCACGCGGGGTTGCAGGTTGTGCCTGGTAAATTTTTTGCCAGCAACATTTAACCGCCTGTTCCTTTGCGACCTTCGTGCCCTTTTTGGTAAGAGTGTTTGGCAAGGGAGAGCCGGCTAGCATGACAGCTTGAGGGTGGTTTCGGCCAGTCGTTTGCCAAGTGCCCGGCACAGCCTTTGTTCGGCCTCGGTCAAGCGGTTCTTGCTGTCGGTACCGGCCAGGTGGCTGGCGCCATACGGTGTGCCTCCGGCGTCGGTATGCAGCAGGTCTGTTTCACTGTAGGGGATACCCAGAATCAGCATGCCATGATGCATCAGCGGCAACATCATGGATAACAGCGTAGTCTCCTGGCCGCCGTGCATGGATGAGGTCGAAGTGAAGAGGGCGGCGGGCTTGCCCGCCAGTTCGGCTCCCAGCCACAGGCTGCTGGTGCTATCGATAAAATACTTGAGCGGAGCGGCCATGTTTCCAAAGCGGGTTGGACTGCCCAGCGCAAGGCCATCGCAGTCGCGCAGGTCATCTTCTGTCGCGTAGAGTGCGCCTTGAGATGGAATGCTGTTTTCGGTGGCCTCACACACGCTCGAAACCCTTGGTACGGTGCGCAGGCGTGCCTGCATGCCGCTCACCTCTTCAATGCCGCGTGCGATGTGCTGCGCCATTTTTTCGGTGGCGCCATAGCGGCTGTAGTAGAGGACCAGTATTTCACCTTGCTGGCTCACTCCAGTATCTCCACTACATGTTCGGGTGGTCTGCCCAGTGCCGCTTTACCGTGGCTTATAACAACCGGGCGTTGGATGAGTCTGGGGTGTTCGACCATGGCCTGGATGAGTTCATCCCGGCCCAGGCTGGTATCTGCCAGGTTGTAGTCCTTGTATTCCGTCTCGCTGGTTCGCATCAGCTGACGTGGCTCCAGGCCCAGCATGTCCAGTATCTGTCCGAGTTGTTGTGCATCGGGCGGCGTTTCCAGATATTCGACAATCTCCGGCTCAATGCCACGTGCTCTCAACAATTCCAGTGTCTGACGGCTCTTGCTGCAGTGTGGATTGTGGTACAGGGTTGGTTTGGACATGGTTGTGATCTCCTGGTCTCCTTCAAGGTGATATTGCCGGGTTCAACTGACTATTCTGCGGCATCCACGTTTATCAGTCCATTGTGCGTCAGTGATGATTTCTTGACCCCTTCCCGCCTCAGTGCTAGCGTGTTACTCAGGTTTTTCAGTTGCGCCATCCATGCCTAAATACAGTTTGCGTTTGTTCAGATCCTGTTTCTCCTGCACCATGGGGGCAGGGTGGATTTCCGGTTTGTTATTGTCAGTATTGGTGGCAGGCTGTGGTACGGCGCCGGTGCAGGAAATGAGCGAAGCACGCCAGGCCATCGCGTCGGCGCGCGAGGTGGGTGCCCGGGATTATGCGACGGAGCAGTATAACAAGGCCGAGTCCCTGCTTAAGACCGCTGAGCGCATGCTTAACAATCGCCATTACAGTAAAGCCAGGCAGAGTGCCAACGAGGCCCGTGATGAGGCGATTCGGGCGCGTGAAACAGCCCAGCAAACGAAACCACAGGCCACACCTTTGAAATAAATTCAACAATAAAGGAATTATTTCGGCTTTATTGCGTCTTTTCCGTTTGATGCCCGGTCTTTAATGGTCTGGTTGGTTGCTTGACATGCGGCTGAGTCAGGTGTTAGCGTCAGCCGATCATCAAGAGACGTGAAAAGTCTCGATGGATCAACTACTAGCGGAGTGAATTTCAATGAAAACAATTGTTTTTGGCAGGCAGATTGTTCCTGTGGTTCTGGTTCTGAGCATGTTGGCCGCTTGTGCCAGCACACCGAAGGAGCCGGTTGTCGATCAGAGTGCGCAAGCTGACCAGGCGATCGCGGCTGCCGAGGCTGCCATTGCCAAAGCCAAGGCGAACGACTGGATCTGGCGCGATACCGAGAAGTTTCTTAAAGAGGCGCAGGACGCTGCTGCCAAGGGTGACAGTGACGCAGCTGTCGACCTGGCCAACAAGGCGCGTGACCAGGCTGAGTTGGCGGAAAACCAGTATTACCTGGAACAGGCCAAGGTCATGTTCAGAGAGGCGAGTGCGGTACAGGGCTTGAACGCCAGCCAGCAAAATGCCCTCAGTGAAGCCGATAAGGCGATAAAAAACGCCGAAGGCCGTAAGGCCTACGATCTGTTGACACCGCTGCTCGCTGAAGTCCGGGCAGCCTCGATGCAGTATGAAGTGGTGCGCGGAGATAGCCTGTGGGCTATCTCCGGCAAACCGGAGACCTACAACAACCCGTATCAGTGGCCACTGATCTTCAAAGCCAATCGTGGCCAGATCAAGGATGCTGACCTGATTTATCCAGGCCAGACATTCGATGTGGATCGCAATCCGTCGGCATCAGATGTTGAGTCGGCAGTCAACCATGCCAAAAACCGCGGTGCCTGGTCGATCGGACTGGGCGAAGAGAGCGACCGTCGTTACCTCGGTGGTTCACTGCAGTTGCAATAAGTTATAGTTCGGCGCAAGGATCGTCAGAGGATTGAGGGGCCCATTGGGGCCTTTTTCGTTTTTGGTGGCCCGGGTTTTCGTTTGTTTACACCAGTTCGTAAATAAAGCGTTCGAACCCTGGATCAGTCTCCAGTAACTCGGTGCAGCGTGCGCTATGTTGGCCACCGCTCTGGTCGTGAATCGTCACCTCATCTCCGATCTGTATTCCTCCGCAGCGGGTGATCAGCGTATGCACCCGCTGCTGACCACGTTTTTGAATGGCTGATACAGCCGGCTGGTAGTCACCGCCCAGGCCCGATACTTTAACGCATATGACGACGGGTCTGGGTTCGCGGGCGAGGTACTGAATTCCCAGATCAAAACCTGAACCGGGTCCCGACTCCATCAGCCACCTGACTACAGCGATAAGCCAGCCCGCACTGTATTTTTCACCGGGTCTGCGCAGAGCTACCAGTTGACCGACACGCGGGTGGGTTGTCTGGGTGCCACGGTAGCTGACTGCCAGACCGCCGCTGCTTCTGTTGATGCTGGTACAGCTGAACAAATCAGGTGTCTTGTGGCTGACAGCATCGCGTGAAGGTTGCTTGCCCGGATCGGTGATGCTTTCATGTCCCGGTGCCAGAAACAGGGCCGGGTTAAACCAGCGGCCCTTGTTGAGCGCACAGTAAGCCGCATCCAACCCGCTTACCAGTTCGATCCGGGCGTGTGCCGCTTGTCTTTCGGCAGTGCGCGACCGCAGATTCTTCCAGCGATCCTGTATCTGCAGCAGTGTACGCAGCAGGGTTGAAGCTGGAACTTCGGGGGGCAGGCCGAGGGCTTGTGACTGACTGTGCTGCTGGAGATGGTTGATATCTTTTTCCATCTGTTCCATCAGGGCAGAAAATTTCAGGTGCAGGGGGTTGTCTGCTGTTGCTTCGCCGGTGTGCTCAAGACCCGTTAACGGAACACCCATATCCATGGAATCCGCGTCGCTTTCAATGATGACCAACCCGCCATGCGCCTCAAAGTACTTTCTCAGAACCGGGATCATGCCCGCTGGCAGGCAGTAGGGATCGGCCAGGCGCAGTAAAGCGATCAGGTGGAATGACATATCGATCTGTGTTTTTCCGCTACCCGGTAAATCCGCTGAGTAACTCTCGCGCCCGGCTTGCCAGGCGTAGTTGTACAGGGCCAGGCATTCGCTCCACAAAGCGCGTGGCGCGCGTTGATAGTCGGCATAGTAGTAGCTGAGTTGAAGTCCCAGTGTATAGATCGAGCCAAGCAGGGCCAGTGGAAGACTGCGTGGCTCCATAAAACCGCTGCGTTTATTGATCAGCTCGTGGGCGACGATTTTGTAGCCAAAGCCGATATCCTGGCACAGGCGTTTCAGCAGTGGTTGGATAGCATCGGCATCGACCGGGTTGGTTGGCAGCGATTCATTCAGGCGATGGTAGGTTCCCAGAAAATGACCCAGGATCTCCAAACGGGCTGCCGGCACCAGCGTTTGCCGGTTCATCAGGCGTAACTGTTGGCTGGCCGCCCGCGCCGCCCGCTGCAGATCCAGGTAGGGCAGGTTTTCCAGCCATGTGCCGACCTCGCGAGGCTTGATCTTGACGCCTGGGCGATTGCTGTTCTGGGCCGGAATTGTGAGTTGCAGGCCGTTCACGGGAATCAAAAAGTCCGTTTGGTGACGTTCCCTATAGCGGTCAATTTGCAAAAATCTGGATTATTCCGTTGTCACCGCGATCCCGGCGATACGCTGTTTCCAGATCGCCGGCCCGGTCTGGTGTACCGACTCGCCGCGTGAATCGACAGCGACGGTGACCGGCATGTCCCTGACTTCGAATTCGTACACCGCTTCCATGCCCAGTTCCGGGTAGGCAATCACCCGTGCCGAGTGAACCGCTTTCGAGATCAGATACGCGGCACCACCCGTGGCAATCAGATAAACAGCCTGATGTTTTTTAATGGAATCAATCGCTTCCTGGCCACGCTCCGCTTTGCCGATCATGCCGATCATGCCGGTCTTATCCAGCAGAACATCGGTAAACTTATCCATGCGCGTGGCGGTGGTGGGCCCGGCCGGGCCGACTGCTTCAGCATTCACCGGGTCAACCGGGCCGACGTAGTAGATCATGCGATTGCGGAAGTCCAGGCCATCCGGTAAGGCTTCGCCTTTGCTGAGGCTGCCAACGATACGTTTATGCGCCGCGTCCCGCCCGGTCAGCAGGCGCCCGCTCAGCAGCAGGGATTCGCCCGCTTGCCAGTCACGCACGGCGGCAGCGTCGAGTTCATCCAGGTTGACCTTGCGCGACCGGGCCGCTGCATCCCAGTGCACCTCAGGCCACTCGCTGAGGGCGGGCGGTTCCGGAAATACCGGTCCGCTGCCGTCGAGTTCCAGGTGGACATGACGGGTGGCGGCACAGTTGGGCACAATGGCTACCGGCAGGGAAGCAGCGTGGGTCGGGTAATCCAGAACCTTGACGTCGAGCACTGTAGTCAGTCCGCCAAGCCCCTGGGCGCCAATGCCCAGCGCGTTGACCCGGTCATGGATCTCCAGGCGCAGTTGCTCGGCACGGCTGGCCGGGCCACGCTGTCGCAGTGCCTGAATATCGATGGGCGCCATGAGTGACTGCTTGGCGAGCAGCATGGCTTTCTCCGCGGTACCACCGATACCGATCCCGAGGATACCGGGCGGACACCAGCCGGCGCCCATGGCAGGTACCTGGTCGACCACCCATTGCACCAGATTGTCACTGGGGTTGAGGTTGGCAAACCTGGCCTTGTTCTCCGATCCGGCGCCCTTGGCGGCCACTGTGAGTGAAACCCGATCACCGGCAACCAATTTCATGTGAATCACGGCCGGCGTGTTGTCTCCGGTATTGCCGCGCTTACCAGCCGGGTCTGCAACGATGGAGGCGCGCAATGGATTATCTGTATCCCGATAGGCGCGGCTTACGGCTTCGTTGACCATGTCCCCGACACTTTGTTGACTGTCCCAGCGGACATCCATGCCGATTTCCAGAAATACTGTCACAATGCCGGTATCCTGGCAGATCGGTCGATGCCCCTCGGCGCACAGGCGGGAATTGATCAGAATTTGCGCGATCGCGTCGCGTGCGGCGGGGGATTGTTCCTTCTGGTAAGCCTGGTGCATGGCGTGTACAAAGTCTATCGGGTGATAATAAGATATGTACTGCAAGGCATTGCGGATGGACTCAATGAAATCTTCCTGGTGGATAGTGGTCATAGTGATGTCCTGTCGAGTTATGATACCCGCCGAGTCTTGATACCAGTGTAGTCATTCGAGCGATAAATCACCATTCCCCACGTCATGAAGGATGTCTGAATGCGATTGTTAGCTGTTGTTTTCATGGTTTTATTCGCGGTAACCGGTGTTGCCGAGCCGGTTGATTACAGTCTGCCCGATCTACAGGGAAAAAAGCATTCGCTGGCGGATTACCAAGGCAAATGGGTGATCGTGAATTACTGGGCTACCTGGTGTCCGCCGTGTCAGGAAGAAATCCCTGACCTGGTCGATTTTCATGACCGGCACAAAGACATTGATGCGGTGGTGATAGGCATCAATTTTGAAGACATTGGTGAGAAACAACTGGCAAGTTTTGTCGATTCCTTTTTGATCAGCTATCCCATCTTGCGCTCGGAACCGTTAGCGGTGACGCCGCTGGGACCGGTGGAAGGTTTGCCCACGACCTATATCATTGCTCCGGACGGGTCACCAGTTGCGCGCCAGGTGGGACCGGTGACCGGTAAGCAGCTCGACGATTACATTGCCCGTAAAAAGAAAGCGGCAGGTTCCTAGCGCTCTGGTCTGTGGCCGGTGACGGCTGTAATACGGAAGGTTTTTCCGTCTCTGATACCCTCGAGTTTTAATTTCGTTCCAGGACCTGACTGGGCAATCAGGCTCATGGCGGAGCGGGCATTTCTGACAGCCTTGCCCTCAATGCGTAGCAGGACATCACCAGGCAGAATGCCGGCCTGGTCGGCCGGGCCTTCCTTCAATACACCAGCGACCAGCATGCCGTGGATGTCATTGAGCTTAAAGCTCTCGGCGAGTTCCGGGGTCAGATCCTGGGCCTCGATACCGAGCCAGCCCCGCTGAACATGACCCTGCTCGATAATCTGTTTCATGACATTGGAGATGATGTTGGCAGGGATGGCGAAGCCGATACCCTGTGAACCGCCGGAGCGGCTGTAGATGGCCGTGTTGATGCCGATCAGTTCCCCATAGGCATTGACCAGCGCACCACCTGAGTTGCCCGGATTGATGGCAGCGTCGGTCTGAATGAAATCCTCGTAACGATTGATACCCAGCTGGTTACGCCCGGTTGCACTGATAATACCCAACGTAACTGTTTGTCCGACCCCGTACGGGTTGCCGATCGCCAGTGCCACATCACCTACTCTGAGATTGGATGTCGATCCAATCGAAATGGAAGGCAGATCATCCAGCTCAATACGCAGCACCGCGAGGTCAGTATCCTTGTCCACACCAACCACCGAAGCGCGTGAGCTGCGTCCGTCCTGAAGTAATATCCTGATGATATCGGCACCGGTAATAACATGGTTGTTGGTCAGTACGTAACCCTGCGGGGAGACAATGACACCGGAACCCAGGCTGGTCTGGGTCTGTTTGCGCGGGGTACTAAGCTGGTCACCGAAAAAATGGCGGAACAAAGGGTCATCCAGCAGGGGGTGACTTTTGCGTGTGATCACCTTGGTGGTATACACGTTGACAACAGCCTGGGCCGCCGGTTCGACGGCATCGGCGTAGGAAACACACCCCGACGCCGGGGCGTCACTGGCCAAAGGCGTGCTGCGGGTGGGTGCCTGCCGAACTTCGATGATTGATCTGCCGGGTTCGAACCATTCAGGTTTGAACAGCAGTATGAGAAAGGCTGCCACAATGCCGACAGTGGCGGCCTGCAGGAAAAAGGAAACGGTATCACGTATAGTCATCCCGGTTGATTATACACAGGTAGGAGCGGTCTCCTGACCGGGATAACTGATACTAAGGCGGACGGAGCTTGGCCGACCCGGGTCTAAGGGGCTCGCTGTAAATAAATCCCTGTAGGCTCGACGGCCGCCTCCATGCGCCCGACGGCCCCGCAAACCAGGGTCGGCCAAGCTTCGTACACATCCTGTTTAAAGTGGTTATCGTGTTTCGGGGGCGCTGCTGCGCGCGGCAATTGGACGCAGGTCTTAACGGAGAATAGCGGACTTGGTTGGTTTGACAGAACTTGTTGATTATTGCGATCGATTGCTCGATGCAGCCAGCTTTCAGGATTATTGTCCCAACGGTTTGCAGGTAGAGGGGCGCAGGGAGGTTAGCAAAATTGTCTGCGGTGTCACCGCCAGCCAGGCGCTGATCGACGCGGCGCTGCAGCAGCGTGCTGACCTGATCCTGGTTCATCATGGTTTTTTCTGGAAGGGCGAAGATCCTTGTCTCACTGGCATGAAACAACGGCGTATAAGCGCACTGCTAGCCAATGAAATCAGCCTGCTGGCCTATCATTTGCCGCTGGATGCCCACCCCCGGCTGGGCAACAACGCTCAACTCGCGCAGCGACTGGGGCTGGTGGAACAGGGACGTTTCGGCGACGGTCGGGGGCCGGAGCTGGCCTGTTACGGCAGGTTACAGGAGCCGCTCTCCAGTGCCGGGTTAAGCGAGCGGATTCAGCGTGCCCTGGGGCGTAAGCCCCAGTGCATCACCGGTAGTGCCGGGCCACTGCAAGGTATCGGCTGGTGTACCGGGGCGGCTCAAAGCTACCTGGAAGCGGCTGCCAAGCGCGGCCTGGATGCTTTTATCAGCGGCGAAATTTCCGAGCCAAGCGTCCATATCGCCCGTGAATACGGGATTGATTATTTCGCCGCCGGGCATCACGCTACGGAGCGCTACGGGGTACAGGCGCTCGGCGCGCATCTGAGCAACGAGTTCGCGATTGAACATATTTTTATTGATATAGAAAATCCTGTTTGACTTTTTCGGTCAATTTTCCATTTTTACCGGTGTATGACTTGACCTCATCGGGTAGTTCCGACATGCTATGCCGGCTATTCGAACATGGGTTTGAATTTCTGAATATTCTAATGTTCATCGGCACTAGCGGTTCCGCTACCTAAACACCGGCCGGTGATTTTTTGTGTGGAGACCATTGAATGAGTGGCGACGGTGTAGATACCAGTAAGCGCCGGTTTCTGATAGCCGCAACGACTGTTGTCGGTGGCGTGGGTGCGGTATATACCGCAGTTCCCTTCCTGGCGTCCTGGATGCCCAGTGAGCGTGCCAAGGCGGCCGGGGCTCCGGTGGAAGCGGATATCAGTAAACTGGAAGACGGCCAGATGATCCGTGTGCAGTGGCGTGGTAAGCCGGTCTGGGTGGTGAAACGTACCGAGGAAATGCTGGCGGCGCTGCCTGGCCTGGATAGCAAATTGCGCGATCCGGAGTCGGTCGAGCCGCAGCAACCTGAATACGCGCAGAATGCTACCCGCTCGATCAAACCGGAAATACTGGTTGCCGTCGGCATCTGTACCCACCTGGGCTGTTCGCCGAGTTTTGTACCGGAAGCCATGCCGCAGCCGTATGATGCGGAGTGGAAGGGCGGCTTCTTCTGCCCCTGCCACGGTTCCAGGTTCGACCTGGCGGGTCGTGTCTATCAGGGCGTGCCGGCACCTTTGAACCTGGAGGTACCGCCACACAAGTACATCAGCGAATCGCTGATTCTCATTGGTGATGACAGAGGAGCCGCGTGATGGGAATGTTAGTCAACCTGCGCGACTGGATCGATGCGCGCTTCCCGCTGACCAAAATGTGGGAAGAACATCTCTCCAAGTACTATGCGCCCAAGAATTTCAACTTCTGGTATTTCTTCGGTTCCCTGGCCCTGCTGGTTCTGGTGATCCAGATCATTACCGGCATTTTCCTGACCATGAACTACAAGCCGTCTGCCGACGAGGCCTTCGCTTCCGTCGAGTACATTATGCGCGACGTGGAGTGGGGCTGGCTGATCCGCTACATGCATTCCACCGGTGCTTCGGCATTCTTCATCGTCGTCTATCTGCACATGTTCCGTGCCATGCTGTACGGTTCCCACAAACAACCGCGTGAATTGCTCTGGCTGTTCGGTATGATGATCTACCTGGCGCTGATGGCGGAAGCTTTCTTTGGTTATCTGTTGCCCTGGGGGCAGATGTCGTATTGGGGTGCCCAGGTCATTATTTCCCTGTTTGGCGCCATTCCGGTGATTGGCGATGACCTGTCACTGTGGATACGTGGTGATTTTGTCATATCAGATGTCACGCTTAACCGCTTTTTCGCGCTGCACGTCATCGCGGTTCCGCTGGTGTTGCTGGTGCTGGTGGTGATGCACATTCTCGCCCTGCACGAAGTGGGTTCCAATAACCCTGACGGTATCGAGATCAAGAAAAACAAGGACGAGAACGGTATTCCCAAAGACGGTATCCCGTTCCACCCCTATTACACGGTGAAGGATATCGTCGGTGTGGTGGTGTTCCTGATGTTCTTCTCTTTCGT